>Ga0307379_10006657_pt1 | contig 15842 bp, 14 predicted proteins | sample UN2MG_FD_202237 | JGI IMG/M metagenome (GOLD analysis project Ga0307379, IMG submission 202237) | Soil microbial communities from Risofladan, Vaasa, Finland - UN-2 | ecosystem: Environmental > Terrestrial > Soil > Coastal area > Acid sulfate soil | place: Finland: Risofladan, Vaasa | collected... | reverse complement strand
ATCCGGTTCATGTCAGCGGCCTTCAACATCGGGACTGGGCCGAGCAGCGTAACAACGTGCTGGAATCAGCCGTTGATGTTTATAAACGTAATAAAGCTTTACCAATATCATGAGGTAGGACCAAATATTTGATTTCATTGTAAAATCTCCTTTATTTTCTTAGTCCTCTTAAAAAATACAATCCCTTTACTTACATTTCCGATGAATTATTGTCTACCTCATAGGCCCCACCTCCTTTCGCGGGTTTGTCCTGCTGTTCTAATGGTCTTTGCTCTTGCGTAGTAATGGATGGTGATTCTTCAGGGCACAGCGGCGTCTCTAACAGGGCCGCCAAAAGAAAACTGATGTGTTCGACCTGTAAAAGCTGTCTCGAACGTTCCTTTTCCAGACGCTGCTGGTCGCTTCGGGCCTGGCGCTTCACCTGAACGCGGCGTTTCAGCGCCTTGGTCTGGTTCTCCATTGCCGCTAAGTAATAGTCGGGCCGTTGAGGGACGACCATCCAGACTTGCCCTAATAACTGCGACAGGCTCTCTTTCGTCAGTTGATAATCACGCTCTGTGTCGGATATTGTCGCATCGCCGTTCACTGAAGACGTCTTTGAACCACCGCCGAGCCGGCGCCACAAATCGACACGCGCATAACGCAGTTTGTCCCAGCGGTCTTTAATCTGATCCACCTGTTTTGCGGACATCGGATGCAGGTAAACAGGCAGCAGCGGCACATCTATCTTGCCATAGCATAAACTTAGATCATCTGCTTTGGCCGCCTCTACCGCGTTCGGATCGAGAAATCCAAACTGCGCCACTAACGAGCTTGCCGCATAGTCCCAGATGTCCGTGTATTGATTGCGCAGTTTCTGTCTTTCTTCGTCGGAGGGAAACTCCGTCCCCATAAGGTGCTCGACGTACCACCGCATTCTGGCCTGATAAACCTCGAACAAAGACCTGTCCTTAATTTTCGTCAGACCCTCCCAACAGGGTGTAAATCCCTTGCGCAGAATCTCAAGCCGTGAAGCATAATGTGGATCATCCTGATGCAATTCAACCGCTCTACGGATTGTCTCTAAATACTGGCTTCTCCATTCCTCAGGCCACTCCCCGGGCGTGCGGGCCATGCAGTTCTTTATGTTCAAAAGTGTTTGTTCGGTCAGGGTAGGTTCAGTCGAACCCATCTCCCCGACCGAGATTGCTGATAACAGTGATATGATTATTAAGATTACAAGAGCATGATATTTATTCCGCATTTGCAAGACTCCTTTCAACATTCATTTAAAGAGCACTCCCTTCCACTAATCTCAAATCTCTAACTTGTGCCATAGGTATTTGACCTTCCCCTGAAAACTGGTCCATTCAAAAATCAAAACTAAATTACGGCCAAAGCCCGCTAAATCCGTAGTTAAATTCTCAATTCTAAATTCTCCATTCACCATTCTCAATCCTATGCGCAGTCCTTCCACGCCAACGATTAAAGCTAATTTCTCGCATTCTTATCTCTCGGGCCAATCTATATTTACGCGCGCAGTCCTTCTGCGTCAACGTTCGAAGTTACTTTTCCGCGCTATTATCTCTCGGGCCAATTTATATTGGCCGCAGTATATTCATTTTCCGTATTAGGGCGATTGCCCTGTCGGATACCCTAACCTGCCCCAGATTGCCTTTTGCAGCCTCTGCAGATCATACATGCCATCCTCAGTCTGCGGCTTATAGTCTTCCAGACCTTCCAGCGCTTCAGAGAGCAAATTCGGATACTGACTACTAAAAGGAATCAGTTTACGGGGCATTTTTATGGTCTCACGGCCCTTCCATTTCCAATACTCGGCGTGTCCATCCGCCATCGAGAGCGTAATACTATCGCTATGGTGTATCGGTGGGGGATTGGACGAATCCCACTTTGGATAAAGATAATGAACATAGAAATCACTTTCCAACTGTCCCGTATCGATGAAGACCGCCCGCTGGGCCGCACCAGGGCTGACGATATCCGTCAGTTTGGTCAGCCGCAACACTGTACGGCCGATGCGCTTGCCGAGCTCTAACATCTCCCGGCCACCGGTATTCAGCAAGTATGTCCCTTCTACGTTATTGCGGCCGTTTGCGGAGACAACGATGGAGTACGTGAGGGCGTGGTCAGGGCGGCCCCGGGGGCAGCGGTAGATGTCGATATCCTTTATCCAGGGCCACAGAGCACCTTTGTCAGTGGCCTTTATCAAGGCAGCACGGCTCTGGCTGTGAGGAGGGAGAAAGGCTGTGCCCACCCAGCCTTTCAACGCGAAGCTTTCCCTCATATGTATACCGAAGGCCCTGCCAAAAACGAGCTTACTATCGTGTTCTTCGGCATAGGCTGTCCATGCTAGGGTGAGCTGCTTGAGATTGCTAAGACAGACCGTACGCTGCCCAAGTTCTCGGGCGCTCCGAAGAGCTGGAATGATCAGCGCTATCAAAAGCGCTATAATGGAAATAACCACCAGAAGCTCTATGAGCGTGAAGCCTGCCCGTTTAGAAAATTTTCTTCTCACGGGGTAAGTTAGAAATCTTTCCTTTTTACGATTGGGAATTACCTTTTTTGGCGGTGTGAAGTCTGTACGGTTAGAAAGATTCCCTCCTACGGATCCGGTGCGGTATCCGTTTCTTCGATGATTGAGAATCCGCATTCCCAAACGCGTAAATCCTCTCATTCCGCGCATCATAACGCTCTACCTTTTCCGGTAAAAACTATTTACCCTGTTTTTTGTCCAAAACAAAAAAGATGCGCCTGCTCTTATAATACAAGGCGATATACACACTATAAATGTTGATTGTTTTTTTTATTTTTTCGAAAAATTCTCAAAAAAAACAATCCCGGCCAAAAAACCACAGGTGCTTTTTCGCCGCTGAATGCAGGACATGTTGATAAATCACTGTAAATCAGAGGTTTACAAACTTGCTATACCAACAGCTATTATAACCTGTACATGGAATAATAGGCAAGAAATTTTTAATTCATGATCGATTATTGAGATTTTGATGCTTAAACCTTCATTTATTGGCTGAAATCAACTAATTTTCAGTCAAAAACGCTCACTGTTAAAAACAAAAATATAAATTTTCAAAATTTTTTATCTCCTTTCTTAAAAACAACTTACGACCAACGACCCACGAAAAATAGCCAAATTTTCGGTCCAAAACTGCACACTCGTCTAATTATAGAGGGACTACTTTTCTGCCCTCACTGAATAGTCAATATTGGAGCGAAACGGAAAATCTTTGGGGGTATTACCAACCATGAGCATCGAGAATCTAACTTTATCCGCCGCGGCGGATTTAGCTCACTTTAGGCACTTTAGTCACTTTAGCTCACTCTTAACTAACTTATCCTCTACAACTGTAGAGAGAGCTCTACAAATCGGATCTTTTATGCAAAACAAACCCAAAGTCAAGTATGCAAAAATTAACCTAAGTTCTTATGAGACAAGTAAATACGAGTGTTGGGACATTTGGTTATTCGGAAAAACAAAGCCAAAACAAACCCAATTAAAGCCAAAACAAACCCAATTCAAACCCAATTGCTTCAAAGGGTAAAAATGATGCAAAGTGTGAATATACAAAGGATTACGAAGAAAATGCGACTATGGGCTATGAAAAAACAAACCCAATTCAAAGCCAATTTCAAAAGCCAAAATGAAAGCTAACGCTTTTTCAAAAAAGGATTATGAAAATGAAACCATCCTCAGGCTCGAAAAAAAACAATCACCCAAACCGAAGTATATGTTTATTTGCCTTTCAACAGGTCAACCACTTCCTGAGCATTTTCCGCGTTAACCAGAGCCTTACAAAAAGCCTTTGAGCGGGCCAGTTTCGCTATTTCTGCAAGAGCCTCGACGTGAGGGCCGGAAAGACCAGGTGAAGCCACTAAAAGGAAAAAGAGATTTGTCGGTTCACCATCCATCGAGTCAAAATCTATTCCTTGAGGGGCAATACCGATTGCAAGTTTCAGACTTGCCACAGCGGCACTTTTACAATGAGGCACGGCAATACCCTGCTCCAGTCCGGTGCTCTGTTTATCTTCGCGATCCTGCACCGCATTCAGTACGGCATCAAAATCATCAATTTCGCCGGCGTCCTTCAATATCTGGACAAGCTCGTGTAAAATATCTGGTTTATCCTGCGACTCCAGGGGGATTTTTACAATTTTCTCTGCAACCAGGTCAATCAAGGTCATACTATACTTCTCCTGAAATTCTAAAACTTAAAACAGCTTTCATACTCATTCAATTCCCGCATTATACGAGCGATTCATACATTTCCCAGACCCTGTCTTCATCTTTGACAATTAAGACAGAACAGGGAACAGCACGCATCGCCCGTTCGGTCTCATCAAAAAATTCATCCCTTCTGCTCCTGATCCGGGACAGTTCACCAATAACCAGAAGGTCAACATCATCGGCCTCAATGGAATCGACTATTTCCTTATGTACACTTCCCCTGCTGCGTTTTTTAATAACCGATACTCCTTTTTTAATAGCAAGCTCATTGATATAATTAAGATACCGCTCGGCATCGGCTTCCATATCATGCTCATATTCGACCTGCTCATCTTTTAGGAATATCCTTGCTTTAAGAAGGTCTTCCACCGCTCTGGTGTTGATAACGTAGTGGGCAATAAGCTCTGCGCCGGAAAATGACGCAAGACATATTGCATACTGAGCGGCAGTAACGGATTGTTCGGTTCCATCGACATAGACCATTATTTTTTTAATGGGATTACTCACGGTTTTTCTCCAGCGTTTCGGCGCCTTTTTTTCTCCAGGTTTTCCTTAACCATTTTCATGAGAACAAACATATCGCGTTCATTCTCTTCAAGCCTGCCTTCAATATAATAAACAGTTTCCTTAAGGTTGGGAACTGCTATTTTTTCAAGTGCATTGACCTTTCTTATAGTCTTTTTTACTTCATTGGCAAGCCTCAATACGGATATTTTCAGCTCGGAGAGTTTTCCAAGGAGCTTGAGTGCCTCCTTAAAAAACTGCAAAGAGCTGTCAATCCAGAAACTTGTTCCCATAGGGCTGTAGTAAGGAGAGTGTTCGGCGAATTTTGTTTCAATTACGGGAAGGCTGACACCCATAACCCTTCTGGTTCGTATAGTAATGTCCGTTGAAATATTGACAGCCCCGGCCAGGTATTGAACTTTAAGTTTTCCCATGTCCAAAACCGTTTCTTCGAGGGCTTTATATGCCTTTGCGAGTGCATTTTCAACCCGGCTCTGAAAATCCACGGTCTGGTCAACGAGCGCCAGAAGCTCGATAATCAGGATATTTCTTTTCTGGTCCAAAAGCTCATAGCCCTGCTGAGCAAACTTCAGGTCATTCCGGAGTCTGAGTAAATTTGTTTTCGTAGGTGCATAATGAAGCTGCGTCATTATTAATACCCGCTATGATCCGTAGAATTTCTCTATTTCCTCTTCGGTAATCCTGTGCAGTTCTTCGACAGGGAGGAACTTTAAAACTTCCCATCCGAGATTCAGGGTCTGTTCGATACTTCTTTCTTCGTCTTTGCGCTGTGAAACAAACTTCTGCTCAAACTCCCTTCCGAATTCAAGATAATCATGGTCCAGAGGGGTCAACTCCTCTTCTCCGATAACAGAAGCGAGATTTCGTACATCTTTTACATAACTATACGCCGCAAAGAGCTGACTTGCAAGATGCGGATGGTCTTCTCTGGTCATTCCTTCACCGATACCATCCTTCATTAAACGGGAAAGAGAGGGCAGTCCTGCAATCGGCGGATAAATGCCTCTTCCATCCATCTCCCTTTCGAATACGATCTGGCCTTCGGTGATATATCCTGAAAGGTCGGGCACAGGGTGAGATATATCATCATTCGGCATTGTCAGTATGGGCAATGACGTAATTGAGCCTTGATGTCCTTTAATCATTCCGGAGCGTTCATAAAGCTCGGCAAGATCAGAATAGAGATACCCCGGGTACCCCTTTCGTGAGGGTATCTCACCGCGGATAGTGGATATTTCACGCAGAGACTCACAATAATTCGTCATATCGGTCATAATAACAAGAACGTGCATATCCTCATTAAATGCCAGGTGCTCGGCAAGGGTCAGAGCAGTTCTCGGAGTAATCAGCCGTTCGATCGAAGGGTCGTCGGCAAGAGAGAGAAACAGTGCTACATTTTCGAGCACGCCGCTTTCCTCGAAGGAGCGGATGAAAAACTGAGCCACATCGTGCTTTACCCCCATTGCAGCAAAGACAACAGCAAATTCGGTATTTGTTCCGCGTATCTTCGCCTGCCGGGCAATCTGAGCCGCCAGCTCATTATGGGGCAGGCCGTTACCGGAAAAAATAGGAAGTTTCTGGCCCCGGATAAGTGTGTTCATTCCGTCAATAACAGATATACCTGTCTGTATAAAATCTCGGGGATACTGTCGTGCGGTCGGATTAATCGCCATTCCATTAACATCCAGCTCCATGTCACTGCGTTGCGGCGGACCTCCGTCGATGGGATGGCCTAAACCGTTAAACACACGCCCGAGCATGTCTTTTGAAACAGAAATGGTAAGGGGTTCACCGGAAAAGCGTATCCGAGTATCCGGAAGAGTAAGGCCGGCGGTTCCTTCAAATATCTGTACAACTACAGCATCGGTTGACGATTCAAGAACAATTCCCAGCCGTACCTTACCCTGTTTGTCAACGCATTCAATAAGTTCCCTGTATCCTATAGGATGTGTTCCTCTGACAAAAATAAGCGGGCCGTCGATTTTATCAACGCCGATATACTCACGTCCTGAAAGAAGATGTCGGTTTTCCTGTTCAAGCATGCAAGGCCTCCAGTTGGTCCATTGAACGCTCCAGGCGTGCTTCGATTTTGTCGAGACCTGATAGATTGTCGTTAGGTATGGAGAATTTCATTTTTACTATATCCTGATATACTTTTATTTTTCTGAGCTTAATAAGGATTGTTCCATTTTTTATCGCCTGAAGGCCACGTTTCCAGTACGTAACAATGATGTGCAGCATTTTTGCCTGTTTCTGAACAATTGAAAATGTGTCAATTTTATCGTATGCATTCTGCTGAAGAAAGGCGTTCTTAAACAACGTACATACTTCGAGGATAAATCTCTGGGTATCTGGCAGAGCGTCCGGACCGACAAGTTTTACCACCTGTTGAAGACGCACTTCTTTATGCAGCAGCTCCATTATTTCCGTACGGTCCTCAAGCCATTCCGAACCGGCCTGGTCGGCCCACCATAAGGACATCTCATTGAGATATTCGCTGTAACTGTCAATCCACGAGATGGCAGGATAGTGGCGGGCGTTGGCAAGGTCTCTGTCAAGGCCCCAGAAACAGCGGATAAACCGTTTTGTGTGCTGGGTCACAGGTTCCGAAAAATCACCTGCCGGCGGAGATACCGCACCAATGACAGTAACTGAACCGTATTCACCACTTAATGTTTCCATTGAGCCCGCACGTTCATAGAATTCCGCAATTTTTGTCGGCAGGTAAGCGGGGAATCCTTCCTCTGCCGGCATTTCTTCCATCCGGCCTGAAAGTTCGCGGAGGGCTTCTGCCCATCGCGATGTAGAATCGGCCATTACCGCAACATCATATCCCTGGTCTCTGAAATATTCCGCCATAGATATTCCCGTGTAGATACTCGCTTCCCGTGCGGAAACCGGCATATTGGAAGTGTTGGCTATCAGGATAGTGCGTTCCATAAGAGAACGGCCGCTTCGCGGGTCAATCAGTTTCGGAAATTCAGTGAGTACATCCGTAATTTCATTGCCCCGCTCACCACAACCAATATATACAATAAGATCTGCGTCGCACCATTTTGCCAACGCCTGCTGTGTCATTGTCTTTCCGGTGCCGAAGCCGCCGGGAATAGCAACAGTGCCTCCTTTTGCGACGGGAAACAATGTGTCAATCACCCGCTGGCCGGTAATAAGCGGAATATCAAGAGGAAGGCGTTTTTGTGTCGGACGTTGAACTCGTATAGGCCATTTATGCATAAGAAAAAGGTCTTTGGTTTGTGATTCGTCGGTTCTTAATACGGCAATTACATCTTCTACGGTATAGTCTCCTTCAGGTACGACCGACTCAAGAATACCTTTATCCAAAGGTGGAACGAGGATTTTATGAAGAATATTTTCCGTTTCCTGAACAGTACCGATGACCATTCCGCCAAAGACGTGGTCGCCTTGTTTTACGGAAGGAACAAAATGCCATTTTTTCTCTCTGTTTAACGAGGGAACGGTTATCCCCCGCTTGATATAAATACCCGACGTTTCCCGGATAGCTTCAAGAGGTCTCTGGATGCCATCATAGATAGTACCGACCATGCCCGGTCCCAGTTCGACAGAAAGCTCCATACCAGCTCCATAAACAGGGGCATAAGGAGCAATTCCCGTCGTGTCCTCATAGACCTGAACGACAGCACAGTCTGTTTCAAGTTTAATAAGCTCGCCGATAAGATTTTCCTCTCCAACCCGGACCAGTTCGAACATATGAGCATCGGTAATTCCCATCACCTCTATTACAGGGCCGTTGACCCGTTTAACCTGTCCTATAATCCTGTCACTCATAATTATTCTTTTCTATTGTCAGCCAATACGGCGTTGTAAATTAACTTTCGAATTTCACTCTGGTTTCGCAACATTCGCGTTTTAACCTGATTATTAAAGGCGGTACGTCCATCAGCAGCTGTGAGGACAACACCCTGAGATTTCAACGGCTCTGCATCAGACAGCTTAAGTTGCGCCTGCTTATTAGTCTGCTTATGGATTTTTTCCTTTACTTCTGAAAGCAACGGGTCATTTATCAACGCCCGCTCCTTCTCCGAGGCATTGATTTGGGCCGCTTCGGCACCCAGGCCAATGAATGCCTCTGCAATCCAGTTTATCAGAACAGACCTGTACTTTTCTTCACCGGTCATTGAAGCAAGCTTATTTTCAACCCTGTTCATAATATCCAGCATTAAAGCACTGCGAACAGACATTGAATGACGCTTGAGCTCAAGATCAACAGCCGACAACATCTTTCTCATTACAACTTCCGTCTGCTTTTGCGCTTCGCTGCGGGCATCATTCAACAGGGCCTCGATTTTCTTCTCAGAGTATTTTCTTTTCTCGGCGGCCTGTTTTTCGGCTTCCTTTATAATTTCTTCCTCTTCAATGCGAGCATCTGATTCAATGCCCGAGATTAGCTCGGCTTTTCCTTTTTCTGCTGATTCCATAGATACTTATACCTTTTTTGAATATATTCTCTTTCCGGTATTACGAAAAAGTAGAAAGAGCCTCGAAAATCATAATTTTATCCCGATAGCAGTATTTACCATTTCTTTGATTCCTGGCCTGTCCGGTTTCGAACCATTTCTGTCCGGAATCTCCACAACAAGCGGAAAACTTGCAGTAAACAGAAATTTATCCACCATCGGACGAATCATATCTGCAATCCTTTCGGTAATAATAATAATACCGGTGTCCCTGTCCTGGAGTATTGCTTTAAAAGCACGTTGTGCTTCATCCGGATTCGCAGCAACTTTTCCGGAGACTCCCACGACCCCAAACCCAAGGACCGTATCTTCATCGCCTATAATCGAGTATTTCATTTTATAGCTATATCTTACCGAGAATCATCAAAGCCGTGATAAAACCAAATACAACAAGCCCTTCAGCAAGCGCCACAAAAATCAGGGCCTGGCCTGCAATCTGCGGTTTTTCAGCAACCGCTCCCATAGCTGCGGCGCCAACATGAGAAATCGCAATCCCGGCCCCGATAGCGCCAAGCCCAAACGCAACCGCAGCAGCAATAAGCCCATATTTCATAACACCGGCCTTTACCGAACTCATTTCAGGCTGTATGGTTTCCTGACCAGGGGATGTCTGTGCAAAAGAACTTGCACAAAACAGAGTTCCAATTATTGCCATCACCGTAAAAACCGCAATAACACTCTGGGTAATGTGTAATTTTAATTTTCTTTCCGGTTCATTCATATCATTCTTTCCTTTCTTAATTGAAGCTATTACCTAATGAGATTGGCGTATATAACTTTCCGGTTCCATGAAAAAATTTGGTAAAAAATTCGTAATAATTCAGCCTTAAGGCTTGTATCCCCGCCGTAAGGCCTTCAAGGCCGATAACCAGTATATTTCCGAGTATAAGAACGAAAACAGACATAACACCCGAAGTCATTTCAGCAAGGGTAAAAAAGGAAATCATCAAACAGACATGAGCAATGCCAAGTCCGGCCACTCGCATGAAAGAGAGGGTATTGGAAAGATAGCCGCTAAAAATCTCAAGAAGCTCAACAATCCACTGCATTAAGAAAGTGAGAATCGCAAAAATATTAAACTTTTTGTCGGAGTGTCCCGACGTATGTTTAAGGTAATGATAAGGTTCTTTAATAAAAATTAACAGCGAGGGCAGCCCTACCAGAACAAACAGTATTATTCCCGGTGGAAATTCCTTGTAATTGTGCCCTACCACATAAGATGCAATATATATACCTCCGGCATAAATCCACCCCCCGAGAATGCCCCCTTTATCAAAAAACAGCTCCATCCACTTTCCGGTCCGGACCATATTAATCCAGTTAAAGAGCAGGCCGAGAAAAATAACGGAAATACCGAAATATAGTGTAATTGACAATATATCAAAAACATCCCTAATCACTGAATTTCCAGAACTATGGCCTGATATAATTCCGTGAAAATCGAACCAGAGCGGCTTAAAAAGACCTGTCCCGAAAAAGGACCCAAAGAGAGTTCCAAATAACATTGAGGACAAACCACACCAGATAACAAGCCACGAAAGATCGCATAAACCTTTCTTTTGCTCATTATTCTTGAGAAAATACACACCCAGGATGCCGAGTAATGACAGAATAAAACCCTGTCCGATATCAGCGAACATAAGCCCGAACATAGACAGATACACGGGCATTACAAAAGGAGTAGGATCAATAGTGCCATATTGGGGAATGCCGAAATTACTTACCAGCATCTGAAAAGGAGCTAATATCTTCGGATTATTAAACTGGACAGGGACCTGGTCAGCGATAATATCCTTACTCTCGACTTCATTCCATTCCAGGTAACATCGGTTTTCGGATGCCCTTTCGATTGTTTCGGTTAGTTTTTCCTTTTTCGACAAAGGCAGCCAGCCTGAAAAAATAACCGTCCGGGAAGAGGATTTGAAATTGGTCTGGATTACGTAAAAAAGCTCGTGGACACGCAGATTAACCCATATCTCCCTGAGGTATTTCTCTTCTCTTTTTACCAGGTTATTCGCCTTTGTTTCAAGTTTCTTCTGTTCGTCAGCTAATTTGTTGAGTTTTACAGAAAGTTCTTTGAAAACATCCTCTTTAACAGACTGCAGCTCATCCGGCAGTTCAATCTCAGTCCATCCGGATTTTACAAGGATTTTATCAATCTGTTCGGTGTCTCTTTTCATTGAAATCAGGAGATAATGAGCAATATCCTTTTCCCTTCCCAGCGCAATATTCAATGAAGGGAAGTCTCTCAAATCATCCTCAAGCTGTCTTGCATTGAATACAGGCAGCTTTCCGGTTTGCATGGAAATAAAAGAATGCTTTCCGTGGAATGGAATATCAGAAAGGCCTATGCCGTATAGTTCCACCTGCTTTCTGATATCCTCGAGCTTCAGAATCTCCTGCTGAATCGTCCGCTGTCTTTCCCTGAGACTCTCGCGCTCTGAAGCTATCTTATCAAGATGCTTTTTCTCGTTTTCAATATTAACGGAAATTCGGTTGGTTAGATCTGTTTCGTTCGGAGCCGAAGGGATAATACCGCCAGTGTGTAAAAATACTTCAATCCGTTTTCTCAGGTCAGAGATTTCCGAGAGAGAGGCCTGGGATTTGGCATCGGACAGATTGTCCGGTTTCTCACCATCGACCTCGGATATATTAATAAACTGCATAACCCCTTCACGGAGGAGCGCTTCAGTTACGCGCTGAGAATCCTTTCCCAGCACAATTGCAAAAATTTGTATCATCTGAGAGGTAAACATCATATCATGCTCTCAATCCGTTCCTGCTGTATGCCGTATTGTTTTGCATACAATATCAACCTGATTTTTTTCAGCTCGTTCCTTTTTAATATAAAATACGAAAGTATAATTCCGATCGTAAAAGGATAGCCTGCGAGAATATGCTGGACCTCATTTTTCATGATTTCTTCCAGTATCCTGCGAATAAGTAGAAGCCGTGACGTACTATCGGTGGTCTGGGCCGACAGAAGTGTTGACAGGCCCGGATATTTACTCGTAACAAACCGCTGAAGCACAGAAGTTACATTCTGCGCGCTGTACAATTCACCGATAATGTCCCTGCTAAGGTTAAAGCCTCCGGGCACAATAGTTGCCAGGACCGCTTCGGCGGGAAGGTCATAAAAATTTTTCAGCCGGATAATCCAGTTGATATTCTGCAGGTCAATTTCTACACCTGTAAGCCTGAGGGCTATAGTTCTATCTTTACTGTCCAGCTTGCTGACGGAAGAAAGAAGGTTGTCATAGTAAAAATGGTCAAAGGCAATCTCCATACGAAAAAGAGAACCCTGCGACTCGGCAGTATGACTGTATTTTTTGATAATCTGACTGTATGGAGTTCCCTCGCATACGCCTGCAATCTCGTCGAAATTTTCCGCATTAAGAATAATGTCAACAGGTATATCATTAATAATACGTTCATACAGGATATAGTATATGTTCTTCTCAACCGAACGTTTCCGGATTTTCCTGTCGAAATAAATCCTTATGGCATTTTTAAGGTTGTCGATTTCAAACCGGTAGAGCAGTGCGTCAACGAGTTCTATGGAATCAGGATGAAGGTACTGTTTGATATTTCTGTACAGTTCAATTTCATTTTTAAGAAGCTCAAGCTCGGCCTGTTTAAGATCACCGGTACCGGAGTATATCTCTTCAAGACTTGCAAAAGGTGTTTCACGCAAAAGAGCCAGCGCTTCGTCAAGGAAAGGGGCTTTTGCCAACTGTTTGAATGTTTCATCGGGAAGAATCTTGCTGATTCGTGCGCGCAGCTTCGCGTTGATAAACGAGTATTTAGATAATGGACTTGCCATTATTTTTTATCCTTCTCGTACGTCGTGTTAATTATGATATTACAAATATGATCAACCAGATTATCTATCGTTTCTTTTTTGTTTTTCAGTAAGGAATCTTTTTCCTGCCGGGCCTGTTCGAGTTTTTCCTGCCTTATGCGTTCAGCCTCTTTTTTTGCCTCTTCAACGGTAGTTTGTATTATTTCCCGGGCTTTCTGTTTCGCATCACTCATTTTTTCTGAGTTCTCTTTTTCTACAGAACGTCTTATTTCCGAGGCTTTGTTACGGGCCTGCTTAAGAATTTCGCCGACCTTTTCCTCTGCCTGAAAGACTTCTTTAATTATCTGTTTCATCGAATCAGACCCTAAACGGAACAAGTATGACACAATTTAATTTTGGCATAAACCTGTCAATATATATAGTGCTATAAAATTGTAAAATAAATAATAAGAAAACTTGTAAGTTTTCTTGCAGATGTGCCGCTCTCGACATAAAAAGCTGGTTTTTTTTCGGCCAATACGAGATATTCTCAAAAGTAAACCCATTGTCCAATCAAAACAGCATACGCAGTATACCCGGTCATGAGATGTTATCTATCTTGGCAGGTTGTGTATCTTCCTTTTTTACCTTTTTGTACAACGGACGCTACTGTTCTCTTGCTATCTGCGAACAATCCAATATACTCATTCATAAGAGTCTTCTGTAAAAAAATTATTGTGGTTTTAATCAAACTACCATGTATTGCAAACAACTTGTGAGGCCACGGTTGCATAGTTTCTCTCGGCTAATCAGAATATTCATGAAAGACAGCCGGGGTCATCAATCGATTTACGAAGGGCAGGTGAAATGAAATCCTTACTACAACAATCGTTCGTCATCATCATATGTATCGCCGCGTTTGTCGTGCCGGGTGTCTGCCGGGATGTAGCTGCGGCAGGGTTGCCCGAAGGTGTGAAGGCTGTCTGGGACGTTGAGAAAGCGTATCGACAGTCAACGCCCACGCGTGAGAGGATATGCATCAATGGTCTTTGGCGCTGGCAGCCGGTCGATGAGAACAAGAGTTCAGTGCCCGCCGACAGGTGGGGCTACTTCAAGGTCCCGGGCAGCTGGCCTGGAATCACTGATTATATGCAGAAAGACTGCCAGAGAGTTTATGACCATCCAAGCTGGAAGGGACGGAACCTGCGCAGCATTACAATGGCCTGGTATCAGCGGGAGATTACCGTTCCCATGGCATGGGCAGGCCGGCGTATCGCTGTCCATGCGGAGTACCTGAACTCCTACGCGACTGTCTATTTGGATGGTCGGGACGTCGGAGACATCGTCTTTCCGGGCGGTGAGCTCGACATCACAGCCGTCTGCCGCCCGGGCGCTAAGCATGTTCTCAGCATGTTTGTCGTCGCTATGCCGCTCAAAGGCGTCATGCTCTCATACAGCGACACCGCCTCGGCAAAAGAGGTGAAGGGTACGGTGGCACGCCGCGGTCTGTGCGGCGACGTGTACCTTGTCAGCACACCTTTGGGTGCGCGTATCTCCGACGTGAAAGTGGACACATCGGTGCGCAAGTCTGAAATCATATTCGATGCCGGGCTGGACGGCATCGACGCTGATACACAATACACCCTTCGCGCCCGAATCACAGACAACGGCAAAAGCGCCAGGCAGTTCACGAGCAAAACCTTTAAGGGGAGCGATCTCAGGAAAGGCCGCATCGAATTTACCGAAAACTGGAAGCCCGAGAAACTCTGGGACATCCATACACCACAGAACACATACCACCTCGACCTTTCGCTGCTGGAGTCCGGCGGTAAGGTGCTGGACGCCGGTTATCCGGTGCGCTTTGGGTTTCGCGAGTTATGGATCAACGGCCGGGACTTCTTTCTTAACGGCACCCGCATCTTCCTTTCGGCCGTCCCGCTGGATAATGCCCAGATCGGGGCCGCGCTGGCGAGCTACGGTGCGGCTCGTGAGAGCATGGAACGGCTCAAGAGCTTCGGGATAAACTTCGTCTATACCCACAACTACGGCTGCGAGCCGGGCTCACATTTGAGCTTCGAGGAGGTCCTGAAGGCCGCCGACGATGTGGGGATGCTCGTAGCCCTTTCTCAGCCGCATTTCTCCCACTATGACTGGGAGGCACCCGACGCCGATGTGGCAAACGGCTACGCAAGACATGCAGAGTTTTACGTGCGGGCAGCCCAGAACCATCCGTCGGTCGTATTCTACTCCATGAGCCATAACGCGACAGGATACAGCGAAGATATGAACCCGGACATGATAGATGGAATCCAGAACCCTCGCGACACGTGGGCATTGAGGAATTCCGAGCGTGCTGCGCGCGCCGAAGCAATAGTCAGTGGCCTGGATCCGGGCCGTATTGTCTATCACCATGCATCGGGAAATCTTGGCCCAATGCACACGAGTAACTTCTACGCGAACTTCGCCCCTATTCAGGAGATGTCCGACTGGTTCGAACGCTGGGCGACAGTGGGCGTTAAGCCGGTTTTTACGTGCGAATACAGTGTGCCGTTTCCCTGGGACTGGACTATGTACCGGGGATGGTACCAGGGAGAGCGTTCGTTCGGAAGTGCAAAGGTGCCGTGGGAGTTCTGTCTTGCCGAGTGGAATTCGCAGTTCCTTGGAGACCGGGCCTTCCAAATCAGTGAGATGGAGAAAACAAACCTGCGCTGGGAGGCAAAGCAGTTCCGGGCCGGCAGGCTCTGGCAGCGATGGGACTATCCTCATGCGGTAAGTTCGAACATTTTTACCGAACGGTATC
>Ga0307379_10006656_pt1 | contig 15845 bp, 16 predicted proteins | sample UN2MG_FD_202237 | JGI IMG/M metagenome (GOLD analysis project Ga0307379, IMG submission 202237) | Soil microbial communities from Risofladan, Vaasa, Finland - UN-2 | ecosystem: Environmental > Terrestrial > Soil > Coastal area > Acid sulfate soil | place: Finland: Risofladan, Vaasa | collected... | reverse complement strand
TACAAGTTGTACTATGATGAGATTTAGATGGGTCAAAAAGTAATAATCTATTCTCTACGGATTGAACTTCAGTACCATCTTCAAGAACAGTTAATCCATCATTAGTATTCAGATAAAAAATAGCACCGCGATGTTCAAAAGGAAAATCACAATGATTATTGTGATGAATCAGTTTTTCTGTAGACGTATATAAATTTCCTTTGACTCTTATCAATGCCTTCACACCAATCTTATTTAAGACTGGAGCAAAAACAGGACAAAATTCATCAGCATGAAATTTATTATAAAAAATATGATTAAAATAATAAGATCCCATGATAGTATCATCACTATCATTAAATGATGATACCACTGGAGTAAAATTCCAAGGAAATGATGAATTAAATATGACATTCCTGATCGGGATCAATTCATCTTCAGTGAGAACATTATCTATAATCTCAAAAGTCATTCAATTATTCTGCGGATTCTTCTGAAATTGTAGATACTACCCAGTTACCGGTCTCATCATCCCACTGACACATTTCAGTTTCTGGATCAAAGGATGGTTGTGCTGGCGCAGGAGTCCATCCAAGTTCTGCAAGATTACTATCAGGGAGAACTCTCAAGTCAAATCTATCTTTAGTATCACCAGAATCTACAGGATACCAAGGAAGAGGCATTATTGGATAATATCTATTTTGATAAACATATGGAGTGTTGTTCATATCATCCACAGGAATATTTGGTGGACTATATGGATCTTCTGGAACTAATCTTGTTACTGCCATTTTTATAATGTACTTGTTGGATTATTTATTTGTATATAGTTTCACTTCTTGATAAGTGGAATTATATCTTTTATTTATTTCTCTTTTGATGAAAGACCTCTCGTCATTGGTAGTATAAACCAACCTTGCGAGTTTAATGAAGTGATCGTCAAATCTTTGTTGTTTCTCAAGAACTCTTAATTCATCTTCAACAACCCATAATGTAGAATTTACATCTTTTAATTGATTGAGATACTCCTCATTATATACATCAGAAGATTTTGCAGTTTGTATGAGTTCTTTAAGTTCTTTATGAACAAATTGATTATTTGTTTTTTCTGCTTTGATTTGGAGTATTGTAATTTTATCTAATAGTTCTCCTACAGATACAGGTACTTTAATCATAATTTAATGGGAGGTTATTTTGTATTTGATCCAAAGGTATCATATAAAAATCCATATTAAAAGATTGACGATTTCCTTCTGGATATGGATAAACCCCATGTAACATGTGAGAAGGAAATATAATCATTTTACCAAGTTCTGGTTTAATATGTAATGTTTTTGGAACGGCTGGGTAGAATTCCGATTTCATATCAGCAGACATTACAAAATAAACATAACCTTCAATATTTTCATCATTTATCGTTTCAGGAACTTGTGTGTATATTACTGTACAAATTGTATATTCATTTTGATGCTCATGAATTACATGAAAACCTCCTTTTGTACCGGTAACTTTCCAAGAATTAGTTGGTTTCAAAAATATATCAATATCTAAAAGAGAATGATCATTTAGTTCTTTATATATTATTTTAGATATTGATTTGTGTATTTTTATAAAAGATTTATTCTTTGAGCAATCAGCACCCCTCCCAAGAAACCAATGTTGATCCGCATTACCCGATGTGCTTAATCCTTTTTTATAAGAAACACCTTCATTTGAATTCAAAAAACATTTTAATAGATCTAGTTGATCATATTGAGCTTCTATGATCCAATTAGAACTTGAATATTTGTAAATTTCACTACTCATTGTCATTAATCGAATAATTGTTTTGTTTCTTCAAACCACAAATAATCTAGAGAAGACTCATTTAATGTTCTAAAAGCATCTTCTGGTGTTTCAACTAATGGATCCCCAGCAAGATTAAAACTTGTATTTAATATTATTCCATGACCTGTTAGTTTTTTAAATTCCTGAAGAAGTTCATACACATAACCATTTTCCTTGGAAATTGTTTGTATTCTACAAGTATTATCTACATGAGTTACTCCTGGAATAATATTAACATAGTCTTCTCTTACAGGAAAAGAGATTGTCATAAAAGGACTTGATTTTATTCTCCCCATATCAAAATAGATATTTGCATCTTCTTCTAAAACCATTGCAGCAAATGGTCTATACCACTCTCTTTTTTTAATTTTGTTCACAATATCCTTTGCATCTGGATTGAGTGCATTGAATAAAATTGATCTATTTCCTAGTGCCCTTTGACCTGCTTCAGCAAGTCCAGTGTATACTGCAACTGATTTATCTTGTTGCAGAAGGTTTGCAATCTCCTCTATTGATGTAGTTTTTCCTTTGTATTGAGAAATATCATAAGGAACTCCATGGAATGCTGTGGTTTTTAATGATCTAATTGTTTTATCTTTTGTAAGTGCATGATAATAAAACATAGCGGCACCAATAGGTAAACCACCATCATCTGCATTTGGTTCAAAATAAAAATTTACATCAGGAAATCTTTGAACATAATAATGATTTGCAACAATATTCATTCCATAACCACCAACAACAGAAACATTTTTGCAACCACTTTTTTGAATTGCCTTTTCTATCAAATTTCCAACTGCTTCTTGAGTTTGTTTTTGAACTTGATAAGCATAATCCGCATAAAACTTATAATTTTCTTCAGTAAGTTCTTCAGTTACTTTACCTTCATGGTCTTTAAACAATCTTTTATGGGAATTTTCTTGAGTAAATAACTCCCAAATTGGTTGTAATTTTTCATTAAAAAACTTCGGATAATCTGTTGAAGAACCATAAGAACTTAATCCCATAGTTTTTCCATTTTCAAGAACCCCCTGAGAAATTAAAACCGATGCAGTATTATAAACATTAACTATACCACCTTCATTTTCGTTGATATTACATTCATAATTTTTATGAGGAACTATATTATCTTTATACTTTTCACGAGTTTCATTAGAAGAGTGTTCTTTGTTGACTGACAGGTTTTTAATTAGACACTCAAAATTATTTGGGTAAGAAGCAAGATAAACTGTCTCACATTCTGTAAAATTATCTGCATAAATTGAACCTTGACCATCTACAACAATCACAATAGATTTTTCAAATCCACTATTATAAAATGCAAGACTTGCATGACATAGGTGATGATTGTAACTAAACTCAACAAGATTATCAATAGTTGTATTTGATAATTTATATGTCAGTTTTCCATATTTTTTGGCATTAGGATACGACACGATCAGAGCATAATTTATTTTTTCATTAAAGTTTTTTATGCATTCAATAATAGATAAAACTGGATCTGTATCTCTTTTTGATCTACTTAATCTTTCTTCCTTAAAATAAACAGCAACTTCTCCGTCTTTTAGAATACAAACAGAAGCATCATGAAGTCCATAGTTGATTGATAAAATGTTCATAATTAGTTATAAAGTAATTCTTGTTGACCTAAATTAGTTTTCCATTCTTCAATTTCATTAATCTCAACTTTCTTTTCACCTTCAATCTTTTGAATAATAGTTTGATAGGCACTCTCAATCTCTTCATCAGTGAACATATACCTTTCTTCATTCAATCTTGTAGAAAGTTGTCCTTGAATTTGTGAGACTCTCATAGCATCCGGATGAAACTTATGATCTCTCTCAATGATATGAAATGTATCAGGGTATGTGGTGTTGTTCTTATGGGTTCCTGCAACCATTACAGAGGCATTTTGACCTACTGCCTTTGCAAAGTGTTGCCCACAACTGTCACACCCAATAAAGTAGTCTGCCACTTTAATCACTCCTGCCCAGTCTCTTAATGTTGGATCTGGATCTGGTTTATATGTTTTTCCATCATAAAACTCCTTTGCACCCATATAGATGATATTATAATCTTTTGATAGTTTTTTGACTAGGGCAAGATACATTTTTTGCGGAATGGATCTTAAAGTTTCGTCATAGATTTCTAATGGACACATGAGTGCCGCACTTCCATAAGGTTGAATTACTATGGTTTTATTTTTCTTTTGTTGGTTCTTTGCTTCTGCAATGACTCTATGACCATTTCTAATTTCAGTCATAGAGAGCTTCAACTGCATTTCTGGCAAATCATCAGTAGAACCATTGATTTCAATATCAAATGCTTCTCTTAATGAGATCTCATTCCTATAGTATGCGGGAAGACAATATGGTTCTGGTGTGAGAACTTTAGTAGCATTCCAAAAGTAATCTTTAAATACCGACTTATCATTAGGATTAAATGTTCTTTCCTGAAGTTCTGGAAATCCCCAGAACATAAAATCCCAACCATGAACCATCACATACCACTCTTCATCTGAATGATTTTTATGATATTTTAGAAGTGCTGGTATTGCTGCTACTACCCTTCCAACTCCACCACTGATAACAATTACAGTACTCATGAATATAATAAAGTATTATTTGATTTGGGAATATTTAGACAGTCTTCCCACCTAACACATGGGGACAGATGATCACCTATTCTTTTACCAGTTTGACAATGTGTAGAGTAACCAGGAATAGGGGAGATTAGTTTTCTATCTTTCTTACTCATAAGAGATTCAAATTTATCAAAGTCTAATGATTGTTCTACGTTTTCTCCTGTTTCAATATTCACATATGGATTTAGTGAAAAGTACTGATGAACATTCATATCCTCTTTTAATGTTTTATACTTTGTTGCAAATGTATTTGTAGATCCTGTTGAAGATTTCCAATGTGTAGATTTAGTGTATAGAAGTTTATTATACTCCTCAACACCATAAAGAAATTGAAAATCACTCAATGAAACATAATCAATATTAAATGGTAGATTGTCAATACCCAATCCTTCTATGACTACTCTACACCAGTTTGGACGATGTAGATAATCGTCTTCTAAAAAATATACAATCTTATCATCATGAAAGTTTTTAGATTGAACAATATCCAGTGTCTTTAAGAAACTTGTAGTCTCTTTTCCACAGTTGATAATTTCTACATTCTTTTCATCTTTAAGAAAAGTATCTTCAATAGTACCAAAGTGTTCATCATATACAATAGTATAATCTGCTAGTTCAGGGTCTATTGTATTCTTAAAGTTTTCAAATACTTTTTCTTTATTGAACCAAACTGGTCTGTTTCTTGTTGGAAGTTCTTGAAGTTTGGAATAGTAACAATGTCTTAAAAATACATGTATTGGTTTCATAGTCATAATAATTTTTTAAGTTCTTTTTCTATGTCATCTTGTGAATATTCTTTACCAAGAAGTGCAATATTGTTTGGAAGATTTACTGTTATCCCATGTTCAAATGCTGCGTAACAAGCGGCCCCAAAACTTAATCCATCATCTCCAGGAAAAGGTGGAATATGTATATTATTAAATAACCCACTTTTTTGTATAAGACTATTTGCAAGCACATTCAAAAAACAACCTCCAGCAAAACAAATATTTTCTTCGAGATAAGATTTCTCCTTAAGTTCGTTTAGGTAATCTAATAATGCATTTTCAAAGTTTTTCTGGAGGATATATGCATGTTCATTTAAATTTTTAAACTTATATTGTTCATCGTAAGATCTAAAGTCAAATGTTACATATGGAACTGAATTACAATAAAGATCTTTTGACAATTGATATCCATCGTGTTCTTTTCTATAAGATTCATTTTTACCATATGCAGATAATCCCATAATTTTTCCACTATGGCTGATAGCATCTTTTAGTGGAAATTGTTTTTTCATCTTTTGACTATATATTACATGTGCAAAAGAAAAATAATAATTACCAAATTCATTTACATTTTCTAATCCAGGAAAGAATCTAAAAATTCCTTTTTCTTTATTAAAATATCCTATTGAATTAGTCTCAACATTATTGATTTCTTCAAAGTTATATCGACAAAGAGATCCTCCTCTTCCATCAAGAGTTATGAATGTACCTTCATTGAAATCACAAGAAAATACAGAAGATGCTGCATGACATAAATGATGAGATACAAACTTTATTTTACAATTCGGAAATAAAGTTTGTATCTGTGACTGTGTTTTTCCTTCATATACATTTTTGTGCCAAATGGCATGAGGCATTGTTGGAACATAAACTAAATCAATATCATCATGAGATAGGTTACCCGTAGATAAACAGTATTCTATGGACTTACTTGGAAAGTTTCCATAATATTTAATTCTGGTAAGTCTTTCTTCAGAAATACTGGTGATATGATTCCCATTAGAAATTAGTGTTGCTCCTGCATCATGAGACCATATTGAGTCATCAGTACTTACATCCCAATCAAATGCACCAAAAAGTCCTAAAATGTTCATCCGTAACTTATCTCACTTCTCTTAACAACATAATTTCCAATCACAAGATAATCAATATCAAGATTATTAAATGCTTTGATTGCATCTTCTGGTGATTCTACAATAGGTTCTCCGTTATCATTAAATGAGGTATTAAGAACCACAGGAATACCAGAAACTTCTTTAAACTTTTGAATCAATGTAGTAACTTCTGGTTGAAGTTCTTTGGTAACTGTTTGAATTCTACAGGTATTATCTACATGGGTAATGGCAGCAATCTCACCTCTCTTTTCTTCTTTTACTGTAAGTGAGTACAACATATAAGGAGAACAGAAATCTTCTTCAAAGTAATCATTAAGATGTTCTTCAAGAACAATACCAGCAAAAGGTCTCCAGTATTCTCTATGTTTCACTCTAGAGTTCATGATGTCCTTATTTTTTGCTGGGCCAGGATGCATTAGGAGTGATCTAGAACCTAGTGCTCTTGGGCCAAATTCACTTCTATTTTGGAACCAACCAATAATTTTATTTTTATTGAGTTCTTGTGCAGTAAACTCACAAAGTTCTTCAAAGTTCTCATACTTCTGATATTTCATATCACCTCTTATTAATTGTTGTTCAATAGTGTCTTGTGTATATTCTTTCCCAAGAAGTGCAATATTATTTGGAAGATTAATTTCTTCTTTATTTTGGAACGCACCAAAGCAAGCAGCACCAAAATGTAGTCCTACATCATTAGGATACGGTGGAACATGAATATCTTCAAATAAACCACTTTGTTTTAAAAGACTATTCCCAAGAACATTTAGGAAAGAACCACCAGCAAGACAAATATAATCATCAAGATATGATTTTTCTTTCAGTTCGGTTACATAATCAATCAAAGCACATTCAAAATTTCTTTGGAGAATATATGCTTTTTCATCTGGATTTTTAAAGGTATGATTTTCTTTATAAGGTCTACCATAAAAAGTCACATAAGGAACATCTTCATAAACAAGATCTTTTGAGAGTTGATAGTCTTTGAGTTCTTCTGTAAAGTTTAAATGACTTCCATATGCAGAAAGTCCCATAATTTTACCATCCCAAGATTCTCTATATTTTTCATCATAACCATCAATTTGTTTTTGTATTTTTTCACAATAGATTTTATGGGACAATGAGTGATAATAAGCACCAAATTCATTGACATTTGGAAGACCAGGAAAGAATCTGAAAATTCCTTTTTCTTTATTAAAATATCCTATTGAATTAGTCTCAACATGCTTTACATCTTGGTAATTATGAGCATATAAAAGTGAACCAGCACCATCAAGAACTAAAAATGAACCCTCATTGAAATTTGATGAAAATACTGCAGATGCTGCATGACTTAAGTGGTGAGAAACAAATTTAATTTTTGCATTTGGGAATAATGTATTTAATTTGGTATGAATGGTTCCCTCATAATGTTGTTTATACCAAATAGTAAGACACATTGAAGGAACGCAAACCAAATCAATATCTTCATAAGAAAGATTTCCTGTAGATAAACAATAATCTACTGAATTCTGTGGAAAGTTTCCATCGTATTTAATTCTGGTAAGTCTTTCTTGTGAAATACTTGTAACATGATTTCCATTAGAAATCAATGTTACACCAGCATCATGAGTCCATGTTAGATCTTGATATTCATCAAAGGATTTATTTGCATTCCAATCAAATCCACCATAAAGTCCTAAAATGTTCATGTCAGTTATAATCTAATGTAGGTTTTTTGTTTGTTTGTCTCCAGAATTCCATATCAGAATACTTTTCCCAAACATCTTGAGGTAAAATAGATTTTCTCTCAATCCACTCTACTTTTCTCTTTACTGTATGTAGGTCTTTAAGATTGCAAGATAAATCAAAATTTTCATTTGAGTATTCAACATTATCAAAATCATGATCATAGTATGGTTTATCAATGAATTTATAAATTGATCTTATAGTTTTTTCTGGATATTTACACAAGTCCTCATATTCAATCAACTTAATCATGTCCGGATTCATTGCATATCCTTCATGAAGTAGTGCCCAGACACTCATGACTATTCCACCTTCTTTACTCATCATTGCATCACATCTTGAGAACACATTTGTATTGTGTTCTTGTGCAATTAATGTATTTGTATAGAATGGATTTTTGGCAGATATTCTTTCAAAAGAATCTAAAATCCATCCAATATCACGAACGCAGCATAAAACTTTAGTATATGGAAATAGATGTTTGAGTAAAGGTGTATTTGCAGTCCATCCTCTTGAAGTATCAAAGATTACTGGAGTTTCTGTGAATGAATAATATCCATCAAAAATTCCTTGAAGTATTGATTTTCTTCTTTCTTCATTTACATTTAGATTATTTTCACTTCCAGTAATTCCTCCAATTGTATTTTGAACTACTCCAGATATTGGAGACGTTATGTCTGCATAAAACTCTGGATTTTGTTTGAGTATCCCAGAAAGTAATGTAGAACCTGATCTTGGAAGTCCAGAGATAAAATAATATTCTTTCATTGATAGATCATAATAGTGTGTTCTTTTTCAATTGTTTCTAAAAGTTCAATCCATTGTTTGGTAATTCTATCCCAATTATGAAAATAAGTCACATAATCACTTTGCATTTGAAGATGTTTTTGAACTTCTTGAGTTTTCACAGTATCTATAGCATTTTTTAGATGATGATAAAAGATTTGTTGATGTTCACATTCATCCTCATGATAATCATACATAGTTGTCCATTTTGATGCTGTTTCATATAAACATCCATAGTTTGGATGAACACATAAGCAACCGGCACTCATTGCTTCCAAAAGAGATAAACAAAAGGTTTCTTCATAAATGTTTGGATAACCAAAAATATGAGCAGTTGATAACTCTTCTCTTATTCTTTCATTAGAAACAAATCCAATATTTTTTACATTTGGGTGGTTATCTATTCTTTGATAGTCATTAGAACTTTCATACAGATTTTGATTATCATACAATCCATGTATCTTATATGAGGAAAAAACCTTTAACTCAAGATTATTATATTCTTTGCACAATTTTTGAAATACATTAAAAAGTAACTTTAGTCCTCTATATGGAGTTGGATGATAAATTAGAGTTATTTTTTCTTTTGATTTTTCTTTTAGTTGAATTTGATCAACACCATAAGGAATTACTACACAATGAGAATATGGAATATTAAATCTTGAAATGAACTTATCTCTTTGATTTTGAGATATAAAAATTATTTTACTGAATCTTTTCCATCCATTATTTTCAAGATGACTATAATCTAGTTGATCTGGAGTATTATGAGCCCAGAACAATTTTATTTTTTTATTATCTAAATTAGAAACTCTATCACAAATTATTTGAAATTTACTTAAGAGTTCTTGTGGCAATCTTTTTTGCAATTCCTCCTTTACAATTTCAGTTCCAGCAGCTGCATTTTTTGAAAATCCATCAAACTCAATCATTTTGCTGTGGAGTACCAATTGAACCTTCAGGAAGACAAATTGCATTAAAAGAAATTGAAATTCTTTCATCATCATGGTCATTGGGTTCTACCCAATGAGGAAGATATGAAGGGAACATGATAATACTCCCTTCTACTGGAGTAATACTAATCTTTTCTCCAGTAAATTGATTTTTCTTTTCAACTAAAGAAAGTCCTTGCCACAATCTATTAATACCCGGATTTTGTAGAACTAACTTTCCACTTCCTTCAGGTGCTTTGAGATAAAATACTCCAGAGAATGTATCTCCATGAGTATGTTCTGCATTCATACACTGACGAGTATCATTGATATTAAACCAAACAGAAGTCAATGCAACATCAACTGGAATAAAACCAAGATCTTCTGCTGCCTTCAATACCATTTCTCCAATATAATGAAGAAGTGGATGAATTTTTTCATCTTCTTCATGAATTCTTTCAGGAGAATGATACCCAAAAAGATTTGATTTCTTAATTCCTTCTGGATATTTTTCTTTTAAATCTCTTATTGTTTGAGTGAACTGTGCCTTATTTTCTTCAAACTCTGGGTATTCTGTTTGCCAAATTGGTGTAGAAAAAATTGTAGTCGAATTCATGATAGTCAATTCACTTTTCATATTATACCATATTTAGAATGTTTTAGGTAGAAGAACTTTATAAATTTTTAGTTCTCCTACCATAAAAAATCTCGTTACAAAATACAAAAATCAAAGTACAAAGTTCAATAGCACACGACCCGAAACGGACGAACACAGCGGTCGGCGCACTTAGTGTAGCTGCACGAGCTGCCATTAGTAAAGCACACAACGCACGCACGGACGACATCGCACTCAGAAGAACTCCAGTAGCAGATCGAGGTAAAGGTATCCCAATAAGTTCTACATGCATAACCACATTCAAGCATTCCTACATCAGGAATAAACCACCCAGAACGACCAGTAATTCTTTGTGCTTGGTTTGGTGTGGCACCAGAATCACCATTACAATAACCCATGGGCCATGTGGAGCCGAATTGAGCTGTTGATGGTGCTACAATCCAAATAATCCCACCAGTTTTACGGAATACATTACCGCCACCTCTGACGGCACATCCTACATTACATCCTGACCATACAATGTCGTCGTCTACCATACCGCCTCCTGCAGCTGCGATTGCTTGTGTGACCCTTAATGGGGTCATTACTTGATCATTATTTGTACCTGCTTCTGCCTCTGCCTGGGTTGCAATACCATTTCCAGCAACAGATTCAAAATTAGTGATATTCCTACTGTTGTCAATAACAGTAGTTCCTGAAATCTGAATAGCCATTAGTCACCCTCCCATGTCAATGAAAAGTTGTCTCTTACCATCGTCGTGTCTCCACTCGGTCTTTTGTAGTATTACTATTTATTATTTTCTAATACCTCTACTCTCGATGACAGTTCCTTCACCGCTTCAATTAGAACACCAACTAGTCCATTGTAATTAACAGATTTAGTTCCTGTATCTGTTCTTTCAGAAATAAGTTCTGGAAGAACTTTTTCCACATCTTGAGCAATAACACCCACTGAAGGTTTATTACTTTCTTTCCAAACAAATCTAACGCCATCAATACTATTGATAATTTCTAATCCATCAACAATAGTATTAATATCTTTCTTTAGACTTTCATCAGAAGTTGAATTTATATTGGTTGCAGATAATGTCCCATCAGATGCATTATAAGTTAAAGCACTAGAGTCTGTTTTTACTGATTGATTACCTGTTGCATCTGTGGCAAATATAGGGAAACTAGTTGTGTCTGAACTATCATCAGCAAGAGTGATGTTTGTTGCATTGGTTGCAGTTCCACTTAAAGAACCATTAAAAGTTGTTGTCGAAAGTTCAGCAGTAGAAGAGTTGAAGGTTAAGTTTGTTCCAGATTTGAGTGGTAAGTTACCTGTTGTAGACGTAACAAAGAGAACATTACAAGAAGTATCTGTACTCTCATCTGCAACTGTAACATTAGTTGCTGTAGTTGCAGTACCAATGACATCACCAGTCAGGTCTCCGGTCACATTACCAGTTACATTACCAGTGATATTACCAGTTACATTACCAGTGATATTACCAGTTACATCACCTGTTAAGTTACCAGTTAATGGACCAACAAAACCTGTAGAAGTAATAATACCACTATTACTTATGGTATCTGACTTAATGTTTGCAGTATTTCCAAGACCAGTAAGTCCAGAACCATCACCAGTAATGGTTCCAGTCACATTTAAGTCACCAGTAACTGTACTATAGCCTACTAAATTGGGCCCATAATCAGCATTCTCATTCTTTATAGTAGTTACATTAATCTCAGACATTTTTACTACTTTCTAGTTATTTATCAATATAATTTAACCTCTGAATATTCTGATGAAGTATCTTCATTTATTCTTTTCTTTATTCTTGATCTTTCATCATTGGTAATATAAACACTTCTTGCAAGTCTGATGAACCACTGTAAGGTCAATTGAATTATTTCCTAGGTATTCCATCATAAACCAGTGGAATAAGTCCCTACAGAGGGTCTCTGGACCTCCTAGGACTTCAATAGAGTGCATGTACTAACCTTTCAGTAATACGAACACCCCATTGTAGGAAGATAAGAAAGGAAGAGATGAACAATAGTTTTTCTGTTCCTGTAAGTCTCATAGTGTCTATGTACCTCCAGATACTACAATACCCCACGGGGTACTCCTGCAGGGTAAATGGTGGACAGTTTTTCAAGTGGTTATGGTTCTTCAGGCCACTCAACATTATGAGGGAAACCTTTTTGAGTTGTAATATCTCTCAGTTCTTGACGATACTGTCTCCATTCATCACTCATAATAACATCAGAACAACTCATCCAATCAGTTTTTGATATCAAACTATTTCTAGTATTTCTAATACCCTCAGATGCTTGAGTATCAATCCTTAATCTATATGAGTCCTCTTCTTCTTGATTAGTGAAGATAGGCCCAATCACATACTTCTTAAACCACTTACCTTTAATCTCCTCAACACCCTGTCTTACAACAGTTTCATATGGTGAAGTAACTTTTGGTTGTGCTCCCTCAAGAACTGCATCAATACCATATGAATCTAAAACATATGTTGGTAAAGGTTTAGGGAAAGAAATATTTGGATACTTATAATATAAATCTCTTTCACTAATGACTTCACCAGTCTCTCTAACCCTTAGTTCCATATATTATGCAATTGCAAGGAAGATGTAGGTACCGCCGATGGCATTAAGGTCACTACCACCTGATGCTGTAACCATAAATCCAGAACTAGATCCATGAACATAATTTGTTCCTGTATCTTGCGCGGCGATGGTGTTTAATAAGATACGAGGGTCATTACCAACACCTATGCCACGAACTGAATCAAATAGACACCAATTACCAGTGGCATCTGTACGTTTAATCAATACAAACCTTGCACCATTAGTGAATCCACAGTCAAGGCTAATGGTTTCTTCAGTTCCTGTGTAACTACCTACTTTACTGATGCCGGGTAGGGTTGCGAAGAGGTAGGCGATAAGATTAAAACCTGACTTGTTAACTTCGGGATCAGTTCCTACCGTAAATTCAGTTGATGTAGGAGATGTGTCATTCCACCATGAAGAAGAATCAGCACCAGCTGCGGTAGTATTTAATCTCATATAGTCCGTATTGTCACCATAATAGACAGCCCAGTTATTTACTTCATTTCTTAACTTTATGATCATTAACTCCGGCGCAACACCAAGGTTATGGCTTACCGTTCTTACTGAGCCTGTCCCCGTATAAGCAACCACATCCATGAAACCTGGGGCACGTTTGAACATCCAAGAAAACTTAGATGTAGAACTTATAGTTTCATTATTCCAGCCGTCCATGAAGTCGTATTTATTGTCACTATCAGTGTCTTCAGCTGCAGTTGAATTAGTAAGCATATATTTCGGTGCTGTCATTCGTGAGCTTAGAAATCTGTTGGACGCAGCATTTATGCTTGAGAGTCTAATAGCCATATCAACAACAAAACCGCTTCGGAATGCGCCCTGATTTCCAGATTTACCCGTCTGTGTAGCAGCAGCAAATACATCCGTTCCAGCTTCCGGCGGCTTATGCGGACGGCGGATTGCCATGTAGATGTAGGTAACGCTGGCACTGCCAGACCAGTTAAAACCCGTAGCAGAGATGTTGCGGAAGGAGCTGTTGGCACTTTCCGCGCTAGAAGTATTTGCCGCTAACTTCTGCGCACTGTCAACACCGGCACCACGCATTGTATCGTAAAGGAACCAATCGTCTGTGGTGTTTCCCGCTGCAGTCGACGATTTCTTGACGAGCACCCACTGCGGCTCCCACCCCAGTGTGATTGTGGCATTACCGCTACCGTCCGTTGTAAAGCTCCCACATTTAATAATGCTTTCATCTCCATCCGTGCCAAACGATGCGTCGTCGTGAGCAAAGATGTAGGCGACGTAATTGTAGTTGGTTGCATTCGTTTCAGTAGAGCTGCCAACGGAAAACACCGAAGATGTTGGTTGGGTCGTAGTAAACCAACCTGCGTTAGTTGCTTTAGCGTCGGTTTCATTAAGTCGGAGAGTGTCACCGGCTGTAAGGGTTCTATGCCATACGGCCCAAGGTTCTGTATGAGATGTGCTTTTCACAATTATCATCCCAGGAACACTTCCCAAATTATGCGCAATGGTTCTACCAGAAGTTGAATTTCCGCTCCACGTAACTACATCAAAGAAACCAGGCGCTTTGCGGAATGTCCAGGAGACAATACCCTTACCAGATTCATTAGTTGCAGTATCACCTCCAACCGTAAATCCATCGGAATTTAACGCACTTAATCTATTAGTGCTAAGAAACTGACCACCTCCGGTGGCAGAATTAAGCGTCTGACCAGCACCTCTTTCAGTATCATAAAGTGCGTGGTCTTGATACTGATTTTCTCTATTTTTTATCCAAACTAAACCACCTTCGCCTGCTAAATCAATTCCATTATTTATACTACGGGCTGTTCCATTGCCAGTATACAAATACGTACTAAAAACATCATCAACGTAAAGTCGATCTGATGCTGCTCCAGCAGCACCCATCATCAATGCTCTTGTTAAGTTACTCATATCAATTAACGTAATCTACTAGTGATGAACCTCTAAATCTTGTTCCGCCATCATCAGTGATGAACATAAACAAGTGTGTCTTACCTGTTGTGAGTGTTGGTGCTGTATCTGCAGGGAACTTGACTGATGCTGGCCATGTTACAGTTCCACTTGTATGTGTTAGTTCTAATGTGAATGCATATGCACAACCTGTTGGTACATTAGCAAAGGTAAATGTGCTATCACCACTAATAGTCTTTGTGAAGTAATTTCCTGTGGAACAATCAACCTCCAATGCACCCATTGCAGTGATGTTTTCTTTATAAGGTCCAGTCAGACTTACTCCTGCACCTAATGTAGAAATACCAGCAGTAACGATAATACCACCAGCATTAACTCTCACTCCAGTTCGAGCAGTAACAACACCAACAGAATCAATATTAGTTACATCTTCATAAGTGAGTGTTCCACCAACGGATACATTACCACTAAAGGTTCCTGTGGTTGCTGTGATGTTGCCAGTAACATTACCAGTCAAGTTACCAGTTACATCACCTGTAACATTACCAGTCAAATTACCTGTGACACCACCTGTAACGTCACCAGTCAATGGACCAACAAAACCTGTAGAAGTAATGATGCCACTATTACTTATGGTATCTGACTTAATGTTTGCGGTGTTTCCAAGACCAGTAAGTCCAGAACCATCACCAGTAATATTACCAGTCACGGTTAAATCACCAGTGACTGTACTATGACCTACAAGATTAGGTCCATAGTCACCACGTTTATTCTTAATAGTGTTGATATTTAACTGTGACATTACACTACTTTTTAGTTATTTATTGTGTTGGTGAGGTTGGCCAAGTTACATCATTAGGAAACCCTTCTTGTGAAGGAATATCTCTAAGTGCTTGGCGATAAGTTCTCCAGGCAGTTGACATGGTTACATCA
>Ga0307379_10006653_pt1 | contig 15846 bp, 12 predicted proteins | sample UN2MG_FD_202237 | JGI IMG/M metagenome (GOLD analysis project Ga0307379, IMG submission 202237) | Soil microbial communities from Risofladan, Vaasa, Finland - UN-2 | ecosystem: Environmental > Terrestrial > Soil > Coastal area > Acid sulfate soil | place: Finland: Risofladan, Vaasa | collected... | reverse complement strand
CTGAAGCGTGGTTGGCGTGCGCTCTGCCGCCCTCTGGTGGCGTTTGCCGTCGACCGAACGAATCCAGTCGTCCTACGCCACGCAGCATGAACCGCCGCCAAAACAGACTTCTGCACCGGACTGCTAGATGCGAAGAGCAATGACTGTGGAGCACTCTACGGGCTGAAGGCTCCGGACAAGAACGCTTGCCACAAGCCGGGCGCGTGGCAGACCTATGACATCACCTTTCGCGCCGCTTGCTTCGAGGGCGAAGGCCAACACGCGAAGAAGGTCCACAACGCGCGCATCACTGTATGCCATAACGGCGTTCTCATTCATGATGACGTGGAGCTGCCGAACAAGACCGGCGCCGGCGAGCCGGAAGGCCCGGAGCCAAGGCCAATCATGCTACAGGACCACGGCAATAAGGTGCGTTTTCGCAATATCTGGATCGTCCCGCTGAAGTGAACTGGATTGCGGCTAATCAACAAGAACCGTCCGCTACAGTGTCATTCCGAGGAGTGAAGCGACGAGGAATCTTGCCATATCGAAGGTGAGGAGAAACCAACATGCCATCTGACCACAGAGATCTCTCGCGTCGTGACTTCCTGGTTCGCGGCACGCGGGTCGCCGCCGGCGTAGTTGCCGCCGGCGCCCTGACATCGTGCACCGCCTGGAAGACCACACCCGTGGCAATGGTCCCGCGCCGTGTCATCGGGGCCAATGACCGCATCAGCTTAGCGGTCATCGGCATCCGCAGCCGTGGGGCCCAGCTCATGCAGGGCTTCGCTAGGATTCCGAACGTGCATATCAAGGCCATTGTGGACGTGGACGAGAACCTCTTCGGGCCAACGCTCAAGAAGCTCGAGCGTATCCAGGAGATGCCGCCCGCCGTGGAATACGACCTCCGGCGTGTCTTGGACGATAGGAACATCGACGCCGTCGCAATCGCCACGCCGGATCATTGGCATGCCCTGGCGACGATCTGGGCCTGTCAAGCCGGGAAGCACGTCTACGTCGAGAAGCCGGTTTCCCACAACATCTGGGAAGGCCGCAAGATGATCGAGGCCGCGCGCCGCTACGACTGCATCGTCTCCGCCGGCTTTCATAACCGCTCGATCCGCAACGTGCGCGAGGCGATGAAATTCCTCCACGACGGTAAGCTCGGCGAAGTCTACATGGCCCGCGGACTCTGCTTCAAGCCCCGCGACAGCATCGGGAGCTATCCCGACCAGCCCACCCCGCCAGGCGTGCACCACGATCTCTGGCTCGGCTGCGCGCCGCAGCGCCCGTTCAACCGCAATCGTTTCCATTACAACTGGCACTGGTTCTGGGACTATGGCTGCGGCGATATCGGGAATCAGGGGCCGCACCAATTCGACATCGCCCGCTGGGGCCTCAACAAGCACGAGCACCCGATCACAGTGCAGTCCGAAGGAGACTACTTCCATTGGGACTCCGATCAGGAAACACCGAATACGCAAACTGCCGTATTCAGATACGCGGACGGCAAGATCCTCCAGTTTGAGGTTCGCGGGCTCTACACCAACACCGAGGGCGGCATCCGCATCGGCAACCTGTTCTTCGGGACCGACGGCTGGATGCACCTGGGTGCGGACACGAAATGGCGGACCTATTACGGCCGCAAGAACGACCCCGGCCCCAGCAGCGACACGGTCGAAGAAGACACTGACCCCATGAATCTGGCCGGCACCGGTGGCGGCAACCACTTCGAAAACTTCATCAACGCCCTGCGTTCCGGCCAACCCGAGGATCTGACCTGCGAGATCGAAGAGGGGCATATGTCCACCGTACTGCCGCACATGGCGAACATCGCCTATCGCCGCGGTCGCACGCTAGCGTTCGACGGCGAGAAGGAGCGCTTCGTGGGCGATCGCCGGGCCCAGACGCTGCTCGCCCGCCACTACCGCAAGCCCTTCGTTGTCCCGGACAAGGTGTAGGCAACGGCCGACGCTGACACAATCAGCATACGAGAGGTGACAAGCATGGCTGCAAGAACCCGCTGTTCGATACTGGCCACGGTGCTGATAGTGTCTGCCGGGGCCGCGCAGAGCGATGTGCGCCTCGTACTGAGCGTCAGCGCTCCGGAATCTGATGGCCACAATGTTCCGCTCCATGCGACGGTCTCCCTGCCCCAGTCCCTTGCAAACGAACTGGACGAGTACATTGCAGTGACACTACAAGAAGAAGGCGTCCCTGGTTCGGGCGTACCCGGACAGATCGTGCGCAAGGACGGTGCGGCTGAACTGTGGTGGATCGCGCCGCAACTCAAAGCCGGCCGCGCCGGGAACTGGGTCGCAACACTGCGAGTTACCGACGCTCGGGTGCGGCCCTGCTTCATATCGCGGGAGCGGGCGGAGCAGTATCTGGACTTGTGCTGGGACAATCGGCCTGTGTTGCGCTACATGTACGCCTGCGACGCATCCTCGCAGGAGCGACTGCACCAGACGTACAAGCCATACTACCACGTCTTCGACGCCGCCGGCGAGAAGCTGCTCACCAAGGGCCCGGGTGGCCTCTACACACACCATCGCGGCATCTTCATCGGGTGGAACAAGCTGAAACACGGTGGAGAGGAGTACGATTTCTGGCATATGAAGGATGTCACCCAGCAGCACCAACGAACTCTATACCTAAACGCCGGGCCCGTCCTCGCTCGCTTGAAGTCATTGATTCACTGGAATGACCCCGCTGGCAAACCGGTCATTGCCGAGGAGCGCGAAGCCAGCGTGTTTCGCCAGGCCGCGCCTACAATCCTGCTGCTGGAATTCCGCGCCACCCTCAAGGCAGTTGCCGGCGACGTGTTCCTGGACGGCGACCCGGAGCACGCGGGCGTGCAGTACCGGGCGCACAACGATGTGGCGGCGGCCGACCAGGCGCTCAAGGCCAGTTACTTATTCCACGAAGACGGTATCGACCCGCACCAGGACAAGGATCTTCCCTGGGTGGCAATGTCCTATGGGCTCAACGGCCGACGTTACGTCGTGCAACACATGAACCATCCGGAGAATCCGAAGCCGAGCATTTATTCGGCCTATCGCGATTATGGCCGATTTGGCGTGTTTTTCAAGCACAGGATAGACGCTGGTCAAAGCCTGTCATTGCGTTATCGCATCTGGGTCGTCGAGGGCGAGCCACCGGCGCGGCAAGAGATGGCCGCCAGGCACACGGCATTCACTAGCCCACCGAAGGTTGAAGTGCTGAACGTCGCTCAGACGCCGTGAGACCGCTAGTGCGAGAATCCCTTCTCGCACTGATCTCGCGCTTACGAGCCTTTCGGGCTCACTCCCAGACCGGCAAGTGCATCGAAGTAATCGGGAAAGCTCTTGGACACGCAGTCGGCGTCCTTGATCACGATGCCGTCAACCGCCAACCCCGCCAGTGCGAAGCTCATCGCCATGCGATGGTCGTTGTAGGTGTTGATGGTAGCAGGGGTGACACGCGCGGGCGGCGTGACCGCCAGACCGTCGTCGGATACCTCGACCGCGCCGCCGAGTTTGGTCAGCTCAGTCCCCAGCGCCGCCAGCCGGTCGGTTTCCTTGATCCGCAGGTTGGCCACGTTGCGGATGCGCGTGACGCCCTTCGCGAACAGGGCCACGACGGCGAGCGTCTGCACGACATCCGGCATCTCGTTGAGGTCTACGTCAAGGCGCTGCAACGCTCCAACTGGCGGCCCTTGTACCTCGATGTAGTCATCGCCGGCATTGACACGACAGCCCATGCGTTCCAGCACGTCCACGAAGCGAACGTCACCCTGGAAGCTGGCCCGCGTGAGGTCGCGCACACGCACGCGGCCCCCGGTTACGGCCGCTGCCGCCCAGAAGTACGACGCGGCACTCGCGTCAGGTTCGATGTTGACTTCGCCGGCCCGATAGCGCTGCGCGTTGGGCACGATGAAACGCCGACCCTCGGCAGAGAGCACCTCCACCGCAAGCGAACGCATGACCGCGATGGTCATGTCCACGTACGGCCGGCTGACCAGCGGGCCGTTCACGCGAATCATCACGTCGGCAGCGGCGTACGGCGACACCATTAGAATTGCACTGATGTATTGACTCGACGGCGGCCGATCGAACTCGATTTCCCCGCCAGCCAGACCACGGGCAACGATCGTGAGCGGCGGGTATCCCTCGACGCCCTCGTAACCGATCCCCGCCCCGATCGCGTGCAGCCCGTCCACCAGTTGCCCGATCGGCCGCGCGCGCATCCGCACCGACCCGTCCAGCCGGAAGCGCCCGTAGCCCAAACACGCCAGGGCGGTGAGAAAACGCATCGCCGTCCCGGCGTCCCCGGCGTCCAGTTCCGCATCGTCGGCGGGCAGATGCCCCCGACAGCCCTGCACCCGGATTGCCGGCCCCTCCTCGCGGACTTCAACCTGCACGCCCAGACATTGCAGGCCTGCGACCATCCGCAGCGTGTCACTGGAAAGCGAGGCGCCACGCAGCGTGCTTTCGCCATCGGCCAGCGCGGTGCAAGTGAGGTAACGATTGGTAAGGCTCTTGGATCCCGGCAGGCGAACCGTACCCGCGACCGCCCCGACCGGATGCACGCGAACGGTATTTCCAACTCGCTCAACCGGCATGGGTTGCTCCGCTGCGGACGGCTTGCGTGTGTACGCGGGCTTACGCGGCCGGGGACAGGCGGTAGAGCACTTCCACCGACCAGCGCAGCCGGTCGCACGGCACCTGCTCGTGCTCCCCGTCTGAGAAGCGCCCCAGATGAACCACCTGCTCATCCTGGCCGAGCCAGATGCGGCAGCGGGCCGCGGGCTCGCCGGCAAGTTTGCACAGCGCCGGCTGCCCGATCTTGGGCGCCTCCCCCACCGTGACCAACACCGCGTCGCCGGCCTTGAACATCGGCGCCATCGTGTCGTCGCCTAGCCGCACGCCGAACATCCCCGGGAAACAGCGGGCCACCTCCCGGCTGCGGACGAAGCGGCGAACGCGACCGTCCTCAGTCCGGCCGGAGACGAGGCGGACGGTTTGCAGCGCCTGGCTGTCACACTCCGATGCCGGCTCGGCCAGCTCGGCGGGCTGCTCGTCCGTCAGCGAAGTGCTCTGTCCCGGTGCGACCAGCCAGAACTGCCCCTCGGGGCCCACCTCAGGCGCGGGCAGCTCGTCCGGCAACTCGTCGGCCTCGAAAACCGGGATCAGGTCTTGCGGCTCGGACACGGGTAGGGCCTGGGCGACCTTCCGCCCGGCCTGCTCACCCCGCACCAGCAACTCCACAAACGCCTCCAGCGGGGCGGCCAGGGCGGGTTTCTCGTCGAGCAGCCTGGCCAAACGGGCCAGAAAGTCCTGGTGGCGCCCACGTGTCCCCGAGATCACCACCGTCCCGCGCGCGGCGACCCCCGTCAGCAGCCACTGCAAGTCCTCGCCCGTCAGCTCGCACATGCGGAGCATGACGTCGCCCGGCGGAAGCGTGCTACGCTCGAAGCGCTCATATTCCTCGAGCGGCAGGTCGAGTCGGCCGGCGAATTCGGCCTTGCCGCCCGCCCCGAAGTGCCGCCGACGCAGTTGTTTGATACGCTCTGTCAGGGCTTTCTCAGCACTGCCCATAGTCGCCTTTCCAGAACAGACCGTCGCGCGGCGTGCGGCGTCACGCGGTGTGCACCGTACCGCGGCGTGCCTGAATCCAGTCGTTGACCCGCCGCACCCAGTTTACACACGCCACGCAGATCGGCAAAACCCACCGGACGACCCCCGACAGGATTATTCTCGTATCCCACGAGACAGACCGTTCACGCGCCTCCGCAACGCGGCCCGCTCCTGCCGGCCCTCGGCACGTCGCAGCAACGGGTGATTGCGGCCCGGCTCGCCCAGGATAGGATGAAGCCTCACCGTCAATCAGGGGCGAGCAGTCCGCGGAGACAGCGCGCCCCGACGTCGGATTGCGGCGAGGAGTTCCCGAATGCGTAGGATCATCACAAACACACTGTCATATGCGAGCTTGCTGATGCTATGTCTGTTGAGTAACGCCCCAGCGCTAGCCCAGGTGCCCAGGCCCGAACACCCGCGACCGGACTTCCAACGCGACAGTTGGCTGAGTCTCAACGGCACGTGGCAGTTCGCCCTGCTCGACGAAGCCACCGACGACCCGCTAGCCATCGTGTTCGACCGAACCATCGTCGTGCCGTTCCCCTGGCAGAGCCGGCTGTCGGGCGTCGAGCTGATCCGCGACGGCGTCGGGTGGTACCAGCGCGAGATCACCGTGCTGCCAGACTGGCGCGGTCAACGCGTCTTCCTCCGCTTCGGGGCCGTGGATCAGGAGGCCACCGTCTGGCTCGACGGCCAGCGTATCGGCGAGCACCGGGTAGCATACATCCCGTTCGAGCTCGACATCACCGACCACGTCCGCTGGGGCGAGTCACAGAAGCTCACCGTCCGCGCCGTCGATTTCGGCAGCCGCGACTATCCCAAAGGCAAGCAGGAAGGCTGGTACACGCCGACCGGGGGCATCTGGCAGACCGTCTGGCTCGAAGCCCGGCCAGCAACGTACATCGACCACTCCCGCTACACCCCAGATATCGAGGCCGGGTCGGCCGAATTCGAGATCGACTTGCGAAGCAGGGACAACCTCGGCTCAGCCACCGTGACGATCCGCTCGGAGTCAAACGAGTTTCCGCCCGTCGCCGCCCAAGCCGAGCTGCGAAACGGTAAGGGCACAGTCCGCCTGAACGTCCGCGTGCCCGAACCCAAACTGTGGCACCCCGACGCGCCGCACCTTTACCCCGCCACCATCGAGGCGAAAACGCCTGATGGTTCTATCGATGTCGTGCACACGTATTTCGCCCTGCGGGAGGTCTCGCGCACCTGGTGGCAGGATCGCCCGTACGAATACATCCTGCTCAATGGCGAGCCGGTCTATCTGCGCGCTGCACTCGATCAGAGCTTCAACCCCGAGGGCATTTACACCGCCCCGTCAGACGAGTTCCTCCGCCGCGACATGCAGATCACCAAGCGGGCCGGGCTCAACGCCCTCCGCATCCACATCAAGACCGACGAACCCCGCCGACTCTACTGGGCCGACAAGCTCGGCGTGTTGATCCTGGCCGACATGCCCAGCGAGGGCTCGCGCCCGCCGACCGACGGCAGACGCTGCAACTGGGAGGACACCTGGCTCGGCACGCTCCGCCGCGATTTCAACCACCCCTCCGTCATTGCGTGGGTACTCTTCAACGAGACTTGGGGCATCCAGCACGACGCGCGATGGGACGCCTGGATCGAGAATCTGGTCCGCCGCACGAAGGAACTCGACCCGACCCGCCTGTGTGAAGATAACTCCGCCTGCCGCTACGACCACGTCGTCACCGACATCAACAGTTGGCACTTCTACATCAACGACTACGAGCAGGCCCGTCGGCACATCCGCCACGTCGTAGAACAGACCAGACCAGGCTCGGGCTTCAACTACGTCAAGGGCCGACAGCAGGGGACCGAGCCGCTGATCAACAGCGAGTACGGCGGGATCGCTGCCGGCTCCGGCGATGCCGACATCTCCTGGTGCCTCAAATACCTGACCAACGAGCTGCGGCTGTACCCCAAGATTTGCGGCTACGTTTACACCGAACTGACCGACATCGAGTGGGAGCACAACGGCATCGTCAACTACGACCGCTCGCCGAAGGGATTCGGCTATAGCGATTTCTGCCCCGGCATGACCGTCGCCGACATCTTCGGCCCCGACTTCATCTGCATCGACAGCGAACCCTGCCCGCGGCGCAAGCCGGGCGAGTCGCTGGAGGTCCCGCTGCGTTTCAGCCACTTCAGCCGCGAAGCCGTCGGGCTGGCCACGCTGATCTGGCAGGTGGACGCCGTGGACCGCTTCGGCTGGTCGAAACATAAGCTGGCCGAGGGCCGCTTCGAGTTCGACACGAAGCACTATGACGTCGTGGACTTGAAGCCGGTGACGGTGCCCCTGCCCGACAAGCCCATGCTCGCCACCTTCTGGTGCCGAGCCCAGACGCTCGACGGGCGGGTGCTGGCCCGGAACTACATCAACATCGACGTTTCCGATGGGCTTCAGCCGCGCATCGAGGTGCCCAACCCTCGGCAGTTGCTGCTCCGCTGGGACCCGGGGCTCGAGCAGGTGAGCTGGCCGCCGCCGCCCTCGCCTCCGAACGTCACCGCATTGGAGAAACGCTGGTTCGAAGGTGACGGGGCGATCACCTACCGCATCACCTGGCCCGACGGCGTCGAACCGAACAAGGTGGAGTCCCTCTGGGTCGCGGTCGAGCTGGCCGCTCGCGCGGGCAGCCAGAAGTACGATTGGCCCGGCCCGAAGGGCAACCACAACTACCCCCAAACCCAGCAACGCAAGTTCCCCTCCGATGTCGAGGTCCTAGTCGCCGGGCGGCGCATCGCATACTTCACGTTGCCCGACGACCCCGCCGACGCCCGCGGCGTGCTCTCACATGCACACGGCTTCGAGCCCGGCAGCTACGGCTACCGCATGTCGCAAGTTGTCAAGGGTGACGCGTTGCAGGCCGTGCTGCGCACCGTCGGCGAGGGTAAGCCGCTCGAGCTCACCTTCCGCGTGCCGCCCGACGCGGAAAACCGCCACGGCCTGGCAATCTTCGGCGACCGCCTGGGCCGCTTCCCGCTCGACCCGACCTTGACAATCCGCACCAGCGAGCCACACGGCATCGACCCCGACAAGGTTGCTGCCGCACTACACTGGGTCACGGCCTTGCCGACCGCTCCGGAAAGGCGGCATGAATGGTGCTACACCAGCGAGCAGCCGCCGGCGGACTGGGCAACGCCGGCGTTCGACGATTCTGCGTGGCAAACCGGCCCGGCGGGCTTCGGCCGCGCCGATACGCCCGGTGCGCACGTCGCGACCGAGTGGCACAGCTCCGACATTTGGCTGCGCACGACCTTCGAGCTAGCAGGCGAGCCGGTCAGCAACCTCGCCCTGCTCAACTTCCATCACGACGAGGACATGACGGTCTACCTCAACGGCGAGCGGATCCTCGAACGCCGCGGCTACGTCACCCACTATCAAACCGAGCTGCTGCCGCCCCAGGCGGTGCGGCTGCTACGCAAGGGCAAAAACACCTTGGCAGTTCACTGCCACCAAACCGGCGGCGGCCAATACATCGACCTCGGCCTCACCGTCCTCGCGCGAACCAGCCCGTAGCGACCGGGCTCTGTCCCGGCCGTCTTCATGTAACGGCCGGCGTCCTCGGCGGCCGTCACCTGTGTGTGGGACCGGTTTGCAACCGGTCACCTGTGGCACCGGCTATCAGCCAATGCTAGGTGCCCCGCCCTTTCAAGGGTGGGGGACTAATATCACCACCGAGACACGAAGGCACGGCGGACGCTACAGCTCGGATCTTCGTGCCAGCGTGCCTTCGTGGGGACGGCCAACGAGCCGTCGGCCGCTACAAGAGGCGGCTTTCTCACGGGCGCGGTTGGATGGGAACGCCAAGCGGGATGCCGGCGGCACACAGTCCACAGGTTGGAAACCTGTGCCACACAGGAACGGCCGGGACAGAGCCCGACCACTACACTTGCCTTCATGGCTCGGGCGGAGCCTCGCCCACCCGGGGATGGCCGGCGCGGGCCCGGGCGCCACAAGCTGATGGCTGACGGCTAATGGCTGACGGTTTTCCGCCACGCTCTGTCGTCCGTAGCGCAAAGAAAAGGGGAGGCCGATTGGGCGGCCTCCCGGGTTTGGTTGTTCGGGGGATTTTAGTAGCGTCGTCGGCCGCCGCCGCCGCCGCCGCCGCCGTAGCCCCCGCCGCCGCCGCCGCGGGATTCGCGCGACCGGGCCTCGTTGACGGTGAGGGCGCGGCCGTCGTGCTCCTGGCCGTTGAGGGCCGCGATGGCGTCCTGGGCCCCCTGGTCACTGTCCATTTCGACGAAGCCGAAGCCCCGGCTCTGGCCCGTGCTGCGGTCGGTGATGACCTGGGCGCTCTGGACGGTGCCGTGCGGCGCGAACAGTTGTTCCAGATCCGCGCTGCTGACGTTGAAGCCTAGGTTCCCAACATACAACTTCCTGCCCATGCTAGATCTCCTGTCTCTGGGCGGAGCGACCCATTCTTTCACTTTCCGGGCCGCGTTGAAAGCGTCCGGCCTTCCGGACGAGGCGGTAGGATGGGCGAGAGAGGGATCCAGGTGCGGCACGTTGCATGAAGTGTCACTTATCCAGAGCTCTATCGTCAAACCAACCGGATGACTATCCTATCGGCCTGTCCCCCAAAAGTACAGCGGAAAGCTGAGGAAATCCGCAAGGGCCTCGTCCGCCACCCTTCGGCTGCGCTCAGGGCAGGCGGGGGGCGGACGCTAGATGCTTCCCCGTGTCTCCGTGCCTCCCCCGCGGAATCAGCCCCTCACCCTGGAAGGGTGGGACACCCCTACCGGTCCACCTCGCCCATGACGATGTCGATGGAGCCGATGAAGGCGGGCATGTCGGCAATCAGGATGTTGCGGCAGGCCGCGCTGCAGATCGAGAGATTGCAGAAGCTCGGGCCGCGGGCCTTGAGGCGGTAGGGGATCTTCGAGCCGTCGCCCTCGATGTAGAACCCGAGCTGGCCGCGCGGGTTTTCGCCCTCGAAATACGCGCTGCCGCTGGGAAGCTTGACGTTGTTGGCCCCCTTGGCCTTTACCGGTCCGTCGGTAGGCATCTGGTCGAGGGCCTGACGGACGATGCGGACCGACTGCTTCATTTCGAGCAGGCGCATGAAGTAGCGGTTCCAGGAGTCGCCGACCACGATCTTGTGCGGGATGCCGTCGTGCCCGCCCTCGACGCCGACGGGAACCTCAAAGTCGAAGCGGTCGTAGAAGTCGTAGGGGCGCACCTTGCGCAGGTCCCACTTAGGTCCGGAGGCGCGCAGCACCGGGCCGGATAGCCCATACGCAATCGCCTGCTCGGCGGAGATCGTGACCACATCGGCCGTACGGTTGACGAAGATGTGGTTGAAGCTGAGCAGGTCGTTGTACTCGTCGATCTTGGGCTCGAAGTAGTCCAGGAACTCGCGGCAACGCTCCTCAAACCCCTCCGGCAAGTCAAACCTCACGCCGCCCGGGAAGATGTATGAATACGTTAGCCGGGCGCCGCACATGGCCTCGAACAGGTCCATGATGTACTCGCGTTCGCGAAAGGCGTACAGGAATGGCGTGAACGCCCCCATGTCCATCCCATAGCAGCCGAAGCTGACCAGGTGCGAGGCGATGCGGTTGAGCTCGGCGGCGATGACGCGGATGTAGACGGCTCGCTCGGGCACCTCGATGCCGCAGAGGCGCTCGACCGCGATGGCGAAGGCGTGGTTGTTGTTCATCCCCGCCAAGTAGTCCAGGCGGTCGGTGATCGGGACCCACTGGTAGGGCTGGAGGTTCTCCCCGATTCGCTCGGCGCAGCGGTGGAGGTAGCCGATGTAGGGCGTGGCCTCGAGGATGAGCTCGCCGTCGGTACGCAGGATGATGCGCAGCACGCCGTGGGTGGCGGGGTGCTGCGGCCCCATGTTAATGATCATCTCCTCGGTCTGGACGTCGCCCATCGCCTCGCGATCGAAGTCCACGTTCAGATCGGGTTGGAATTCGAGGGTTTTTTCAGCCATGTTCTCAACTCGTTCGTGCCGCATTTTCACGGGCGACACGCTCGTGCCACCCAAGTCAGTGTTGCGGCCGGGTTTGTCCGTATTCGGTGACCGCGGGGATACCGTGGTATTCGAGCGGGAACTCGTAGTCCTTCCGCAGCGGGTGGCCGACCCAATCGTCGCAGCACAGGATGCGGCGCGGGTCGGGGTGTCCGTCGAAGATGATGCCCAGCAGGTCGTACGCCTCGCGCTCATGCCAGTCGGCGGTCGGCCAGACGTCGGCGACCGAGGGGATGTGCGCGTTGTCGCGGTCCACGTGGACCTTGATCGCGATCTCGTTGCGCACATGCCACATTGCGCCCGGCGTATCCGGCTTTCCGGTGGCGTGCAGGTCGTACACGGCCGTCAGCAGCTTGTCCTCGATGTGGTCCACGCCGGAGATGCAGCGCAGCCAATCGAAGCCGAGCCGCTCATCGTCGCGGAGGAATAGGGCGATGTCGTGCCAGCGATCGGGCCTGACGACGGCGTGCGGATGGACACCTTCGGGCATGACCTCGGTGACTTCGTCGGGGAAGGTCTCTTGCAGGATCTTCAGGATTGCCTCGGGGGCCATGGGGTCGCTCCGGTTTCTGTTACGCGGAAGTCGCCGCTTCGACGGGCTGCCTGGCAAAGGTCTGGCGGCGGATCTTGTCTTGCAGCCGCATGAGGCCTTCGAGCAGGGCCTCGGGCCGTGGGGGGCAGCCGGGCACGTAAACGTCCACCGGGACGACCAGGTCCACGCCCTTGACGACGTGGTAGCCGTGCTTGAAATACGGCCCGCCGCCGATCGTGCACGCGCCCATCGCCATCACCCACTTCGGTTCGGGCATCTGGTTGTACAGCCGCACGATGCGCGAGGCCATCTTGTAGGTCACGGTGCCGGCGACGATCATCAGGTCGGCCTGGCGTGGCGTAGGGCGGTAGGCCCCGGCACCGAAACGGTCGATGTCAAAACGGCTGGCCCCGGTCGCCATCATCTCGATCGCGCAGCAGGCGATGCCGAAGGTTAGCGGCCAGATGCTGCTGCGACGGGCCCAGTTGATGGCCCAGTCGAGGCTGGTGATGATCAGGTTATCTTCGAAGCGGTTCTCGAGCCAACTCACGGTATCTCCTCGCAGTCAACTGCGCTGCTCGCAAGCGGGTTAGCAGCCCGCTGGGGCGAGATTCCCATCTCGTCTCCTGTTGCCGCGGGATTCCCATCCCGCCCGCTCGGTGCGGCGGGGCTGCCGTCCCGTTGCACGCCGGGAATGGATTCCCGACAGTGAGGGTGCGAGAAAGGATTCTCGCACCAGCGACTGCCGCCACACCCCGGCCGCCTATCGGTCCGAGCCGGCCGAGAGCGTTGTCCGCCGTTTCTGGCCGCTGGCCGCCCGTACCCAGTCCAAGTAGCCGAACCGCCAGAGGTACAGATAGCCCACCACCAGCACGCCGAAGAAGAACAGCATATCCCACACCCCGGCCCAGCCGGCGTTCTTGTAGATCACCGCCCAGGGGTAGAACAGGGCGATTTCGACATCGAAGACGACGAACACCAGCGCGACCACGTAGAAGCGCAGATCGAACTGCACCCAACTCTGACCGATCACCGGCTCGCCGCACTCGTAGGGCTCGCCCTTGACCGCATGCGGCAACTGGCGGCGGACCAACGCCCCCACCAGCAGGATTGCCAGCACCATTAGAGTGCCGGCGATCGCGAACACCAGGAACCCCTGCACGGTGACGGATGGGTCGGTTGTGGGTTCAACGGGCATTTCGGTGTCTCACTCTCTACGGCGTTTGTTCTACTCGCCCGCCTTGGGCCGCGGCTTGTCGGTCGGCGGAGTCTTCCCCGCCGACTCGGCGCCGGCATCCGCCTTGGCGGCCACGGGCTTCTTCGCGGGCTTGGGGATCTCCGTTTCTTCCAGCGCTTTGAGCATCTTGGCACGCAGCGGGTCGCCCCGCTCGATCCACTGCCGTTTGGTCTGCTCGGCCCATTCGGGCAGGTTGTCGCGCTGCATCCACAACGGCTGCGGCGTTTGCAGCCCGCGCTGGGCCAGTTCGGTGAACTCCACGATCATGCTGCGGCGGTCGTAGCCGGACAGGTCGTGGACGTCGCCCATGTGGAGGCAGTCGGTCGGGCACGGCTCGATGCACAGGCCGCAGAACATGCACTTGGCGTAGTCGATGGCGTAGCGGATCATGGCCCCGCCGGCGGAAAGCTGCGTCTTCTTGTCGAACTTGCGCGGCCCGCTCTTTTCGATGTAGATGCAGTCCACCGGGCAACTCTTGGCGCACATGTCGCAGGCGATGCACTTCTCGATCTCGTAGTAGTGGAAGCCGCGGAAGCGCGGCTGCAAGACGGGGGCCACGTCCGGGTACTGCACGGTCACCGTCTTGGCGAAGTAATAGCGCAGCGTGATGCGCAGCCCGATGCAAATCGTGTAGAAGGCCTTATAGATGTCGCGGAAGTATCTTCTCAATTTCGCGTGCTCCTGCGGCTCGTCCGCGTATCCCCCACCGCCTGGCCCGAAGCATCGGGCCGCCGCGAGCCGGGAATGATCCGCCCGACCGGCCAGCGGCAACCACGCATCCGCCGCCCGGGGGCGGGAGCCTCACGCCTAGGCGCTCCCTGCGGTTCCGGTCAGCGCGTCGAGTGCGCCGCTCACGATCGCCCGAAAGAGGATGCTGAGTGCCGTTTGGGCCGCCATCTGCGTACAGGCGCTGAGCTGCAAGACCACGCCGCCGGATGCCGCCAGCGCGACGTACTTCCACGCACGAGAACTCGTCATCGCACAACTCCGTTGAAGCCGAAACACGGAACTCATCCGCCCACCCGATCGGTGCGGCGGAATCATAAAAGTATACGCCCGCGCCCCCCGGCCGCCAACCGCCTGGCCGGCGGGGCCATCTCTCGGGGGCCGCGTGGCGGTTTCCGGTGCGCTCTGGGTGCGTCGTATGGCGGGGCGGGCCTGGCTGCTTCGCTCGGAACGACCTGCCGTACCGGGCAGAGGCGAGCTTTGTGACCGTCCGCCGCGCGGGCTATGATCCGCAGCCATGCCTGAGCACCGCCCGGTCATTTCGTCAGCCACGCGGATCGGGATCTGCACGCTGACCTCGCGTGTCACCGGGCTCATCCGCGACATGCTGCTGGTGCACACGTTCGGGGCCGGGTGGGTGCTCGATTCGTTTTTCTACGGCTTTCAGATCCCAAACCTCTTTCGGCGCCTTTTCGGCGAGGGGGCGCTGGCCGCGGTCTTCGTGCCCACCTTCACCCACACGCTGGAAACCGAGGGGCGACCCCCGGCCTGGCAACTGCTGGCACGCACGCTCGCGCTGCTGACCGTGGCAATTGTGCTTGTCGTCCTGGTCATCGAGGCCGTCGTGCTCGTCATCTGGTTGATGAACCCCGGCGAGGAAGCCCAGCGGCTGATCCTGGGCCTGACAGCCCTGATGCTGCCGTTCATGCTCACCATCTGCCTGATCGCGCTGTTTTCGAGCATTCTCAATTGTGTTGGCAGCTTCGTGCCCGCGGCGGTCACGCCGATCATCCTCAACCTGGTGATGATTGCCGCGCTCACCTGGTTTCGGCCGACGATCGACCCCGAGCGTGGGATCGACGACAGCGCCACGCAGATCTTTGGGGTTGCCGCCAGCGTGCTCGTGGCCGGCGTGTTGCAGATTCTGTTTCTTCTGCCGGTGCTGCGGCGCTACGGTGTCGGGCTGGGTTGGCGTTTCGACCTGCGTGACCCGCGGCTGAAGAAGATGCTGGCTTCGGCGGGCCCGGTGGTGCTGGGACAGGGGGTGTTGGCTTTCGGCGTGTTCATCGACGCGCAGATCTGCATGTTGCTCACGCACGTGGAGGGGAACCCCGAAACCGGCACGCTGTTCGGACTGTCGTTCGCCTACCCGCTTCAGGAGGGGGCGCTCTCGGCGATCACCGTGGCGCAACGCCTGTACCAGTTCCCGCTGGGCGTGTTCGGGATTTCGTTGGCGGTCGCCGCCCTGCCGACGTTCAGTCGCCTGGCCACCCGCAAGGACTGGACGGGCTGGACTGGTGAAGTCGGCAGCTCGCTGCGGCTGGCTGTGTTTGCGGGGCTGCTGGCCGGGTGCATGATGGTCCTGCTGGCCGAGCCGATTGTGCGGCTGTTGTTCGAGTACCGGAAATTCGGACCGGACGACACGGCCCGGGCCGCCCGCGTGCTGGCCTGCTACGGATTCGGCATGTGGGCCTTCTGCACACATCACATCGTGCTGCGCGGCTTCTACAGCGTGGGCGACGTGCGCACCCC
>Ga0307379_10006652_pt1 | contig 15847 bp, 11 predicted proteins | sample UN2MG_FD_202237 | JGI IMG/M metagenome (GOLD analysis project Ga0307379, IMG submission 202237) | Soil microbial communities from Risofladan, Vaasa, Finland - UN-2 | ecosystem: Environmental > Terrestrial > Soil > Coastal area > Acid sulfate soil | place: Finland: Risofladan, Vaasa | collected... | reverse complement strand
GTCGGTAGAGCTCCCAAGCTATAACGCTGAAAAGGAAGAGTAGCAGGAGGATGATGAAAGCCGTGACGAAGCCAATTATGGTCGTGATCTTCAATGCATCACGCCCTATTCCTGAACGGTGAGTTATATCCAGCCCCGTTTCTTGTATAGCTGGTGTCCCTTCTCGAGGGCCTCCCTAATCTGCCCATCCAGGCTCTCGTCAAGTTTCTTGATGTGGAAGCAGGACTTCCCCTTCAGGAGCTTCAGCTGGTCGGGTTCGAAGACCTTCGTGAGATCCGTGTCAGTATACACCGGCATGTAGTAGAGGCCCACGTAACTGCTCTGGATGATGATGGATGCAAAGGAGACCATCTTGCGCTTCCGTCCAGCGATCTCTAAGTCCTTGAACGACCAGAGATCGTACTTGCTGTCAAGATCGAACTTGGGCTTCAGCCCGTCCTCGTACTCCCTCAGCATCTTCTTGAGGCGCTGGAAGATCTCGATTAACTCGGAGACGTCAGGTGGCATACGATCTCAATAGAATGGCGACATATATCTCTCTATGAGGAGGCCCGGGGAACGGGCAAGGCGTCCCTAGCGCCAAGCTAGGTTAGACCTTTTTTCTCATGACGAAGTAGTCTAGCCTCTCGCTCAGCACCTCTAGGCCGTGGTCCCTTCCAGCGGGGTGGTAAATCACGACGACCTCGCTCCCTTCGAGGTCGAACACTTTTTCGGTTCCCTCCGAGGATATCCTGAAGTGGCCTCTGGAGGCGATCACGTACTCATCGTCGTAGGGATGAATGTGGGGGAGTATGTGTCTTCCCTGTCTATAGGAGTGCCGGATGAGGACGTGGTCGATGTCCTTTATCATGTTCTCGTCGAGGGCCTCTTCCAGGTCGGGGTATCTCTCGATTTTCAGCATGCCTACCCATTGGTTTGAATCAAATAAAAGTCGAGTGCACGTACCCTAGAGGCCCTCGGAGCTGCTCGACGCATCACCCCGACTCTGGGTAATTGTTATCAACCTGTGGGGTGAGATGGGTATCCATGTCTGAAACGAAGGTGAAGATAACCGTCCTCAGGGTCTTCGACCCGAAGGAGGTCTTCGAGACGAGCCCGATCAAGCAGTCTAGGCCCATGCCCCCCTGTGAGAGGCATCACGAGGGGCAGGAGTTCACGGTGAACCTCGACATGGAGATGCCCGAGGGTTTCTGCCACTGGGCGTGGACGACGATCAAGAGCCCCGTGAGGATGCTCATGTTCGGCGGGGACTACCCGTGGTCCGAGGAGAAGGGAAAAGCTGTGGTCTGCTGCGCCGACGGGCTTAGGCCTGTCGTCTACAAGCTTGAACGCATCTAAACTCTAACTTCCTTTTTTCAATCTCTCTTACTCTTTCCATGCTCCCACACAATAGTGAGAGAAAGGGCTTTTGCATGAATTGTACCTATTCTTTATAAGAGCCTATTCAAGATGAAGCTCAATTGCGTGCGCAAGGTCGGTGGTTCAAGCCTACCTCTAGACTACTCGGAACTGAGCCTCTCTCGAACATTGGCTCTCTCAATAGTCTCCTTCGCTTGGATCTGGATGGAGACCATCGCTGCGAGCAATATTAGCGATGTAGCATAAAATGCAGTGGTGAGCCCCATGTTGTCAGCTATGACTCCCAGTAGGAGTGGGCCGACGAAGTATCCCATATCCCTGAAGAAGCGGTAGCTCCCTATCAGGGTGCCCTCGTGCTCGGAGGGGGCGATGTCGCTAACCATGGCGACAAGGGGCGTGTAAAAGAAAGCTGCCTCAACTCCAAGCAAGAGTGAGCAGGCGACGAGGAGCGTGAAGTTACTCGTCAACGTGAAGGAGGCGACGCTGATCACTGAACCCGCGAGGCCAACAACTATTATCTTCTTCCGCCCGAGCTTGTCCGAGGTGTGGCCTGTCAGGGGCTGGAGGAGGGCCCAGGAGAACGTGAAGGCTGACATGACCGTGGAGACCCTCCCAATGTCCATCCCAAGCCCAGTCAGGTAGAGGGGGAGGAAAGAGACGACGAGGCTGTCCATGATCTTGCTGCTGAATCCTGCGAAGTACATCGGCCCCAGCTGCCCGATGTAGGACGTGATCTTCACTCTCTCCCTGGGTCTTGTGCTCTCATCCTCTCGGAGCACGTTGGTCTCTGGTACGAATAGAAAGCTTGCGACAGCTCCGACGGCTGAGATGATCATGAGGACTGTGAAGGGCTGCCTTAGGCCGTAGGCCACGGCTAGGTATCCGGCGAGGGATGTACCAAGCGTGGAGCCTCCGTAGGCCGCGAGCTGGAAGAGGCCCATCGCGAGGCCGATACGGGAGGGGATCGCCTCAGTCATAGCGACCATTATCCCCACGAATGTGCTTCCGCCACCCAGCCCAATGAGGGCGGTGCCCAGGAGCATACTGGCGAAGCTGTTCGCCGATGCGATCACCATTCCGCCGAGGGCAGAGACTATGCCACCAACGATGATGACAGGCTTCCTCCCGACTCGGTCCGAGAGGATGCCCATCCCCAGGTTGGTGAGGGACTTTGTGATGCCGAAGACAGACGTTACCATGCCTATCTGAGTGAAGGAGGTTATCATCAGGATCTCTTTCGCGAACAAGGATGAGAGCCCCCTCTGGATGCCCCAGACGACGCCGGCCAAAGACTCGACGAAGAGAAGGCCGACCACGATGAGGTACATTTTCTCCCTTTTCATGTGTGGCTTCAGCTCTAAGATGGGCTCTAACTTGTGCTAGGAGACATGATATATATTTTATCCTGATCACGCGCACTACTCAATAGGATCTGATGGGCGCGCGCGCGCGCAGCCGTTGTCAGCAGGCATTGTTTCCTCGACGAGATTCAGCCTAACTTGATCCCTCAGATCGGTCCTGAAGTCAATGAAAAAGCAGATATTCTAGCCCACAGGCTCGGCTCTATAGTTCGAAGCAATAAATGACAGAGCAATATCATCCTACTTTCTTCTTTATTTTGCCACACTCGGTTTTTCCATATTTAAATTGTGTGGGGTTAAATTTTATTTCTTCCATCCCATTAACAGGATGTAATTACAGACTACGTAATTAGTTCGGGCATATGAATTAACTTACACATAACTCACGTGAACTCTGACTTTCACCGTCTCCCTCGCGTGCCACGCTTGTATTTTTTTTCTTTAATGTATCCGTTACGCAGCATCCATTCAATGTTCTCGTCGGATTTCTCCTCGGGGGTGTAGCCGAATATCTCCTTGGATCGTTTGATGACGAGATCCGTGGCATTCTTCTTCCCTTTTTCAGAATTCAGACTGTTCACTCGCGTGGATATCATGGATATGGTACTAATTAATATGATGCGAGTACTCCAGCGGAGCACGGGCAAACTGGAATACATAGCTTCGATGAGAGAACCCAATATTTCGGGTTCTGAATGAACCCTTGTACCCTTGCCGTCGAACCTTGCACAAGCTCTACATCTCTCCAACCCTCGTCAGGGTGTGTGTGGGTTATATTTTAGACCACCTGGGAACTGCGTTCTTGGGGAAGTGGAGGGCATCTCAGATGCTCTGGCGGAGGTTAAAGTCGAAGGCAAATTCTACCCTATAAAATTACTCAGGCAGGATTTGTTAGGGCTCTATTCATCAACCTGAATACTGACCTTCATCATCTCACCCCTCTCCAGCTCCGCAGACTCAACGACCTCAATAGGCACCGTCAGCTGCCCCCCCTTTTGCAGCTTGGCGTAGAACTCCGCGGAGCCCCACTCCATGAAACTCAGCCTGACGTGATACATCTCCCCGGGTTCCAGCTTGAACCTCCACCTCACCTCAACGGGTACCGTCAACCTGTTCCCCGCAACCAACCTCCCCAGGAAATCAACCCCCACACAAACACCCAAAATTAGCTAACAACGCCCGATACAAAAACATATAGAAAAATATCTAATAGTATAAAAAAATACGGAAAAATAACTCAACTAAGCGATTCCAGAGACCCCTACGCAGAAAGGAGACGCAAAACAGGTTATAAAAAAGGGGACAGGGGGTACTGCTAGGGGAAGACCCGCCTCATATCCCTCGGGAACGGGATGGCGTCCCTGATGTGATCCAGCTTACACATCCACATGACCACCCGCTCGACTCCGAGGCCGAAGCCACTGTGGGGTACCGTACCCCACCTCCTCAGGTCGATGTACCAGCTGTAGTCCTCGGGGTCCAGCCCGTCATCGGTGATCCTCTGCAGCAGCTGCCCCAGGTCGTGCACCCTCTGTCCACCCCCGATGATCTCACCGTACCCCTCAGGCGCCATCAAGTCGGCTGAGAGCGTCACGTCAGGCCTCGCGGGGTCCGGCAAGTGGTAGAACGGCTTGATCCCCGTCGGGAAGCCCACGATCCAGAAGGGCGTCTCGAACCTCCTCGTCAGGGGCCCCTCCTGCTGCCACCCGAAGTCGTCCCCCCAGTACATCTCGACGCCCCCCTCCTGCACCGTCTCCACCGCCTCGTCGTAGGTAATCCTCGGGAAGGGCGCCTCAAGCTTCAGCAGGTCATCCGGGTCACGGCCCACCAGCTTCAGCTCCCTCGGCATCTCCCTCGCCAGCGTGTGCCCGATGTGGATCACCAGCTCGTCACCGACATTCGTGATCCCCGCCAAGTCCTGCCAGGGCTCCTCCACCTCCATGTGCCAGAACTCCGACAGGTGCCTCCTCGTCCGACTCGGCTCAGCACGGAAGCTCGGCGCTATCGTGTAGATCTTACCTAGGCACGAGATCATCGCCTCGGCGTAGAGCTGCCAGCTCTGACTCAGGTAGACCCCCTCCCTCTCGAAGTACTCCACGTTAAACAGGGTGCTACCGCCCTCGCACGCGGCCGTGATGAACATGGGGCTCTGGGTCTCCGTATACCCGTGTATCCCGAACCAAGCCCGGGCAGTCTCCATGAACTTCGCCCGGATCCTCATGATCGCCTGGATCCTCGGGTTCCTGACGTAGAGGTGACGATTATCCAGAAGGAACTCCACCCCGTGCTCCTGCTTCGTGATGGGAAAGTCGGGCAGCGCCGCGACCAGCTCACCCACCCCGTCCACGGAGACCTCTCGTCCGTCGGGCGCCCTCTCGTCGACGCACACAACGCCCTCCAGCTCCACCGTCGACTCCAGTGACAGGGACTCCACCCTATCGAATGCCCCCTGGTCAACGCCCCGCCGGTTCAGAGTGCACTGAACTACGCCCGAACCATCCCTGACGGAGAGGAACTGGATCCCGCCACTGCTCCGCTTATTGTAGAGCCAGCCCCGAACCCTGACGCGCTCACCGTCGTGCTCCCCACCGATGATACCGACAATGTCAACGAATCCCGACATGCCTAACGTCACAATCTAGAATGTAGGCGATTAAAGACTCTTTTCATGGCATCGAATACCTGGGATCAATGGAGCCCAGTTCTAAAATTCCCATAATTGAGAGAAAGGAGGAGATCAACGGGGAAAGTGGGGGTCTCTCCTCGTCCTCGCTAGCCAGACCAGGGCCAGGCTCAGGGAGAGCCCCAGAAGCACTGACTCATATGGGAATCCTGGGATACCGCTCGGCTTCGGCTCGGGCTCAGGCTCGGGTTCAGGTTCAGGCTCCGGTTCAGGTTCAGGCTCGGGTTCCACGGGGGCCGACGCATTGTACCTGGCCACTATATCGTGGGCCCTGTACATCGTGATGTCGATGGACTCGCGGGGAGTGCCCATCTCAGAGTCGTCCTGGGACCACCCCAGGAAGTCGTAGCCCTCGATCTCCTGGGCACGGCAGTTGACCACTGTGTCCTCGTCGAACCAATCACCTGGGGGAGTCACCACGGGCAGCTCTCCGGCCTCCTCGGGCTCAACGCCCACGGTGAGGAGGTACTGGACGGTCCAGAGCGCCTCCAACTCGACGTCCCCATCCATGTAGACGGAGAGAGACGTCTCATCCGGCAACGCTTCCTGCGACCAGCCCATGAAGACCGCCCTCTCACTCCCTCCCAGGTCGACGACCTCTGGGCCCACAGTGAAGGACGCCATGGAGCCCACGACGTACCACCCCGAACCCTCGGCCTCGCCGTACCTCGTGGAGACCGAGAGCCTGTAGAAGGTGCTGTAGATAGCCATGAAGGAGGGGCGTTCGTTCAGCCTCAGCGTAAACTCCTTGAAGTTCGACGCCTCCCCGTCACTCCAGAGGGTGAACCTCTTTAACACGTCTACGGTGAAGTTCTCTGACGCCACCAGATAATGAACGCCAGGGAGGAGTTCCACCTCGGCGACTCCCATAAGACCAGAGCTGAACTCAACCTCATCCACGTAGAAGGCGAGATTCCCGGGCATGACCACGTCCACCCGGGCCGTCGGGAAGAGGACGGGGAGCACCCTAGACAGAGCGTGCAGCGCCAGCGAGGTGTCGCCGCCTTCTCCGGTGAACCACCGCGTCTCCCAGCCCCCACCGACCCACGTGTGGTCGCAGAGCCAGTCAAGCGCCGCCATCACCGCATCCAGGTAGGTCTCGTCCCCAGTGTAGCTGTAGTAGAGCATGAGCGCCTGGGCGTTACGCAGGCTCGTCTCGCTCACACCGCCGTCGACCCCCACCTCACCCCAGCCGCCGTCGGGCAGCTGAGAGTTCTTAGCCCCCTTAGCGAGGTAATACAGCCTCTGCTGATAATTGATCTTCTGGGTATAGTTCAGGAGGTTGTAGACCACCTCCAGATCGGTATCAAGCCCGGTCTCCCACTGCCCCCACCTCTCCCAGTAGGCCTCATGGACCCTCTCCATGTAGGCAGCCTCCCCGGTGACCCGGTAGGCCGCCTGCAGCGCGAGGAGCGCTTCCATGTTATGGAGCTGAACGCTCGTGTTCAGCCCTGCGGAGGTCATCCCCGAGGCGTCGTGCCACCAGCCATAGTTGGAGGACTGGTTTGCGAGCAGCCAGTTGGCCCGCCTCACCCCCTCAGCGAGGTAACGGTCCTCACCGGTCACCTCGTAGAGCTCCAGGAGGAACCTGGTCCTCCCGATGATCTCGGACAGTGGCTCCTCGGCGAACATGTCGTACCCGGGTGCGAACATCCCCTCGGCGTAGCCCCTCGCCCTCTCCAGGAGCGCCGGGTCGTGGGACACGGAGTAGGCATCATTGTACTCAGATCCACCCCACTCAAAACGCCCTAGCTTGAGCTCCTCGTAGACGTAGTTGAACGCCGTCCAGTACCTGTTCACCCGGGAGTAGCCCGAGACCGTGAAGAACTCCGAACTCACCACATCCAGCACCTCCTGATCACCTGGGATCGCCCCCGCCTCTAGGGACGCCAGCACGCTGAAAGAACCGTTAACCACGACGTCGATGGTGGTCTGCACGGAGTTACCTGCAACAGACTCCACGACCTGGCCCCGATAGTTACCTGAACTATCATAGACCTTAAAGTAGATACTCAGGGGCTCAGTGTATGCCTCACTCCCCCACTCCAACGACGCTGTGACGAGTAGCCTATCCCCAGGCTGTAGCTCAACCGAGGAGAGGAAAACACCGGAGATCCTCACGGGCATAATCTGGACCTTCCTGTCCACGAAGTAGGTCGTCGTCGTAATCACCCTCACCTGGAAATTCGCGTAACCATAGGAGACCCTAGTAGGGAATGTCTGCGAATATATACCGGTCTCCCGCTCGAAAAGGGTATGCATTACCACCGAATCGTCAGGATACAGGATCTGAGCCGTCGAATACTTCAGGTTGGGTATCTTATTCAACTGCCTTCCAGTGGTGTTATAGACCGCGACGCTGACGGTCATCGGGTCTCCGCCAAACACCTTATCGGAGCTGAACTCGGGTATTATGACCGGCGCGTAGCCGCTTACCGCCCTTAAGATGTTTATCCTGCCATAACCATAGGTGTTATCGGGCAACCCCGCCCCCAAGTCCACCGCCGTCTGGAGGAGTATCTGTTTGAGAATCTCGGAGTCGGAGGTGACTCCCGAGTATGCGTCCCTGAGCAGAGCTAGGGCACCCGCCACCACTGCCGAGGCGGCACTCGTTCCTCCCAGAGTCGTGTACCCACCCTCGTATGAAGTTGTGCTGACCCCGGTCGGGGCGACTAGATCAGGCTTTATCCTGCCGTCAAAAGTCGGTCCACGACCGCTGGCCGACATGATACGATTTATATTATCTATGGAGCCAACGGCGATGACCTTCTTACCATCGGCAGGAGAGGTGAGCGAGCTGGACCCAGGACCGTCGTTGCCTACGGCGGTCACTACGTTGACCCCGAAGTCGCACAGCTCATCCATCTTCATCGTGAGCCAGCTGGAGCCATCCGACTGGGCCGGCTTCAAGGAGGAGGCTATGAGCACGACGTCAGCGCCACGCTCAACCGCCCACTCGGCCCCACTTATCAGCGACATCTGATGTGAGCGCCCTCCCTCACCGGTCTTTACGATGAGGAGCTCCGCCGAGGGGGCAAACTTGGCCACGATGCCTGCGAGAGCCGTTCCGTGGCCGTCAAGATCCTCGGCGACAGAGTCACCATTGTATAGGTCTATCTGCTCCGAGATCCTACTGCTCAAAGAGGGGTGGTCGGCGTAAACACCAGAATCTAGGATGGCGACCTTCACGCCCTGCCCCGTGAAACCCATCCCCTGGACGGTTTCCGCCCCGATCATCTGGACGTCCCAGTCGTCGGATGCATAGCCTGTGGATGAAGAGGGAATAGCAATGGAGTTGTATGTTAGAGTCTGATCATAGTGTAACTTTATTTGGGCCAAGTTATTCGGCAGGATCTCGATCTGACTGCTCGTACTCCTGGCCAGGATGAAGTTGCCGAGCCAGTGCTGCTCTAGTATCTGTACGCCAATTCCCTGGAGGTATTTCACGACATCCTGCTGTCCGTTCAGCGTCCGTTCCCTAAACTGGGCTACGGTTTCCCCCGTTTTAGGGTCATAAACATCGGATGACGGTATTTCCAGGATGAAATCAATTAAATCGGCTTCAATCGCATTTGGGGTTACCTGGGCATCCATGGGCATTAATAGATTCACGGATGACAGTTGCGACAGGATCACCAGGGAAATGATAAGGATCCCCACCTGTCTACTCGCCATCGATGATGAACCTAGTGTGAACTCACGACGGTGACTCATTATAGATCGATTTGATATCAGCTTCGATTCTTAATAAAATTTTGAATCATAGATACTAGTCCACCGCATCGTTTGCAGGAAAGCGTCCGTCGTATTTGGTCTTTTTCCCGTTCGTTATGAGGGTTTATTGAGCAGTTTTTGAGAAAGACGAAAAAATGATATTTCTAGGATGATACGGGCTCAGCACGTGTTGCACTGAAGCCGAAGATATATCAGTCAACTCTGATCCAAATTGCATCGAGAATTAAAACAGGGTCCTTAGAACTCTCGGCCCTACGCTCCGTTTCTTGTTTCCCGGGAGCTTTGCGCAGCTACTTTCTTTGAATGAAAGAACCTGAGTTCTAGTAAGATTAGTGGCGCCCCGGGAAAGACTCGAACTTCCGACCTACTGGTTAACAGCCAGTTGCTCTACCTACTGAGCTACCGAGGCACTCTTCAACTTCTCTACTATCTGCTCCATGATCTTCGTGGGGCGACCCCTCGCCCTGATCCTCCTGAGGACCTGTCCGAGGATGAAGTCCACCACCTTGGGCTCCCCATCCCTGAAGTCATCAACGGCCTTCGGGTTGTTCTCGATGACGGACTCCACGACCGCCCTGATCTCATCTAAAGGCATAAGCCCGAGGTCCCTCTCCTCCACCAGTTTCCGCGGGGAGAGGCCGGTGCTCACGTACTCCTTTATGAGCTCCTTCGCCAGCCTCTCCGAGATCGTCCCTTCGTCCATGAGCTCCAGCAGCTCCACGAAGGTCTCGGGGTTCACCTTGGAGTCCCTCAGGCTGAGCCCCTCATAGTTGAGGCTCTTCATGAGGAAGGTGACGACCCATCTGGCGACCTCCTTCGGGTCTCCAGGGAGCCTGCAGCACTCCTCGTAGAACTCGGACATGTCGAGGCCCGCGTTGACGATGATGCCACTCTGGAGCGGGGGCAGCCCGTACTGCTCGACGAACCTCTGGATCCTGGCGTCGGGGAGTTCGGGCATCTCGTCCTCCAGCTCCTTGATCCAGTCGTCGGTGACGTCTATGACGACCAGATCGGGCTCGACGATGTAGCCGTAGTCCTCCTCTTGCTCCTTCTTCCTGAGGGTGCTCGTCGTGTTCGTCTCGGCGTCGTAGTGGCGAGTCTCCCTCTCGACGGCGATGCCCATGTTTGCCATGCTCCTCTGACGGATGATCTCGTAGTTGAGGGCGTCCTCGACGCTCCTGAAGCCGGTGATGTTCTTCACCTCGACCCTCTGGCCGCCCTCAAGGCTGATGTTGGCGTCGATGCGTATCGAGCCCTCCCCGCAGGGATCGAAGGCCCCGAGGTGCTCCAGTATCAGGCTCAGCTTGTTGAGGAACAGCCTGGCCTCCTTAGGGGAGGTGATCTCAGGGGCGGTGACTATCTCTGCGAGGGGTATCCCGGACCTGTTGTGATCGATCAGTGTGTACTTGGCGCTGGTGATGTCGCCTCCGATGTGGACGAGTTTGGCCGGGTCCTCCTCGATGTGGACCCGGGTTATACCGATCCGCCTCCCTTCGAGGAGTAGGTGCCCCCCCTCTCCTAAGGGGACTTCGTACTGGGTGATCTGGAAGTTCTTGGGCATGTCGGGGTAGAAGTAGCCCTTTCTCGAGAACCTGACCTCCGGGAGCACCCTACAGTTCAACGCCTTGGCGATCTTCACGCCGTGCTCTAGGGCCCGCCTGTTCAGCCTCGGCTTGGAGCCGGGGAAGCCCATACAGATGGGGCAGGTGTTCTCGTTAGGCGCGCGACCCTCGTTGTCCGTGCTGCATCCGCAGAGCAGCTTGCTCTCTGTCAACAGGTGGACGTGGATCTCCAGGCCCATGACCGCACTCAACGGAGCACCTCCCACGCTCGGGCTACGCCCAGCATCTTTGTCTCCTCCAGGTGGTCCGCCATGATGTGGAGTCCGGCGGGCATGCCATCAACCTCTCCGCAGGGTATGGATATCATGGGGACGCCGGCGAGGTTCGGGGCTACGGTGAGTACATCCATCATGTACTGCTGGATGGGCTCCATCTCCGCGATCTCGTTGAAGCGCGGGGCGACGACGGGCATAGTCGGCGCGGCGAGGACGTCCACCTCCTCGAAGGCCCTCTTGAAGTCCTCGATGACCCTGGTCCTCACCTTCAACGCCTTCAGATAGTAGGCGTCACGGTAGCCCGCCATCCTCGTGAAGGTGCCCAGGATAATTCGCCTCTTCGCCTCCTCGCTGAAGCCCTCCGCTCTGACCCTGCTGAAGTACTCGTCGAAGTTGCCCCCCTCCTCCGGCTGGAGGCCATATCTGAGGCCACACAGCTTAGCGAGGTTCGTGGAGGCCTCGGCCATGGCGATGATGTAGTAAGCGGAGAGGGCCACACCCGTGTGGGGCAGGGAAACCTCCGAGAGGTCGGCGCCCTCGCCCTCAAGCACCTTCAGAGCGACCCAGATGCTGTCCTTCACGCCGTCGTCGACGCCCTCGGCGAAGTACTCCTCGGGTACCCCCATTTTGACGCCCTCTACGGAGATCTCTAGATCCGCGAAGTCCTCCTCTGGAACATCTAGGACTGTGGAGTCGTACTCGTCGGGGCCCCCGATGACAGAGAGAAGGAGGGCTACTTCACCGACGGTCTTCGCCATGCAGCCAATCTTGTCGAGGCTGTTGGCGTAGTCGATGAGCCCCCATCGGCTGACCCTCCCGTAGGTGGGCGTTACCCCTACTACACCGCAGAACGAGGCGGGGCAGGAGATGGAGCCCCCCGTCGACTCGGCGAGCGCCAGATGAGGGAAGTCCGCTACAGCAGTGAGACAGGCGGCGCCACCCGAGCTCCCTCCGCACGTCCTCTCAAGATCGTGGGGGTTCAAGGGGACGTTGTAGGGCGTGTTGACGTTGAACGTTCCGAAGCCGAACTCGTCCTGGGTCGTCTTCCCGAGGATTACGGCCCCCTCGGACCTGCACCGGGAGACGACGGTGGCGTCGAAAGGGGGCACGTAGCCCTCGAGGATTCGGGAGCCCGCCTTGGTCTCGATGCCCTTCGTGCAGATGCAGTCCTTGACGGAGACGGAGTAGCCCTGGAGCCTCCCAGCTCCTGTGGACGTGGTATCCTGGGCGACTGCGTTGAGGAACCTGTACTTCTCGTCAAGCTCCTTGGCGCGGAGGAATGGGTCTGTCACGTTATCCTCGGCCCCTTCAGGTATCTGCCCTCGACGTGTCTGGAGTTTTCCAGGGGGTCCCACTTCCAGGCTTTCACCGCGTCTTCCCTTAGTACGTTCCTGACATCGATGGGGTGGAAGCTTGGCTCTACGCCCTCTGTGTCGATCTCCTCGATCTCCCTGAACGCCTGCAGGATCACTTGGAGCTGCTCGGTGAACTTGTCCAGTTCATCGTCAGTTAGTTTGAGTCGCGAGACCTGGGCGAGGTGCTCGAGGAGCCGTCTGTCTATGACCCACTCCTCAGTCAAGGAGAGGGCCTCCCACCAGATGGATTGGAGAAAACGACACAAAGGAAACTAGATACGGGGGTCACGTAGTGCGAACATATTAAAGCACTCACCCATCATCTCGTGTCCTCGATTGGGGTCCCCTAGAACCTATTTAAATATATTTGTGTTCCATCAGGATGATTCGTTTCTTTTTGCGAATCCATCAATCGCCTCTCGGACCGAAGAATGACCCGAGTGATGTCTGCTGTGGCCTCCCGACCATCTCGTCGAAGCTCATGTCCAGTGCGTCGAGGAGCTGCTCGAACATGGACTCCAGGTGCTCGAGGTACTTGTTGATGTCGACGTCCCTGTTGGTTGCCATCTGGACGGGCTTCACGTCGTTGGTCGTGATGATGTACCTGATGATGTCACCGATGTCCAGGTTAACCCCCGTCTCGGCGAGCATCCTCGCCGCCTTCACGTGCTGCGGGTTGGTCGTGTAGCTGGACAGCCGCCGCCCAAGCATCATGCTGAAGGCGAGCTCCTCGATGTCGAACTCCCTATCCTTCAGCCTCCTGTACACGGTCTCCACGAGGCCCCTGATCTCCTTCTTCGCTCCAGGCATGTCCTCGGGGCTTCTGACCTCGCTCAGGACCCGGGTGAGCTGGAGGAACGACTCCTTGAGCAGCGGGGGGATGTGCCGCTTCTTCCCGGTCAGCCCCTTTATATCGACGCTCCCGTCCTCGTAGACTCCCAGGTAGTTCTTCTTTCTCTTAGAGAAGATGGCGTACCTGTACACCTTATCGACGTCGAGGTCGATGCCCAGCTCCTTGTCGGTCCATGCGACCAGATCATCTATCTGCTGCTGAGTCGGGTGCGCGAGGAAGACGCTGTCCGTGTCTCCGTAGAGCACCTCTATTCCCAGCCGCTCCGACTGCTGGACGGCCTGAGTCATCGCGTACCGGCCGACGGCAGCCGTACTCTCCGCTAGGGGCGGGCAGTAGAGGGGAAACGATTCGGCTCCGAAGACGCCGTAGCTGGCGTTGAGGAATACCTTAAGGGCGGCCTGGATGACGTCGTAGAAGGTGCGTTCCTCGATTGAGAGCGAGCTGTCCTTGCTTAGGGGCTTGTACCTGAGCACCCTGAGGTCCCTGAGGCTGCCGATGATGAGACTCGTCATGCCCCTCCTCTGGGTGCAGACCCAGTGAGGTGTACCAGGAACCTTATTCTCCCTGCACTCTTCGTGCTTACAGAGCAGCGTCTCGTAGCTCAAGTTCCAGTTCCGTATTGCTGAGGGGTAGAGGCTGGCGAAGTCGAGGACCGTGACCCCGAAGTGGACGCCGGGCTTGGGGTCCTGAACGATGGCCCCCTGATACTTCTTCCCCTTGATGACCGCCTCGGTGGTGGTGCCCCCCTTCGCCTCCAGAATGTCCTGGGTGTTCGGTATGAGCCAGCCCCTCTTCCGGTGCTCCCACTCCATGAGGGCTAGAATCCAACGGCTCACTCCCATCCGCGTCAGGTCCTCCATCGTCATCTTGCTCACGCGGCTGAGGATCACCATCAGCTTCATCGCCAGATCGTCGTTGAAGCTGGCGAGCTCGTAGGTAATGTCGGAGTCATTGAGGCAGTAGCGGGCCAGCTCCTCGAAACTCAGATCCGTGATTTTCTCTACGTGGATCTTCTTCTTACCGATGACCCCACCGGCGACGTCGTCGAGGGTGTTCTCCCTGTACCTATTCCCGAAGGCATAGATCTGGATCGACCGGTTCAGGTAGAAGCGGTAGAGGTCGATGTGGAGGCCGTTGGTGAGGTACGCGAACTGGCGACCGAGGGTGATGGGTATCTCGTCCTGAGAAAAGGCGAGGTTCCCCGCCCTGTTCTTCAGGTACCTGAGGTCGAAGTTGTCGCCGTTGAACGTGAGCACGACCGGGTACTCGTCTAGCACCCTGAGGGTTTCGGCCACCAGCTCCCTCTCGTCCTCGTAGAACGCCACCTCGGCTCCCTCGATCTCAGGGAGCTCGGCTTCCTCACCCGTGTCGTTGAGGAGGATGACACGCCTCCTCCCCTCGGAGGTGACGAAGGAGACCGCCGTGATCGGCTCGATGGCCTCCTCGGGGTTCGGTATCCTGTTGGCCACGGAGGTGTAGACCTCGATGTCCACTGCGACTCTTCGAATATTTGGGACAGGGCACTGTAGTAAGCGGGCCCACTCCATCATGTGCTCCTTGAACTCGGGCTCCTGATCTGAGAGGAGACCCTCCATCTCGGAGGAGATCTCAGCAGGGAGCTCGTACTCCTCCGCAACCAGATCCCCGTCCACGACTCGGTAGGGCATCCCAGGGATCAAGCGCCTGTCGAATATGTAGTTCTGGTAGTACCTTATCCGGCTCTCCCAGCTTTCGCCTATGATGCTCCTGATGCCCCCGTCCCTCCCACCTCCGATCGCGAGAGGATTTGAGGCGATCACCTTGGTAACTTGAATATTTTCGTCGGCCAGGGCGTCGTACTTCTCCTCGGCCTCGAGGAGGAGGAAGTCCGGATAGGAGAGGAGCCGGTCGTTCTTCCCCAGCTCGTCAGGGGTGAGCTTGGAGATGCAGTAGGACAGGTGGCCGGTGTTGTCGTACCAGAGGAAGACCTGCTTGGACTCGGGCTCGTAGAGGCGGAGGAACGCCTTCTCCTGCTTGCCGTCGTAGCCGGCCGATAGGAGGTATGACGGGGGTAGCTGCTCCGGCGCCAGTCGCCCTCTCGGGGTCGAGACCTCCTCTTCTACCCTGAATCCCACTCTAGCCAACTCAGATACTAGTCAGAAAGGTATAATATAATGAATTTCACTCAGTCGGTGCGCCTTCCCCTCTCGATGAGGTAGATGGTCTCCAGGATAATATAGGCGGCCTGGGATACCGTCGTCCCGGAGTCGTAGTGGGGGCTCACCTCGGTGAGGTCGAATCCGACGCACCGGGAGTCGATCGAGGACCCCAGGAGATCCAGGAGATCGTTGACGCCTAACCCCTCGGGTGAGGGGTTGCCCACAGCTGGTGCCTGGGATGGATCCAGGACGTCGGCGTCGATGCTGACGTAGACCGAAGAGGCAGGCTTCAACCAGTTAGATACAGAGTCCTGTGCGTATGAGCCCTTCAGTACTTCATTGGCGGTGATCATAAGGACTCGGTCACCGTTATCCTTGACGAACTTCAGCTCCTCCCGTGAGAGGGCCCTCACCCCCAAGATTATCAACCTAAAGTCGAGTTCCTCCATCGCACGCCTCATGTAAGTGGCGTGGGACATCTTGAGTCCCATCAGGCTGTCCCTGAGATCCCGGTGAGCGTCAAAAT
>Ga0307379_10006651_pt1 | contig 15848 bp, 24 predicted proteins | sample UN2MG_FD_202237 | JGI IMG/M metagenome (GOLD analysis project Ga0307379, IMG submission 202237) | Soil microbial communities from Risofladan, Vaasa, Finland - UN-2 | ecosystem: Environmental > Terrestrial > Soil > Coastal area > Acid sulfate soil | place: Finland: Risofladan, Vaasa | collected... | reverse complement strand
AGGCGGTGACTGATGGGCTTTAGGCGATGGCTGAGAAAATATGTAGGAATCAGGGATAAGCACGGGAGAAAGATTCGGGAAGGGGACGTTCTGCGGAGTTGGTATTCGTGCGGCGGGCTGATCGCCGATGATCTGGTTGTTTTGTGGAGTGTATCCGGTGGCGCATACGCAACTAATGGATATCGGTCGGTTAATTGGGGGAATTGTGAAATCGTGGTTGAAAGGAGATGACTGATGGACCCAGAAAAAACAAGAACAGAGGCAATGGCATGGCGTGTAAGCGAGGAAGCCCCGAAGTGTGCCTGTGATGCGTATAAACATATTCGGAATCTCATCACCGCCATCGATCAGTTGCAGGCCCGCGTCGAGGAGTTGGAGGGCGAGAACAAGAGGTTGCGAACAGCGTGCGACGAGTTTATTTATAACGAATCACATGGCGAGCAAGAAGGCGGTGACTGATGGACGTAGGAATGTGCGAGAAGTGTAATGAATTTTATGTCGATCCAGAGACGGATGGATACGGGCATTGTCATAGCACGCAAATAGTGACGGCGATACCAAGCGTTGACGAGTATCCTGTTTCTGTCGCAGAGACATTTGGATGTGTCTACTGGCATCCACTGTAGCCAAACATATTGCAGGTTGTATTGAAAAAGAAATCAAGAAGATGAAAGGAGTTTCTCATGGCGATTGAAAAGACAGTGCGTAGAAGAGGATGTCCGTGGACGATCAAGGAACTGGTGAGTGGTGAATTCCGTGGTCAATTCCGTGGCTACATGACACTGACCCTCCTTGCGAGTACACAGAAGGAAATAGAGGACGCCTTCAATAAAGTGAAGTCCATGTTCGATACGGACCTTCCATCAAGGTCTGCCCCGGCCCCAGCAGAGGTCAGGAGTGATTCAAGTTATGATCCAGCGGCGACAGAGGATATTGTTGACCCGCCCATTTAGGTATGTCGAGACTGCCATGAGTGACTCGAAGAAAAAACCCTACCAGACTATATCAAAGCGGTGGACACGTCAGCAGGAAAAGGCCTACCGAAAGAGGATCAAGAACACCCTTGCTGACGTCGAGAAGGAAATCCCATTCGACCCGGACGCTGATTTTGAAGCAGACCAGCAAATGCGTGGGGAGTACGGGACCCGGATGGGTTGGGACGTGCCGCCCGGAGAAAATGATACCACATGGATGCATGTTGAGTATGAGAAAGCGCAGCGGAAATGAATTGGTGGACGAAAGAACGACTCAAACACCCTGTCAATACGTTTGTCTACTGGTTGCATGGCGTCCTTGTCAAGCACACGAGACTACCCATCTGTCACGGTTGTTGGGGACCCTGCTTTCATAGGGGACGCAAGAGACGACAAAACACAGCTTATGCGGACGACAGATGCAACTGGGTGTTTATGTGTGACAAGTGTGGTGAGGAGAATGACGAGCGGTGGCAGGAGCGGTGGGACGACTACTATTCTGGTTTGATGTAGACGTTCAAGGAGGAGCATAAAACGAATGCTGGAGGGTTGTTTTGACCCGGTGACAATGATAACAGAGTGAAAAGGCTTTTATTTATGTAATTTTTTCATCCGCTATTTCTAATATAGGGACATGCCCCTAAGTCTTGTGATAAACAGGACTTAGGGGTATTTTTTTATACCCACATAACCAGTATTTTAGCTATTCAACGCTTGTTTCGTCCGCAAAAATTCTTATAGGAGTCTGGCTTTTTGCTGTATCTTGAACTGTAGTCTACTTGTTTCGAAACGATAAGGGATTGCCAGATGCCCGTTCATACAGGCAAAGACAGCAAAGGATGTTTTGCTCAGTGGGGAGGTTCGGGGAAGAAATACCACTATGAGTGTAATAATACCGAAGCACGTGCAGGAGCAAAACGCAAAGCGGCTAAGCAGGGAGCCGCTGCCAGAGCGTCTGGCTATACTGGAGACTCTAAGATGAACAAGGCCAATCAAAAAGGGGCGTATCATGCAATTCGACTATCCACGAATTTGCATGGACTTGTGCGGAACGACACGATGGAGGACAAGCCGTACATTGTCGTGCCCATGATCATGATGGTAGAAGGTGTTCATAATGGTTCTCAAGGACCTCTGTTTTATCCTGCCGAAGAGTTGGGAAAAACACCGGAAGCGTGGAATCATAAGCCTGTGGTGGTGTACCATCCTACAAGCAACGGCCAGAGTATCAGTGCCTGCGACCCGGACGTTCTTACGAAATGTAAAGTGGGTCTTATCATGAACACCCACTTTACTGACGGCAAGCTAAAGGCTGAGGCATGGCTGGACCCGGACAGGATGGACAAGATCGATCCACGAGTGTCAGAGGCCGTCGAGAGCGGGGAGATGATGGAGTTGTCTACAGGGTTGTTCACGGACGACATCTATACGGAGAATGGGGAGTGGAACGACGAGCAGTACGAATGGAAGGCGGTGAATTACCGCCCGGATCATCTGGCTCTTCTGCCTGATTTGAAAGGTGCGTGCAGTATCGAAGACGGGGCGGGCTTCATACGAGTAAACCACCAACAAGTTGGAGAGATTTCGGATACTACGATCACAATGTCAATGAGTGCTTTTTCTGATGAGACCATTGAACTGCTGAAATCCAATCTCCCGAATGTGGCAGAGGCCATTCGGCGCATGCTTCCAGAAGCAATACGAAACGAGCTGAGCCATTCGGAGGTTTGGGACAGGGTTTATGCGTGGGTTCGGGAGAAGGACAACGATGCGTGGTTGGTGGAGGTGTATGACAACTCCTTTGTTTATCAGATGGGTGAGCGTCTGTTCTTGCAGAAGTATGAGGTTGACAAGGACGCCCGTGTCAAAGCAACGGGTGTGGGGTACGAAGTTATCAGAAAAGTGACCTATGATCCTGTTCTGATTGGGTCCGCTTCTGGTGTAGATACAACTACTTCAAACAGTGAAACAAACAGTTCTGTGAAAGGAAATATGATGGATAAGAAAGCCAGAGTTAAGGCCCTTATAGCGAACGAGGCAACTCGATGGGGGTCCGACGACGAGAGTTTTTTGATGACTCTTGAGGAAGACGCGCTCGAAAAGATGGAGCCCGTTGAGCCTGCTACACCTGAGCCAGAGCCAGAGCCAGAGCCAGAGCCAGAGCCTGAGCCAGAGTCTGCTCCTGCGGCCCCTGCGGCCCCTGCGGCCCCGGCTGAGCCCGTGACTCCCACAGCCCCAGCAAGCAATGCTCGTCGCCGTCCTGTTACGGCAGATGAGTATATCAACAGTCCCGGCATTCCCCCGGAAGTTCAGGAAGTTCTGCGGGAAGGGATACTGGCGAGGAACGCAGATCGCGGACGCCTCATGAAGATCATCAAAGAGAACGAGAAGAATACGTTTACCGATGCGCATCTGAAGAGCATGGGGATGACTGAGCTGAAGGCAATGGCTCGGCTGGCGTCTCCAGACACACATCCGGTGGACAATTATATGGGTCAGGCCGACCCTATCGTCTTCAATGACGACGATATGGCGGTGGAACCACTGCCTGTGCCTACGTGGTAATAAAGCAGTCGGCACTGGCTGTGGATGAACAGCAGTACTGAAGAAAAGATATACGATATAGAAAGGAATATATCATGGCTAATCGAATTCACTCCAAGGGCAGCTTCCGTCAGGAGGAAATCGTGGCTGGTGGAGCCGGGATTTATCCGGGAATGTTGCTGACTAGAGGTGCAACTGGTGTTGTGGTACACGCAACGGAGGGAGGCCGTCACGAGAAGATGTTTGCTCTCGAAGATGCTCTTCAGGGTCACACAGTGGATACTGTGTACACCTCCGGGGACATCGTTTTTTGCATCATGCCGAATGTTGGTTCGGAAGTGTACGCTCTGCTCGAAGACGGCCAGAATGTGGTCGTGGGACAGGAGCTGATCAGTGCGGGTAATGGCAAGCTGAAAGCATTGTCTGATTTGGAAAGTGGTGAGACGGCGTCAGAGATCGTTGGGGTTGCGGCAGAGGCCAAAGACCTCACTGGCAGCAACACCGCTGACACGCTCATCAGAGTTTCCATCGTTGCCTCGTAGCAGTTCGCACCGAAGATCGTGTTTTTGAGATTGTGAGACAGCAATTCCGAATTGAAAGGATTGTATTATGAAGGTAGATATGAATGGCCTCAGCCTCAAGGGACTTAGCGGAAGCTCTAGAGACCTGCTGATGGCCAACAATTTCGATCCAAGCGTGCTTCGTCCGTACCTCGCGGACAATGGCCGCTCTTACATCAATGTGATGGAAGACGGTAAGCTGAAGGCACGTCCGCTGAACAACGTGGCGGCAACTCTTCGCAAAGACGATTGGATTATGTTGGACACGGCAATTGTCAAGGCGGCGAAGAGCCGTCTGAATTTCGTTCAAGACCTCCGTGGTTCCGGGCTGACGTTCTCGATTCCGGGTGGAATGGGAAAGACGGTTCTCCAGACGGAGAGTGAGAGCGATGTGAATGATGCGACGATCAGCATGGACGCTCTTCGGGACGCCCCGGATGATCGTCCAGAGTACGATCTGGTAAACCTGCCCTTGCCCATCACGCACAAGGACTTCACCATTTCGCTTCGTCAACTGGCGGCTTCCCGACAGGGAGGCTCTCCGTTTGATGTCAGCATGGGTGAACTGGCGGCACGCAAGGTTGCGGAACAGGTCGAGAAGCTCGCGCTGGGTACGGCATCGACGTACACCTATGGTGGCGGGACGATCTATGGTGCGAGGAACTTTACCAGTACCCTCACCAAAGTCATGACCTCTCCTGCAACGAGTGCGTGGACAGGCGGCACACTTATCAATGAGTTGCTGGCTGCCCGCAAGCAGTTGACGGATGCCTACCATTATGGGCCGTACAACATTTACTGTTCCCCGGCGTGGGATCAGTATCTGGACAACGATTTCAAGACCAACTCGGATAAGACGCTGCGGAATCGAATTCTGGAAATCCAGAGCTTCAACAGCGTAACGACCGTTGACAGCCTTGAGAACTATGACATTCTGATCATCCAGATGACCAGTGACGTGGTTCGTATGGTTATTGGTATGGAAATCACGACCCTCCAGTGGGAGACCGTGGGTGGCCTTCAGCAGAATTTCAAGGTCATGTGCATCATGGTCCCGCAGGTTCGAGCTGATTTCAATGGCAATGCAGGCCTGTTACTCGGCGCAACGGCTTAGTGGTGAAGCATAGCTACGACAGGCGATAGATAGTTCTGGGAAGTACTCTTGGAAAGGAGTCAGGTATGTTTCGGTTTAAGCTGATTGGTGGTAATCACGTTGAAGACGGAAAGATGTATAGTCGTGGTTCAGAGGTTTTGACACGGCACGATCTGGTGGGCATGTTTCCCACCAAGTTTGTGCTTCTCGAAACGCTGCCAGACGACTTTGAAGAAGAGGTGGAAATACTTGACCACCCATACATTCCAATGCCGAAGAAGGAGAAGGGGGTCTCGATTCCCGAAGCCCCCTTGGACCTTCAGTATGACGAAGACGATGAGTTCAAGTCAGATGTGATCTCGACAGATTACGGACAGGATGTTTCCGCTGATTACCCCAAGGCACTTGAGAATGACCTGAAGGTGTTTCGCAACATCGCTGCTAAAGGGTATTACGTTGTGAAATCCGAAAGCAACGAAGTGCTGAACGTCAAGGCCATACGAAAAACGGAGGTCCAGCCATTTCTGGACGAGTACCTTGAATAATGCCCAGATGGACACCAGAACCTGCTTGGCAAGGATGTGATGTCTTCATAATTGGTGGTGGATCATCCTTAGACGCCTTTGACTATTCCTTATTGCACGATGAGTGTACTATTGGGTGCAATAGCCATTTTCTCAAAGGACCAAGGGTAAGCAAGCTCTGTATCTTTGGCGACTATCCATGGTACCTTAAACACAAGAACGAGTTGGAAATCTACTCGCACTCTGGTGGAGTCGTATTCACGAATGCCCTCCAATTGCAAAGAGGAAGAATTCCTAAGTGGCTTTGGACGATGGAGAGGTCTGCATGGGGTATGCACAAGGACAGTCTGGGCTGGAATGACAACACGGGAGCTTCTGCTATAAATCTGGCGTTGCTACTGGGAGCCACCCGTATCTACCTCCTTGGTTTCGATATGTGTACGATCAAGGAGTCTCATACCTGTCACGCAGACTACCCGAAAGAGCCTAGAAAAAACTACCAACAAGTGTTCGAGAAGCATTGTTCGGGATTGAAAAGAGCGGCTGCTGATCTCAGCAAGTTTCCAGATCAGGAAGTCATCAATGTCTCTGACGTAAGTGAACTTACGGTTTTTCCGAAAATCAGTTTTCAAACATTCTGGGCTAAACGAGAAAGGCAGGCATGTTGATATGGAATGGTTTGAAGCACACATTACGGAAGTTTTTGCCGCAGTCGGTGCAGTATACGCGGCAGCAAGACTTATTGTAGCGTTGACCCCAACACCAAAGGATGACGCTGTGGTAGGCAAGATTGGGGCGGTGGTTCGTCTCATTGCCGCGACAATGGGGTTGACGTTGAATCAGGGCATCGGTAAGAAACCCGTAGAGTAGGGGCATCTATCATGGCCAGAACAACGGACGCACTGGTTGAAGCAATCATCGAGGTGGATGCCACCATAGGATTGGCTCCTTTCATAAGTGCTGCAAATATGCTTGTCACCAAGCATTGTTCTGGATTCACAGACTACACCGAAGATAATCTTACAGAGATCGAGACGTGGTTGGCAGCACATTGCTACGCGACACGCGATCCCAGATATACACAGGAGCAAGCAGGCTCCGTTCGTGCTCAGTATCAATCGATTGTTGATCTGGGCCTGAACAACAGTCACTACGGACAATTCGCAATGTTGCTGGATTGGAATGGTGGTTTGGCTGCGATGAATGAGGCTGCAAGTTCTGGAAAGAGGTCGAGTGCTGGTGTGTCATGGGTTGGAACACCCGAAGATGAGGCTACTGCGGACCCGACACAGACTTGACGTAGAAGGGAGTACCTAATGACACCAGCGGCAGGAGACGAAAGAAGGAACAGAGAGTCCGAACCTACGTGGAAGGGGCTTATTCAGTACGTTATTCCTCTGTTTTCTATTATGTTCGCCGTAGGAGTAGCGTACTCTTCGCTAAGGACAGGTGTAGAACACAATGAGCGTTCGATCAAGGCTGCTTGCGGGGATGTCAAATTGTTGGATGGTTCCGTAAAAGCCAATCGTGAGGACATCATAAAAATTCAAGGGGACGTGACGTACATCAAGCAGGGTGTGGATCAGATAACGAAGTCCATTGATAAGCTGGATGATAAGGTATCCAGCGGGGGAACTCCGTAATGGGCATTATCACCAAAATGCTGAAGCAGACGGCTGTTTATTGGGCTCTGAAGTCCAATGAGAGCGGAGAAGTCGCTTATGATAATTTTGGTGCTCCTGTAGTTACTGATCCTGTTGAGATTGCGTGTCGATGGGAGGATGTGAACGAGGAGTATATTGACGCCAATGGAACCCGGCAGTTGTCTATGGCCCGTGTGTATGTGCGTAGTGATGTTGACATTGGTGGAATCCTGATGCTTGGCCAACTCACTGATATCACGAACCCGACGACACCTAAAGCAAACTTAGGGGCTTGGGAGATACGGCGTTTCGAAAAACTCCCCAACCTCCGTAACACAGAAGTTCTGAGAACCGTATACTTATGAATAGTACTACAACCATCAATGAGTTTCTCTGGGTAAAGGATGGTTTATGTTTGGAAAATGCCAGAACTGCGGGAGCACTGAAGGACGGTGGTCCTCCACTATAATTACAGAACTGAATGGTGACTCTCATACACCGTTTATTTGTGGGAAGTGTGGTACGACATCTTACGGGAAACCGCTAGATGCCAGAAGCTGTACGTATGCAGACTATAGAACACAGGCGAGTTTTAAGCCTGTTCGGGATTTGTACGACATCAATTATTACGAGGGGATGCTTAGAAACTACTCTGCCACAGCAGAAATGATTACGAAGATCAGATGGGACTTCGTGTCGCACGTCGAACCAAAGAGTGTTTTGGACTACGGCTCTGGCGTTGGATGGTTTCGAGCATTTCGTCCGGAGGGGATTGTTGTTGATACGTATGACATTGCGTCATTCGTTCAAACTGGAATTCAGCGAGAGGTGTATGATCTTGTTTGCTTTTGGGATGTGCTTGAACACATTCCGAATTTTGGCGTTATTGATGGTCTGCTTGATTCGACCATGTTCGTAGCAGTGACTGTCCCGGTTTGTCCGTCGAAACAACGTCTTGAGGATTGGAAGCACTTCAAACCAAATGAGCATCTGCATTACTTCACTCAGGAATCGTTAGACGGGGTATTCGACAAGTCTGGATTTTCTCTGATTCGAAAAGGCACTCCCGAATGTCCACCCAGACTGGACATCACGAGTTGTATCTACGGGAGGCGTGGCCATGCGTAAGCTAATGTTGGTCAATGCACTCAGTCCGGGTGACATCCTAATGATGACAGGGTGTATCAGGGACCTTCATCTGACGTATCCGGACGAATACGAAACGGGTGTGCGAAGCCCCTGCAATGAGATATTCCAGTACAACCCCTACGTGGCGAATGTGGTGGAAGGGAACGATGTAGAGAGCATTCGTATGGAGTATCCCATCATCCACCATGCCTTGCGAACCGGACTACACTTCAGTGATGGTCATCGGCTGTTTTTGCAAGATAAGATTGGGCGTTCTATCAGGAAACATAGTGTGCGTCCGGAGATATACCTGTCGCAAGACGAGCAGAACTGGGTGAGTCAGGTTCGGGTGGAGTTTGGTTATGAAGGAAAATTCTGGTTGATCAACGCAGGTGTTAAGAGTGACTATACCTTGAAGCAGTATCCGTACTACCAAGAAGTCGTAGACTTGCTACGTGACAAGATTCAGTTTGTGCAGATAGGACACACGGCACACAATCATCCTGCATTGGATGGTGTCTTAGACCTTCGAGGACGAACTGATCTCAGACAGTTGTTCAGACTGTCCCATCATGCTGAGGGCTCGATAAATGCTGTGTCGTTGCAGATGGTTATCATGCAGGCGTTGCGCAAGCCCTGTGTCATCGTTGCTGGGGGACGTGAAGGTATGAGATGGCAGGCGATTAACGACCATAGGTATCTACATACGCTAGGGGCACTGGGCTGTTGCATGGAAGATGGGTGCTGGAAATCGAAGTTTTCAAATTGTCTTCAGTTGGTAGGTGATGTCCCTCGTTGTATGGACATGATCAGACCGGAAGATATCGTTAGGGCGGTGGAATCGTACTACGACGGGGGTCGTTTAGAGTATGATGCCGCTCTTGAATCAAATGTGTTATGTTCAACAGGCATGGAAAGGATTTAGATATGGCACGGAAAAAAGTAAGCAGTAAAGACGTTGCAGGTTCCAAGAGTGGGGCCATCCCGTTTGGTCCTTTGGATGGTCCGCTGGGCGGTCCCCCCAAACCAGAGCGGGTGCCTTTTATCGAGACTCCTGAAGGGGAGAGGATGATAAAGACTTTGGACGCATCGCGAGGTTTCCTTGTATCGTACACCGCAGTGGTGCCCGATCCCAAAGGTGGTCCTAAGCAGATGTTGGAGCACACGATCCTCCACCACTCGTTTCCGCTTGGGGACATCCTTCCGTCTATCAAGCATGTCAAGGACCTGTGTGTTCAGACGATGGAATCGGAGCCGCAGACGTTCGGGAAAATCAATCTGAATGAGCATGTAGAATAGTGAGGTAACAGATGTTCAGCAACACTATTCCAAACGAAGTGATATTCAACACGCTTCGAATATTGAAGCAGGCCAATCCCGGCGATCTGTATTTGGAAAACTACCTGTCCCATCTGCGGCAGCACGGACGTTCTTTCTATGACACGTATCATGTGATGTGGCAGATTGGGATCGAGTTCAAACCAAAAACCATCATGGAGATTGGTGTCCGTACAGGCATATCTGTCTGTCAGCTTCTCTCTGCGTTCATTCATGACGAGTACGACAAGATTGAACGTGTGGTGTTGTGTGATCTGTTTTCCGACGGCTTCTGTTCGACGAGGCTTGTGGAATACAACCTGCACACGCTGGGTATTCCAGATTCCGTGAAGTCGAAAGTGGAGTTCATTGTTGGGGATTCGAAAAACGAAATACCCAAGTTTATCAAAGACAACCCAGAGCAGACCTTCGACTATATTCTGGTTGATGGGTCGCACGATGTGAACGATGCAAGGGTGGACCTTAACACGGTCCACCCTATCGTTTCTGCTGGAGGGTTTGTTGTCTTTGACGACCTGTCCCCAACAGGAATGATGCTGAAGCCAGTGTGGGATGCGTTCAAGGCAGATCACTTTGATGATTACGAATGGTACGAAAATCTCAACGGGAAGGGTGTTGGTGTTGGTCGTAAACTGAGAACAGGAACGAAGTTGTTGTCGGAAGACGTCAGCTAATGGCCGATTTCCCAAAAACACTGGATCGTGAGAAGGCGCATACGATGCTCACTGCCATCAAGACCATTTATGATGGTGCTGGGATTCCGTTCTACCTCGCATTCGGGACGCTCCTTGGGGCGATGCGGGAACAGGATTTCATCGAGCATGATGCGGATATTGACATCTTTGTTATGGGAAAAGACATTGATAGAAGCGTGGCCGTAGACAAGGAGTTCAAGCAGTACGGCTTGTCCTGTGGAGGGACTGGGGCTGTTTTGACATCTTCTGGAAGGAGACTACAGGCACAGGTGGTTGGGCCTCGTGAAGAATACGGATCGTTGAAAGCCGATATTTACTCTCTGTTTCTGTTTCGTGGCGTGTATTGGTATGTTCGTAGAATATCACGAGGCATAGGGATTCATAAATGCCCCGTTCCGCTTGAAGATTTAGACCATATGTGTGAGTATGCCATGCCCTTTCATCCAAGGCATTTTTCTGCTCCTGCATATGCTACCTTGCACGGTGCAAAGTATTTGGTCCCATTCAATTCTGAAGAATTGTTGGATGGATTGTGGGGGGGTGGGGGGCAGTGGAAAGTCCCCGGTAGGGGGCAGATGGGTATTAATCTGCTTACCGTGTATTTCAGACTAGGAGAGATTCAGGATGAGCATAACATTACTGTACAGGCTGGTGCCCTTGAAGGAGTGTAAATAATGGTAGTAGTGGATGGTGTCGAGATTACAGAACCGAACAATCGTGTGCTAGATTATTCTGGTACGGATTGGAAGTCCATGAACATCACAGACTGGATTCAGTTCTGCAAAGCCAATACAGAGTTTCGTGAGCCCGGAATTACGTATGACGAACTTCGGGCATTGCATGAGGCCTGCGAGCTTTTGGGGCAGCGTCCTCTGCGGATTGTTGAAACCGGGATGTGTTTTGGAACGACTACGCGGTACTTCGCTATTCGTACAGTGAAGTACGGTGGCGACCTGCATGTCTATGAAATCAATGTCCGTCCAATGTTCAAGGAGTACATGCAGGGAATGGGGCTTTGGGATCACATCAACGTCCATGGCCATTCCATCACGGACGAGTATGACGGAAAGAAGATCGATCTATTGTGGATCGATTCGGAACACGCTTTGCAGGATGCTCTGTGCGAGTACGTCAGATTCCGTCCATACTTCTATGAGAATACGCTCATTGGTTTCCATGACAGTGATATCTGTGCAGGTGTTGCAATGGCTATCAACATGGTACAGGAGATGGACGAGTTGGAGCAGGTTGCATACTCAGGAGACAGGCTGTCTTCTGGGTGTCGTATCTTCAAAAGGAAACACCCGAACAGAATAAATCGCTGGTGGCATGGAATGAAAGGATACGAGATATGTCAAGTCCCGCTGAAGGAACCGAAGTCAGAGACGTGGTCTACGGACACACCTCTGGAAATAGCACAGGAAGAAGAGTCCCGCCCTCAAAGTGTCTCTCCCGAACCACAGGAATCCCTTGGCAGCACGGATACTGTGGAGGATGTCCCGGAACCGATTTCTGTGACGAATACAGAGAGCCCATCGACACCAGCGTCGTTGAACGATCCACCGCCATCAGAAACAAACTCATTGGAAATGGTTGAGGAGCCGAAAGGCTTTCGACCGACAATGCCAAACCAGATGCCGAATAGGTAAGGCTACAGATGTCTATAGCGGACATGAAACTACAGGACGACAGGATGTTTCAAGCATCCCCGGCACCCATATGGGAGTCGGTAATGCGTGACCACCCCGGTTTCATCAATCACACCTGTCCGTATCTGGGTCCAATGCTTTATTGGATCAGCAGGATTGTCGGAGCATTCAATACACTTGAGATTGGCGTGGCTCAGGGATACTCAAGCTACTTCTTAGCGAGCGGTGTGAAAGACAACGGGGTTCGGTACAACCAATCTGGGATGTACTACGGATGCGATGTCGTAGATCGATCTGAATTTTTGAATCCGCTGATTGAAATGGGTCTGCCTGTCACACATTTGATTAGAGACAGCATACTGCTGACGGCTGACGATTTTGACAATAGACCATTGGACTTGATATTTCAAGACGGGTTTCACAACACAGATCATTGTCTCCAAGAGCTTGAGTTGTTCTACCCGATGCTGAAAGGAAAAGGGGCGGGGTACATCGTCATTCACGATGTATATGGTCCCTGCGAAGAGTATTGCAACGCAATAGTAAAAGACCCAAGGTACGAATTTGAGTTTATCAGGTTCCTTACCGCGTACGGTTTTGCCATCTTGCGTAAGATGGAAGGTTACGATGATAGAAAATACTGGCCCGAAGGCGACCAGAAAATTGCAGTTTACTAGGCATGAAGGATACAGAGTTATGGAAAAGACAAACCCAAATGAGCAGATGACAGGCTGCGAGAATTATTTTGAGCAATGGCCTTCTCCTATGACGCAAGCCATGTGGGAACAGCATGTTACGCCGATGAGTTCGATCACTACGTACTACGGACCCTTCTTCTACTGGTTGTGTCGTATCATAGGGGCAACCAGAGCGATGGAGATCGGTATCGATATGGGGTGGTCCACCTTCTTCATGGCCAGTGCGTGCAAGGATGAGGCCACTAGGCGGGGTGGTGAGTACGCCTTTTATGGTTGTGATTTGTGTGATCGAAATCACATTGTGGAAAAGGCCGCTGAAAGAGATGTGAAGATCACCATGTTGGAGAAAGATTCTCTGGACCTCAAACCAGAGGACTGGAACCATCAGAAGTTCCACGTCATCTTTCAGGACGGGTACCATTCCACAGAATACGTCATGGACGAACTTGAGATTCTGTATCCCTATCTTGCAGATGCTGGACAGGGGTACTGGATCATGCACGATGTGTACTCGCATTGCGAGGAAGCCTTTCCGAAGGTGATGGAGAAGTATGAGTTTGAGCAGGTCCGGTTCTTTAGCAATTATGGCATTGCCATTCTGCGGAACATGAAGAATTATGACCCTACCATCGTTCGCTGGCCACAGGGGCCTGAGCAGCCCGCCTATCCGCACGGGGACAAGTTGCATGGTGGAAAGGAGACGGTGTGATGGCCCAGTTGATAGAGCCTCTCCGACAAGACAGAAAGATGGATTCCATCCTCACGGAGATTTTTAATACTCCCGATCCCTATAAGAAGAATAGTGTGGCCATTGTGTTTTGGCATGGACTTGGGGACTGCATCCAGTTCAAAGGACTGCTTGAGTTTCTTCGTAAGAGATATTCTGATCTTCAGATCGACATTCTGATCCAAAATAATCTGGGACAGAAGACCATCTTTCCGGACGGCATTGAGTTGAATGATGCCAGTGACGAGTTTCTGAAGTCGATGGACTACGATGCCGTCTTCAAAATTCATTTCCCGGTGGAAGTGCCGGGCAAGACGAAGAGCGAGCTGTGTTGTGAAACAGAACTGGGGATCGACCCAACTACAATATACGTCCCTCTTCCTGTCCAGCCTTCCCGGTTGATTGGCGTCCATATGTTCAACACGGCCCTTCCGGGCGTGTTCAATGTCACTGAGAACGTAGCACAGAGGATTTGGTCCGAGATACAGAGTGCGGGATTCATCCCTATCGAGACTGCCTTCAAACACATCTACCACAATCCGGGGAACGCGAAGTTTGATTTCGTGGATGCCACGGTTAGGGGCGTGTCCCCGACAGTAGAAGCGTTGATCAGTTTGATGGGATCGTGCAGGGCATTTATGGGAGTGCCTTCCGGTCCTCTGCATTGTGCGATTGCCATGCGGAAGCCAATCCTGTTTCTGAAGCGTGCAGTCACAATCGACCAGTTCGTCCGCGATCCGATAGACAGTATTGACGTGGACAACTACCAAGATGGATGTGTGTTCGATTGGTTAAAGAAACTGGGAGCACCTGTCTCTTCGTATGTGTCCTACGAGCATGTAGAACCCAATGCCCCTGTTGGAAGTGCCTTTGGAGTATAACATGGATTTCAAACCCACATCGAAGTTTGCATACGTAGTAGGAGCGTGCTACAAGTACGTCCCGGAGTTGTGCGCACTCCTGAACTCTTTTGACATGGTTGGAAATGTGTTTGATGTCCATGTTCTGGGTATCGGGCTTCCTGAAGAATTCACCAAACAGTTTGCCAAACTTGGATATAGGGTGGTGTACCACAATATCCAAGAGGATGAGATTCAGGCAGGGCGTGGTGTATCGGAAATCGTGTGTAGAAAGCGATACTGGTATGCTGGAGAGATTGGCAACCAGTATCAAGCGATGTGTGTGCTTGATGCCGATATGGTATTCATCAGGAATCCGTGGCAGTTTTTCGAGATAGCTGCCCTGACAGGATTTGTCCTTGGGGCATCAAAGGAGCAGAACAAGATATACAACCATGAGCACCACCACGTAGATGGTCGATGGCTCATTGATCCTGAGTTCTGCAATGACAAGGATTTGTGCAATGCCCCGCTATTCATTGACGCCCGGAAGTACGAGCAGGCCCTGAAAGATAGCTGGCTGTGGTTTATTGAGCATGGATTCAAAGCACCAGATATGGATGCGATGAATCTGGCCTTCCTCCACCATGAAATGTATCACATGATTGTCAAACTGGCCGGGGTACAGTGGCTGGGTACCAATGAACAGATGCTCAAGCCCTACATGAAGGCCTGTAAACGATCAGACAGTCTGTTGTGGACAGACAGCGGATTGGAGATTTGGTCAATTCATGGCCACTACTACCATGAGAAGTGGCGGACCCAGCAGCTCCTCAACAGGAAGGGGTGTATCAAAGGTCGCCTGGATGGTTCTGAAAAGGCGTACGGCGATGCTGCTGGGGCATTAGAGGTGCTGCACAAGGCGTTCTTGGATGCACTGAATGGTGTGATAACTGTAGAACATAAGGACTATCGTTGTGGCTGACCAAACAGACTGCGTGATCACATCAATGAAGTGACAAAAGAATAGAGAGGTAGTGAGAAGATCTAAAACTTGTGTTTTGGGTCTTGAAGTATGGTTAGAGATATTTGTTGATGGGCATGAAAGAGAATCCAGCTAGCAAAACGGATTAGTCAAAACATGAAAACGGCTATCAGAAAACCGAAGATGAAAGCACGAACCAAACCACACGTCTGCAAGCAGTGTGGTAGATGCTGTAGGAGTCTGTCGCCGTGTATGAGTGAATTAGATATGTCTCGTGAGCCCCGGTTGTTCAAACATGCTGTCCACCGGAATCTTGTGGGGAATCCAACCATGCGGCGGTACATGAATGAGAAAGGGTATTGGTGGGCTCTTTCAAAACCTCATGGACGCGGAACTCCTTGTGTATTCCAAGCACCTGATAATTCTTGTTTGATACATGAAACCCGCCCGC
>Ga0307379_10006648_pt1 | contig 15851 bp, 14 predicted proteins | sample UN2MG_FD_202237 | JGI IMG/M metagenome (GOLD analysis project Ga0307379, IMG submission 202237) | Soil microbial communities from Risofladan, Vaasa, Finland - UN-2 | ecosystem: Environmental > Terrestrial > Soil > Coastal area > Acid sulfate soil | place: Finland: Risofladan, Vaasa | collected... | reverse complement strand
TAATAGATCGTGCCGGAAGCCTCCACGCGCTCCCATGCATCGACCCCTCCAGGCGTGGTCTTCGTCGTCGCCGCATCCACCGCCTTGTGCGTCCCTGGTGCTGCATCGTACCGAGCCACGGTGGCCGCAGTCACGGCCGCACCACCCGAGAGGGTAGGCTGCTCGAACGTCTGATAGTGGTGCTCTGTGACTGTGAAAGCTCCGGTGTAAGCGGGATCGTGCGTCAGAGAAGCGGCGAACCCGTCGGCAGGCGAAGCCGTCAGCGTCTCGTCTTCTTCGATCTCTGTGCGGAAGTGATTCTTGATGAGCCGCCCTGTCGCCCCCGTGAGCTTGATCAACTCGATGTAGTCAATGAAGTCGGAGATCCCTGCGCCGGAGTCCATCAGCCCGACGAACCCCTCATATTCGTCTGTCCCCGTATCGACGTCGCTCGTCACGTGAGCCCGGAGCGCGATGCTTCGCGGCCTCGATCCAGAGTCCGCGCTCTGCGCCGAGACCGTCGCGATGGGCGACTGCACCGGAGACCCTGCAGATGCGTCCACGTGCGGCCGGAGGTCTGTCGAGTTCGTGTCCTCGACCGCCTGTGTCGACACGGTGAACAGACTGTCGTCAGTCGTCCATCCGAACTCGACCGCCGTTCCATTCGGCCCGCCGCCGACCTCGCCCACCACGAAGCGGTAGACGCCGGCACCTGGCCCAGGCGAGAGGGACGCCGATCCGAGCGCTACCCAGCCGATCCCGAAGTCATGCGAGAGCGCGCCATCCCATAGACGGGTCGTCGTCATGATCGACCCGGGGTCGATGATCGGGGAGCCGCCGCTAGAGATGAGCGTCTTCGGAGAGACCGAGAAGCCTCGAAGGTCTGCGAAGTCGAGATCAGCGAGCACGTCGAGTTGCACATTCCCCGCGCCGATATTCTCGAGCGTCATGGTCGAGGTGGTGGCCTCGTTGCGTGCGATGTTCGCCGCTGGTGCGAAGACGAGATGGCTCCCGTTCGAGAACCGCAGGAACTCGGTGTGGCCGCCGCCCTCGGGGAGGTAGGACCACACGAGCGCCCACTCATCGTCACCCGTATCGGCGTCGCTCTCGATCACCGCACGTGCGCACCACGACCGGTCGTCACCGTCTGTCCCGTTGAAGGTGCTCGCGGTCCAGCAGAGGTAGTTCGACGGCTCACCAGGTGTGCCGGTCGCCGGCACCAGGTAGGTCGGATCACCGCCGGTCTGATACCAGGCCGCGCCATCGTATCCCCAGATCGAGTTGCCGCCCGATCGCTTCAGGTAGGTGTCGCCAGCGATCGCGCGCACGTCCGTCGGAGGAAAGCCCGTCGCAAGATCGGTGACGACCTGGTCGTCCTCGTCCCACGTCGCCCGGATCGGAGAGCCGCGAAGTCGGCCATCCGTAGCGCCAGTCCCGACCAGCGCAGGAGCACCCGTGCGGATGTGGTTCAGTAGGTCGGTCCCAGCGTCGGACCAGGTGACGCCAGCGAGCTCGTCGATTGCGTCGATGATCTCGTCGCCCGCATCGTAGCCGCGCGCCCAGTTCGTCACCGAGTCGCCGACGAAGTTATTCAACTCCGACGTGAGGACGCCATCGCCGTTCACATACGAGAGTCCTCGATTCAATATTCTGGTGGTCATGGTTTACCCTGCCGGCGACTGCGCCAGGTCGGGATCGGGATCCCCGACGATGATGATATCCTTCGTCTCGCTCGCGTAGCCACCACGGGTCCGACTCGCGAACTTCTTTTGATCGCGAGTCCACGACGTGTCCCATGGATCCATCGCCGACTCCGCAGCATCGATCTCTGCAGGGAAGGTCTCGCCCGCGTCCATGGCATGCATGAGAGGGCCGCCGAACTTCCAGAGGACGAAGACGCTCTCGAACGTGTCGAGGTTGTGCTTCACCTCGAGCACCAGCCATGTCTCCTGCCGGTAAAATATCGTGGTGGCCTGCCCAGCGACGTTGCTCGACTTGTATCCAAACTCGACCGTGTCGCCGGGGATCACTCGGATTTGATCTTCGATCTGCGCGACGTCCATCCTCACTCGGATTCGGATCGTGTCGTTTGGGAACTGCGCGAGGAAGAGCCGATAGTCTCGATACTCCTCGACATAGTTCCGACCGCCCGTCTGCCCCTTCCAGAGCCACCGGACTTCAAGTGAGGTGTGGACCTCGACACCGCCGTTATCCGCGACAGCGTCGTCGTTACACTTCTTCTCCGCAGACGATCGGCCGTGCTCCTCGTCGAACGCGAACCCGGTCCCCTCGTCACCCTGGCAGCTCGCACAGTTGAAGTACTCGCCGAACGATCGGCCCCGGTATTCGAGCTCGCCCAGGATATGACGTTCGTTGATCGAGAGCGCGATCGGAGGAGGAGCCGACAGGTCGAAGAGTCGCCAGGAGATCTTCCCCGCGCCCGTCTCATACTGAAGCAGGCGCGACTCCTGGAGGAGGGATTGCACCATCGTGTCGAGTCGCTCTCGCGTCCGAACCCGTCGCCGAGTATCGGGGAGCGATGCGTTCACCGAGTCGGCGGGGTCGAAGACCGTCAGGTCGATTCGATCGAGAGGCACGCCGAGGATGTCGTGGTAGAGCGTCGCGAGGTGCGTTAACGGCTTGTCGTTTTTCCAGATCGGCCCCGAGTACAGCAGGTCGAGCGCCGTCTTCACGTCCTGCGAGATCGTCCCATCGCCCTTGCCGTAGAGCTCGAAGCGGCCAGGCACCCAGTTCGCAGGCTTGATGGTGTCGACCTCTTCGCTCCCTCCTCCCGACCAGAACGCGGAGTTATTCCAGGCCGCGACGTTGATCCTCGTTTGCCCCTCGTTGTCGCTCAATTTCGTAACCGCAGACTCCGGGACCTTCCCCGCATCGGAGAGGATGTGAAACTCGTTCCCGCCGCCGCCTTCGAGGTCGACGAACGAGATGCCTCGGCCTGCAGCGGCAGGCTTCTTATGGATGTCCCAGCCCTTCAAGGCGTTCGGGTAATCCTGATCGAGGAATGCAGAGTCGTCGAAGTTGTGCGTATCCGAGACCACGAACCGGTGACGCTCGGGAGAGTCTTCGGACTGGTAGTAAGCGAGCGGCCCGATGGTGTGACTCCCTCGCGACCAGGAGCCGACCACGTATTGAATGAACTCGCCCTGACCCTTCAGGAGCGCAGGCTCGTCCTCCGTCGCGTTCTTCACGTCGGAGAACTCGTCGAGCGTCCGCTTCGGGAGAAAGGCATTCTCCAAGTAGAAGCCCGCGAGGTCGATACACGTCAGACGGAGCGTGGAGTCCGACATCGAGACACCATCACCGCTGCGGACGCTCATCGTCTTCAGGACGTCGGTCGCCTCGACGAAGGTCCCGCCGCGCTCCAGGAAGAGCTCGACGTTCGCGCCTTCGAGCCGATCGACCGTCAGGTGAGCCTTGCCGCGCCAGTCGATATTAGAGATCGAGACCACGAGCCGACCCCAGACGGGGAAGCCGATGGACGGATCCTGAAGCGAGCCAGAGAGCTCCGGGGCGCGGATCACTGCCGGCTCGTAGAAGCGGTCGTCGGGGCCGTAGAAGCCCCGCAGCGTCGACGAGACAGTGAGCACGGTGCCATCACTCGTCGTGATCCGGATCGCGTATCCGAACCCGGGAGGCAGCGTCGTCACTTCATCCCCTCCCGATCAGATTCGAGAGCCTGAATTGCCCCGTATCGCCGTCGACGTGCACCATGTTGTGCCGCGAGAGGTCGGCAATCCGCAGGATCGCCCCGTCATACAGATCTTGCTCGCTCACTGCGACGGCAGCGAAGCGAGGCTCGTCGCCCTGCCCCTGGCCCAGCCCCGTCGATCCGATGGAGTTGACGGCCCCGGCAGGGATCACCAGCTCTCCAGCTTCGAGCACGCGCAGGGACTCTTCCCCGGGCTGGCCCGGGACCACGCCTCCCGAGTGCATCGTCTCCACTTTCAAGAGGTCCAGCCCCCCGACCTCCTGGACGTCGAGGAGCACGCTGATCGAGATCGTATCGGGGAGTTCAGCGAGTTGCGTCGCGAGCTGGCCGACTGCCGCGTCGATATCGCCGATGGAAGTCGTGGCATCGATCCCAAGATCGACGAACTTCTTCCCGGTGTCCTCGGCATCGTCTCCCAGGTCCTCGACATCTCCTCCTGTATCGTCTGCCTGGAGAGCAAGGTTCCGGAGTTCCTCTTCGCTCTGCACGTTCGCGATGATGAGGTCCTGGAGAACTTCGTCAATGACGCCCATGGAAGCCTCGGAGAGATCCTCGCCGAGTCCCTCCTGGAGGGTTCTGATCTGCTCGAAGATCGCGGCCAATTCCTCCGCGCTCGCCGCTCCGTCTTCGAGCGCAGCGTCGGCAAGATTCTTGATCGCGGCAGCGCCCTCCTTGTTGAGCTTCTGGATGATGCCATCGATGAAGCCGAGCTCGTCCTCCAGCCCCGCGAGTTGAGTCTCGAGCAGGGAGATCGCTTCGAGGTCCGGGTCTTCGACTGCTCCGAGTTCCTCGATCTGCGCCTGAACCCCTGCGATCTCGCCGCGCAGGTCTGCGGCCTGCGTGCCCACGTCCAGCGCAGAGAAGGTGGAGGTCACCTTGTCCACGATCTCGCCAATGGATCCAGATAGGACTACGAAGGCGTCGGCGCCTAGGAGCGTCTCATTGCGCACGTTCTGAAGTGCCTCAAGAAGCGGCGGATCCATTGCACCGATAAGCGCCTGGACGTCTTCTGGGAGGCCGCTCAGTATGAGAGAGAACTCCTCAGCCGACAGTCCAGACTCTATAAAGATATCGATCAGGTCGCCGCCGCTGATCGTATTTTCATCGATCACGACGCCAACGAGTGCAAGGCTCCGAGCGAGTTCTTCCAGTATATCTCGGTAGGATATCGAGCCTTGAGAAGCTTCATCCGTGGCGCCGATTAGGTTCCTCAGCCCGTCGTCGAGGTCGCGGAACAGATTGAATAACTCGGTATTGACGCCGAGATTCTCCAGTGCTGCGTTCGTGAATATCTCGAATTCATCAGCCGTAAGATTTGCAGCGGCAGCGAACGCACCGAGACCCGTCGCTATGGCAGCGATCTCCGCCCCTCTCTCTGGGCCGAAAATGCCTTGCATGTCTGCCGCTGCGATTCCGAACTGGGTCGTTAGGTCCCCGAGGTCTCTCGCTATCTCGCGAGACAAAGTGTCACCGTCAGCTCCGAAAATGAACTGGAAGAAGTCTGTCGGAGATCCGGTCACAGCTCCAGCAGTTGGATCCGAGATAGCGGCAGCGATTTGCTTTAGAAAATCCTCGCTTACATCGGGGAACTTTTCGAGCAATGCGAAGAAGACCTGAACCCCTTCGGTCACGTTATCGAAGACATTGGCAAAGCTGCTATCGAACCCAAACTCCGGCGTTATCTCCTCCAGCAATCCAGGAGCGAGCCGCAACGTTGGGAGGATCGAGCGGATAAAGATCTCCTCGAAATTAGCCTGGAACCCAGCAAGGGTTTGGGCTATCCCTTCTGAGAACGTCAGGCCAAACTGGCCGGCAGCCTTGTTGATTGCATCAGAGATCGTTTCATCCTGAAACGCATCAGTGACAAGTTCTGCGACCTGATCGGCAAATTGCTTGCCGAACTGCACATCGCTAAGGAGCGTGCTGTCCTTTGCAACGGCTTGAAAGACTGCAACGAATCCGGCAGCGACAGCGCCAACAACTCCGATCGATCCAATAGCTGATGTCGCGCCTTCGGCGACGTCCTCCCCGAGATCTTCGCCGACCTGCGCGGCCGCGTCTCCTGCGATCGCGCCTGCCTCCTCGACCCCTCCTGACAGGCTGCCGCCCAGGAGAGAGCCGAGGCCGCTGAAGGCATCGACCGCGAAGTCGCCGACCGCGCTCACGGCTTCGCCCAGAAAGTCTCCGATGATCTCCGTGACCGGGTCGACCAGATCCGAGAAGAGATCGTCGAAGATCGAACTGAGGTCGGGAAGGATCGCGCCGAGGAGTTCGTCGAAGGCGTCGAGCATCGGATCGGTCAGGAGGCCGATCGTCTTCGAGAGCGACTCGCCCAGGGGATCGAGGAGCTCTTCGCCGATGCGATCGACCGCAGACCCAGGCCCGACAAGCGCCTCGGTCAAATCCGAGAAGGCGTCCTCGAAGGCGTCCGTCACTTGATCGGCGAAACCATCCTCGATCGTCTCGGAGAATCCCTGGATCAGCGTCTCGCCGATCTTGCTAGAGGAGTTCTTCCCGGTTGCGGCGCCCAGGAGCGCCTTCGAGAAGTCTTTCGCGATCGTCTTCCCGGCAGCGCGCGCAGCCTCGGCCGCGTCGTTGAACTCCTCTGTCAGTTTCGCAACTTCCTTCGCCGTCTTCTCTACGGCCTTCGCGTTGCGCTCTTCGTTGCGCCCGATCGTCTCGGCCTGGCGATCGCTCGCGATCTGGACGCCTTCGATTGCGCGCAGGCGCTCGGCCGCTAGAAGCGAGCGAGTTGCAGCGATTTCCTGCTCGTCGACGATCCCCTTCAGTTCGGCCTCCGCCTTCGCGTCGAACGCCTTCTCTATCGCCTCCTTCGCTGCCTCGACCGCTGCCTTCAGCGAGCCGAGATCCTCTGTCGCGCGCAGAGCGTCGAGGGCTCGCGCGATATTGACGTCACTAAGCTTTGCGTTGAGCTTCAGAACTTCTTCGGTGACCTTCTTCGCGCCGCCCCCGACGCCGCCGAGACTGTCTCCGACGCCGCCGAGACTGTCTCCGACTTCGTCGATTTTGGGCGCGGCCTTCTTCGCTTCCCCGCCCAGGTCCTTCAGCGCGTCGGCAGCGGCCGTGCCCTCGAGTCCCATAGTCGCGAGCGCAGCCCCACCGACCGAACTCGCTGCCGCGACAACGTCAACGGCTTCGGCCGCAGTCTTCGCGCCATTCTTGAACGCTTCGATCGCGGCCGTAGCCGCCTTCTGCTTCTCGGTCGCGCCCGCGAGTTCGGTCTGAAGTCGCGCGATGGAGCCGGCGTAAGGGCCGGCGATCACCTCGCCCTGGGCCTTCGCCGAAGCGATCGCGCGATCGTTCGTCTTGGTGAAGGTGTCGAGCGACTTCGTGATCTTCTCGACTTCTCCTCGCGCTTTCTCCTGGGCCGCCACCAGCTTCAGTCGCTCGGCATTAATGCCGGTCAGATCGAGTTGCTCGTTCGTCTCGCGGAGCGACTTCAGATCCGCGATGAAATTGTTCAGGTCGACCCTTCCTGCGGTGATCGTCTTCAGGAAATTCCCGGCCGCCTCGGCACCTCGGCCGATCGCGCCAGGAAGCCCGGCCCAGCCCGCGAGGATCTCCGGCAGGAGAAGATTCAGGATGTCAAAGCCCGCGTTGATTCCTGCAATCGCCTGGTCGACGTTCTGCTCGAGCAGTTCGCCGTTCACCGTCACGAACTCGCCGACCTGCTCTGTCACGTCGGACAGGTTCGACGTGAGCGCCGTCAGAACCGGGGCCAGTCTCGCGCCGAGCGCGATCTCTGCTCGCTCTACCGAGTTCGCAAGCGCTTCTTGCTTCGATCGGAGGTTGTCGGTTCGCTGCTCGAAAAGCTCCTGTACGGTAATCCCTGAGCGGAGCGCTTCTGAAAATGTCGCTACTTTCTGGGCAGCGTTGTCAAAGTCCCGCGCTATAAAGTTGATGCCAGAGAGCGCCTCTCTACTAGAGAATGTTTCATTTAGCGTCGACCCTGACTTTTCTGCGGCATCCTTTACTCTCCGCAATACATCGACGAGGCCGCCGTCTTCCTGGAGTGCTTTGCCTAACGCCTCACCGCTTAACCCTGCCGACTCTAGCGCCTCGCCGAGTTCCTTCCCTGGCTTGCTCAACTCAGAGAAGATGGCCTTCAGCGCCGTAGCGGCCTGGGCTGCGGGGAGCCCTGCCTGCGTTAAAAATCCGAAGGTCCGGGCTAAATCTTCAAAGTCCCCATTTGCGCCGATGGCCGCAGCGCCAGCGGCCGGAAGCACTTGCGCCAAAGTCTCGAGCTTGACCACGCCTTGCGCGACGATGGTATTCAGGACCTGTCCGACCTCTTCGAATCCGCCGACCGCAGTCTTCCCGAAGCCGTTGATAATCCCAGCAGTCAGAGTCACGGTTGAGCCGAGATCTCCGATTGCCACCTTCGCAAGAGCCGCGCTCTGCGCTACGGCCTCGACTGCAAGAGCAGGCTCGACGCCTGCGCTAAGCGCCTGATAAAGCGCCTCAGATAGTTCCGCCGCTGAACCTAGCGCAGGGTTTAGCGCAAGCAGTTGCTCACGGATTGGCTCGATCGGCTCACCCAGTTGAGTAAGGAGCGTTGCGACGTTCGCGAAGCCCTCCTCGAAGTCCGCAAATGAATCAATCGACGCCTTGCCGACTGCGATCAGGGCTCCCGTGTATGCGGTCAGGACGCCGGCCGCGATCTTCGTAGCCGCTGCCGCTGCGCCCGCCCCGATCTTCACGACGTCGAAGGACGCCGCCCCCTGCTTCTCGATCTCCCCGAGCTTGCCGAGGACCATCTTCGATTGATCTTCGAGATCCGCGCGGAGCTGATCTCCGATCGCGCGGAGCTCGATTACCGCCTGGCCTGCCTCCAGTACATCAGCCATCGGTTAGCCCTCCTTCTTCCCGAGGCCGAATGCTCCACGCATCCGGTCCCAGTTGGAAGAGAACTTCCTTTCGAGCGCTGCCTCCGTCGGGATGAACGGATCGAAGGCGCGCATCTTCATGGAGAGTTCCTTGGTCAGCCGCCGTCGGTCGTGCTTCTTCACGTATGGACTCACGATCTGTAGAGCACCGGACAGCTTCAGCGCTTCCATCGATTCCAGTGCGTCAGCCTGCGACAGCATAAAGAGCGCCTTCCTTGAACTCATCGACCGGAACTCCGACTCCGTGACTCCGTAAAAACGACGGAGTCGACAATAGATCGCGTCCCAGTTTGCAAATCCTCTACCTGCTTCGTCGTTCAGTTCTCCTTCTTCGCGGTCGACTTCGGAGGGTTTGCTTTGGGCAACCCGACCTCCATTACGTATGTTCGCAACTCAACCAGCTTCTGCCAGGGCATCTCCTCGATCTTGACCTCCACGAGAGAAGGGCAGAACGCGCGGATGATGCCGAGGCTCGACGCCGATGCCTTGCTGATCTCGTGAGGCTCGATCCCGTGCAGACGGATCAATGACTCGGCGAAGAGCGTTGCGCTCTCGAGCCCCATGTCGTCCTTCGCGATGATCGGATGAGCGACTCCGTCGATCTCCACCTCGCCGACCTTCTCGGCCGGCGAGGTGAAGAACTTGGGAACCGTACGGGCCGGCTTTTCTGCCATGACTGCTTCTCCTCTTTCTCCGTTTCAGGTGTGGATGATCAGCTCGCGGCGCTCTCGTCACCGAACACTCCCAGGGCACGGTCAGAGTTCGACGTGTCGGGGAAGCACTGGAACGTGACGGCGTAGGTCCGCTGGTCTGCGACGTTGAAGGGCAGAGAGAGGGCGCCGGTAGGTGCCGCCAGGAAAAACCTGATGAAGTCCTGCGGATCGCTGCTCGCCGCGCCTCCGACGAACTTCTTGATGAGGAGCGACTTCGCAAAGCCATCCTTGACCATCTGGGTCCCGACGGGATTCCGAAGGACGAGCTTCTTCTTCGTCGGGTCTCCCGAGTCCACGACCAGACGAGCGCCGGGGAGAACGATGAGGAGATTCTCGAGAGTCGTCTCCGCGAGCTCCATCTCCACGGTAGCCCCGCGACCGGTGATCGCCTGGTCGGCCGGGGAAGTGCCGAGCTGATCGGCGACGAGGTCGGTCCGGTCGTCCTCGACGTTGATGGTTGTGCCGCCCGAGGTGAAGCCGAGTGTCAGCTCGCCTCCGGCAGTGCCGAAGAAGTTCTCGGTAGGACCGAGCTCCAGGTTGTTGACGTCGTTCATGGCAGATTCTCCTTTCGACTGGTCACGCCTCGGCCGACGCCTTCACGATCACAGTCATTAGCCTACGGTGGAGTTGTGATTCCTGGGCAAATAGGTAGTCGGTCCCTCCCAGGCGAAGGATCGATTCTTTCCATCCCGTGGGGGCGAACCCAGGGGCCAGCAGAGCGTCGCGAGAGGCGACCTCCAGCGCGCAAAGCTCGTCGGGGTCATATCCCCACAGGTCGAGTTGGAGGGCGCCGTCGAAGAGCCTGAAGGGTCCCTGGTCGACGCTGGGAGTCAGCCCCGAGACCTGGAAGAAGGTCATCGACGGGAAGAACCCAGCGTCGGCGAAGTCGGGCGGCCAGCCGTGCAAGATGCGCGCAGCCGGGACGATGGCAGTCACGGCGGCGGCGCCAGTGAGCTTCGAGCGGAGCTCGATGAAGATCTCGGCCACGTTAGACACCGACGCGCCCCTTCAGCTTGAAGCCTGCGTTCGCCGCGAAGATCCCCAGCACCTTCTTGAAGTTGCGCTTCAGGGTAGGACGGAAGAACGGGCGGGGGGCGAAGTCTGCATCGGGATCACCGAACTCCAGCCGCCGCGCGTATGGGACGTTCGCGCCTATCTTCAGCACGACGCCACGGAAGGCTCCCTCGTTCTCGACCCTGAAGGCGAGCGACTGACGCAGCTTCCCGAAGAGCACGGCGGGAGGCTCGCCTGGTGCCGACGCGACGTGGATCGGTCCGCGAGATCGTCCCTTCGGTCGAGGGTCTGAATTGAACGGGATGATCCTCTCCCCGCCGCGCACCTCGTAGACCTCACCGGAGCCCTGCCCGGAGATCAGCCGCGACGTCTTGCCGACGAGGAAGATACCGGCAGCGAGAAGGCCCTTCTCTACCTTGGAGTTCTTCCCGACGACCAGGTCGAGGAACTTCGGGTTAGGAGTGAACTTCGCCACGGTCACAGTCTCCGGTCGAGTTCGAGGTCTAGTTCCAGGTGGTGCGCGCGCCCTGCCGCATCGAAGACGCCGAGCACCTCGTAGACCTCGCCGCTGCTCTCGTCTTCGAGCTGGTCCGTCAGCCTCACGTCGACGCCGATCTCGCAGAACCCGAGCCAGTCACCGAAGCGCTGCCGCCCTTGGTTGAGTCTTGCCACGAGGTCCCGTGTCGGCTGGATCGAGAACGCGACACCGGTCGCGATCACGGAGAGACCGACATCGACCGTGCCGCTGGGCCGGATGGTCTCTGCGGTGTTCCGTCGTATCGTCATGCGTTGCGGCCTGAGTTCGAGCGAGATCATCCGAGGATTGTCCCCGTCGCGGCACCCATGCCGCCGTTAGCGGTCGACAGGACGCCGTAGGAGTTGAGGATCGAGGTCACCGTCGGCGACAGTGCCGAGACATCCGCGAGCGTGTAAGAGTATCGGCCGATGGTCTCGCTCGATAGCCCCGCCTTCTTCCCGGTGTTGATGGCGATCATGACGAACGCCGAGACCAGGAGCTTGAGATCGTCCGGCACGTCCGCCGCCTCGTATCCCGCGTCATAGACGACCTTCACGTTTTTGTTCCCGCGCTGGAATGCAGCCACGAGTTGCGTCGCAGGCCAGTCGGGGTCGATGCCGTCGAGCGCGACCACTCCCGCTTTCAGGTCGACGGTGTACTCGCTCGACTGAATCGGGGTTCCGGTGAAGGCTCGGTTCACGTCGTCGAAGAGCTGCGAGACCTGGATCACTGGCCGGCAGTCCAGCACGACGCGCGGCTGCCCTCGTCCGTCGTGACGCTCGTCGATCCCGACGCGCTTCTCCATCTTGAGGCCGACGAGCCTCTCGACCATCGCCTCTGCAGCGGGGATAAGCGCCGTGATCTGCGCATCGAGATCGGTCCCCGTAATACCGGAGAACGCCTTCACGTCTGCTAGGGTTGTCGCTGCCACGCTATGCGGCCTCCTCGATGCGCTGCCCCGCGTATCGCCGAAGGATCCCGACGAGCCGCTCAGCTCGCGCGCTCCACTGGTGGGAATGGTAGACGTGGCGGCCGTCCTCGTAAGCCTTGCGCCGTACCTGCTGGTAGCCGGCGAGGACGAGTTGCATCGCGGCAGCGATCCCGTCCGGCTTCGCCTGGGGCAGCTTCACGGCGACGGTATCGCCGCCAGGCTTCCCGCGAGCCTCGGCGTCCACCAGGTCGAACGGGAGCTCGATGCCCTTCGCGAAGTCGAGCACGCCGCCCGCAGGGGTGAAGATCGCAGGGCAACCGGTCGCCATCGCCTCCGCGAGCGTGAGCCCGAATCCCTCAGAGTAGGTCGGGAAAATGAAGGCGTGCGCCGAGTAGTAGAGCTCGACGAGATCCTCGCGCGAGAGTCTCCGGGAGTCGAAGGTCACGTTGCCCATCTGCTCGATCGTCTGCCCTTCTCCGGGGACGGAGGTCTTGAGGTAGAGCTCCACTCCGTCGCTTCGGTGGAAGCCCTTAAACCATGCGCCGAAGTCGGACGGCAGGTCCTCGCGACCGATCAGCAGCTCATACCCCTTGCGCGGGTTCGGGGCGCCGACCCATAGAAACCGGAAAGGTGCGCTCCTGGGCCATCGTCTCTTCCTCGGGGCGAAGCAGCGATCGACTCCCAGGGGAGCGACTTCAACGGGGACCGAGGGGACGTGCGCGCGGAAGACGTCGGCAACCCATTCACTGGAGACGATGATCAGGTCCGCGAGAGATGCGGCCTCGATCTGGTCGCCCGTCATGCGGTCGGCTTCCCAGTGAGTATCCAGCACGTTGAAGCATCCGGGGCGAGGCTCGAAGACTGCCGGCGTCCTGACGTGGACGACGACGTCGGCCTCCTGTGCGAGATCGACGCCGATCTCGAGCAGGGCCTCGCGCGTCCGCTTCGAGTGATAGAGGAAGCCGTAGAAGTCGCCGCCCTCGCGTTCCGGTGCGTCCCAGGCTATGCGCATCATCATCTCCGGCTATCGTGCGAGATCGAGGCCGGGCGAAGTCCATTGACCAGCACGGCTCCTGCAGCATCGGTGATTACGTGCTCGACCCCATCGGGGCCAAGAATCTTCCAGACCTGCTTGACCACACCAGCACCGTCGGTGTCGACTTCGAAACTCACAGTGATTCCCCGCACCCTCCCGTCAGGGCTAGGCGCGGGCACGTTCCAATGGATCGTAGTTGTTGATGCAAAAGCCATCAGTGGGACTCCATGAATGCGAACGAGCCGAAATATGTTTCACTTCCGGAGGAAAGATTTTGGACTGCCAGCACCATCACGTCTGATGTTCCGTCGATCAGAGACCCAAGCCGGAACTCGGTCGGCGGACCGAGAAAAAAGCCACCTAGCGAGCTTGACGTTTGCCTCTGGTACCCGCTAGCGAGGACTACCCCCTCGTCGGTAATGGTCGTCGCGTTGTCCGTGTCGGTCTGCACCTCCACGCCCGAGTTGGCGAGAGGGGAAAACGATAGCGCGTCTCCGGTTATGGTCGGATTCAGTGTCAGTATCCATCGGTAGTCAGCGGCTGCGGCCGACAGCATCGAGACCCCGACCGGTCGCACTTGCGCGCCCAGGTGTCCCGACCCGAGCCGAATCGCGATGATCGGGTATATAGCCGTGTCGTTTTTGGTCGCGAAGCCTGCTATCCCTCGGTCGATCGTGCGGACAATCCCGGTTCGCTCTTGGCCTCCCTCGCTGGCAACCGTGGCGCAGATCGCCTCCAATGTGGCGGCCGGCCCTGTGCCATCGTTCGAGAGCTCATAGCGGAGCGGAAGGTTCGGCGTGCTCATCCAAACGGAATCCAGCAAGTTCGCATGGAATGCATGGTGGGCCTCCACGAACTTTTCACCGAACCAGAAGCCGAAGCGAACGCGCCCTCCTCCCAGCCATTGATAGTCGAACCCGAAAACCTGCAACTTCGACAGGTCGAGCGTCTCGCCGCTCGGACCGGTCCCGTCAAGCGAGTCTTGATTCCAATCCGATTGCTCGACCTTGGTCTCGACTGGAGACCCAGAGACCGAGGACCGGATCACGATGTTGACTTCATCGGCCCCGTTCTGCTCGATGTATGCGCCGTTGCCCTCGTTGAACTGGCCGACCCTGCGGACGATCCCGGCGGCGGCCTCACCGAGGACATACGTCATCATGACATGCTGACTCTTACCGGGCTGGTACTGGATATGACGGCGCGTCTGCCGGACCCTGGCTCCGGCAGTAGCGTTACTGACGCTGAGCGTAGAGCTCGCCCTTGCCGAAGAATGGGCGCTTGCGGTCCCGGAGCCCGAGGTCTCCTGGTCGTCCCAGAAGATCGGCTGTGAATCGCCGAGCAGCTTCGATGCAAATACAGTGTCGACATCGGAGACTCTCGCACGCCCGAACGCGTCGCGATCGTGGGCGCGAGACCCGGCCAACTCCGACGCCCCGAAGTTGGAGACAGAGAGGGTGTTAAGCCCTGCGCTTCCAGTAGGTCCTGACATCAGGCCCTCGTCGCCGGCGGGATGGCGTCCATCTCTTCGAGCGTCCTCGCTGCCTGGATGGCGGCACGGGTGGCGGCACTCTCGGCGCGGCGAGCTGCCAGCAAGTCCCGATTGGCTAGGTCTCTGTCCTCTCGGTCAAGGTCGGCAAGGCGCTTTGCCTTCTGTGCTTCGCGATCTCGGATCAGGGCATAGTCGCCCATGCTCGTCCCGTCTCCTCGCGTCCTGCGATGCCACTGAGGCGAGGGGAACGGCTCGCCGAGCTTGACCTGGAGTACGTCCGGGGCTCCGAGTACCACCGAGTCGAGGCCCGGGTTGAGTTCACGGAGGCGGGCCTCTCCGTGCGGGGAGGTGCCGATCACGTTGCCTTGTGCGTCGAGTGCTGCGTCCATTTTTTCACCTCAGAAGCTGAGCATCGGGATGCGAATGTGGAACGCTATCTCGTCATCCGCGCCAATATCGTTCCCAATCAAGATTGTGTCATCGTCCTCCCGGACTCGGATCTTCCCGTCAACTGCGCTGTCCATCTGCACGTATAGGACTTTGATCGTAGGCGTAGCCGACGCATCCCTCCATACCGCAAACCCGAGGATGGGGTTGGTGCCGGAAGTGAATTTTGCGGGATAAATTGTGTAGTCGATTACCCCGGTGGGAACCGCGAACAGTAGGTTTCCCGCCGTGGTCGTCGGCGCCCCCGCACCCGCATAAAACGACTGGTACCAGATCATGTCACCACCGTCCCGGCGCCAGGCAGCAACGGAGTTTCCATTCGTTGAGAACGCTGTGACCGCATCTGGCAAAACCGAACTCTCGGTAGTCCACTGCCCGTCACTGGCATGGAACTCCGCGCCCTGCTGGATGCTCGCCAGGTAATCGTCCAGACCTTCGAGATTCCCGTCGATCGTCGCCCCGGTCGGCGTGTAAATCGTGGGAGAGAAAGCGGTCGCGAGCGCACCGCCGCCGACCTCGTCTCCACCTCCTGCCCCATGCGCGGCCGCATGGAGCGACGGCGCGAACAGGCGAGAAGTTCCCGCCAGCGTCGCGGGAGTAAGGACCCGCTCGGCATCCGTCCCGGTGTCGACCTCCCCCTGTGTCGCCAACTCGACGATGCCGGCGTCGTCGGTAGAGGCTGGCGAAGGCGACGGTCCCGAAGATGTGCCGCTCGTCGGTCCCCCTGTGCTCGGTCCGCTCACGACGCGCACCCCAGCCGCAGCGCGATCGAGGTCAAGCCGAAGGTGATCGAGACCCCGCCGGACCCAGAGAGCGAGCCAGAGGTATCGACGAACAGTCCCGACGGACGGGTAAATTGGAACGTGCTGATGACGTTGTACCCGCCCCCAAAAGCGCTTACTGCATGCGGGCTATCGCCGCTCTTCATCTTGAATCCGATCGGATTCGATCCCAGGTTGACGATCTCGGCCCACACAACAATGGGCATATCCTCCGGGCACGTTCCGCAGGTCGTGAGCAGGTTGATGTTCGTGGTCGCGGAGTCGAGGTCGCAGAAACCGGGACCCGCGATCCGCTGGCCGATC
>Ga0307379_10006646_pt1 | contig 15853 bp, 15 predicted proteins | sample UN2MG_FD_202237 | JGI IMG/M metagenome (GOLD analysis project Ga0307379, IMG submission 202237) | Soil microbial communities from Risofladan, Vaasa, Finland - UN-2 | ecosystem: Environmental > Terrestrial > Soil > Coastal area > Acid sulfate soil | place: Finland: Risofladan, Vaasa | collected... | reverse complement strand
CCTGCTCCTTGCCGACGAGTGGGTTCTTATCCTCCGATTTAGCCTCAAGGACGATGAGTGGAAATCCCTTGGAATCAAGCAGCAGGAAATCAATAAAGCCCTTACTCGTCTTCTCGAAGTTGTCACCGAGGTCATCCAAATCAGATGATTTGATGGTGATGCTGGGTTCCAGGCGAATGTTGGCAGGCGTGCTTCCTTCTGAAAAGAAGCGCCAACCTGCCACTTCGAGCAGCTTGTTGATCTTGATACGGGCTGTAGCTTCTTTGTTTGCCATTCGGTTGCTCAGTATCACCACGGTAGTCTAAGTGTTATGCCCAAGTCCTTTTGGCCACGCCAATTATACGCCCATGTTCGTTTATGGGCAAGGGGGGGGTACCCTTTCGGAGTGTCTCAGAAATTCTACTGGAAACAGGCTGAAGGCAACAATTTAGCAGATTCAATCGTTGGGATTCACATCGTTTGCCATCGTAGTGGGTGTATTTTCACTTGACATTCATAACCCCACACCGCATGCTAGCCAAAGATGCTAATGTTGACCCCCGAAATAGGGGTGCTATTTTTTTGGTAACGCACAAACATCAATGGTACACAAACGTGATGCCGGTGACGGTGCATGAGGAGATTCGAGGCAAGACGCGGGAGCTACCTTGAATCTCGAATATAAACCGATAGTAATATGTCTCAACCGTTACGCAATCATGCACCCGCTGACCTATGAGTATTAGAAACCATGCTCTACCGCTTCTGGCTGTAATCCTGGTATCTATTATGGCTCTGGTGGGATTACAGTCGGTGCTCGGTGAGTTATCCCGCTTGCCAGACCTCACCAATGAACAAGCTATCACAAAGATTCCTGCAGATATTGACTGGGCCGGTAATGGCTCAGGGAATAGTGAAAATGGCGATAAACCGCCCGATTCAGATAGCCGTGGGGAAGCCGTCACATCTGAGAGAGGACAGAATGGGCAAGTCCCTGGGATATTACCATCACCTACTGGAACCGGTGCAGTCGCAGGCCAATGTGGCATGCCACCTGATATCCCGGTCTTTACGGTGAAAGGCGCTGCGAACACTACTCTACTGAGATCAACTGCCTTAGCAGTATATGATGGGAAAGAATGGAGAATTGCGTCTGATGCAGAGTACTATGGGTATGATGGCGAAGATCTCAACGCATCAGTGGGGGGATTCTCCTCAAGCAACCGGGATACAATAACCGTAACGCCCATCGTTGAATTTGCCCCAGGTTTCATCCCGACCTCATTGTATACAACCGGGGTATCACTCGACTCCCCACTGCGTTACTACCCTGCTCAATTCGGCTTCTTTTCCGAGTCAGCTTTCACTACTTCCTATGAGTTCTCAACCACTCACTACGCATTCAACACCTCTTTGCTCAATGCTGGACAGGTGATTAGTGAGGAACACTACCTTCAAATCCCAGAAGTGATAACAGAACGCACCGGAGAGCTTGCGAAAGAAATTACCAACGGTCTCAATACATCCTATGAGAAGGCCAAAGCCATCGAGACCTACCTGCATGACAACTACGAATATAATCTCTCGTATGAAAGGGCACCGCAGGACCATGAGGCAGTTGACTGGTTCCTTTTCGACGAGAGAAGAGGGGTCTGTATCAATTTCAACTCAGCCTTTGTTGTCCTTGCCAGAGCAGCAGGGATACCAGCCAGACTGGTCACCGGGTTCGCCATTGCTCCGATGGCTGAGGAACAGGAAGTATCAGCCCGTCAAGCCCATGCCTGGGCGGAGATACCATTCGTGAAATATGGCTGGATTACATTTGATGCCACGCCGCCGGATAACGTTCCTCTTACGACAGAGGAAATCAGGAAAGCGGGTATTGCTACCCATATCGAGATCGTCACAACGGGCAGCGTCACCAGGAAGGGGCACCCCTTCGAAGTAGAAGGAACGGTGAGGACTGTAGACGATGAGGACGTTGACGGTATCGCCGTCGAGATATTCCTGAATGAGACGAAGGACAAGGGCGGCACACTTATCGGGGAGGGTCGGGCACTGGAAGGCCATTTCAGGATAGAATGCTACCTCAGTAAAGACGTGGCGGTCGGCGGCTACCAACTGATTGCTCACGCCCGAGGTGATGATACATATGCCGAATCCTGGAGTGACCCCGAGGTCAAGGTTGTATCAGCAACTTCGATTACACTTGACGTGCCTGATAAGGTCAGAGTCGGTGAGTCGTTCGCCATCGCTGGCACCCTGATAGAGGAGCTTGGTGACCCGATACCGGACCAGGTAATGGAGGTGTCTCTGGCAGGTGGTGCGCCAGCCACAAATCTGACAACGGGTGATACCGGGCGATTCTCATTAGACCATGTCTTCAGTCGACCTGGAACCTACACCGTAACTGTTGAGTACAAAGGAACCGAGTACTACCTGGCGACAAGTGCTACGGCGGATATAGACGCCATGATGCCGACCAATATAACGCTCGACCTTGCTGGTGAGGCTCTGCCGGGTGAGACGGTCCCCATAAAGGGCTATCTGCGGGATATTCGTGGTAGGGACATAGCGGGAAGAGAAATTCATATTTTTATAGATGATACTATGATATCAAGAGAGGTCACCGGTAATGACGGCGCATTTGGCACCGAACACGTTTTCCACGCTGTAGGCTTCCATAGAGTAGAAGCGAGATTTACAGGGTTTGAATACTACCTGGAGTCAAGTGCCAGCGAACTGATACAGGTCCTGGAAATCGTCATTGACGTAAAGACAAATGGGACCCTCGTTCGAGGTGAAGACGCCCTCATCGGCGGTGTGCTCCGGACAAAGAATGACGTATTTCCGCACGAAGCTCTGGTTATTCTCTTCGATGATTTGAAGCTTGCGGAGTTGGTAACGGACGAAAATGGCGAGTTTGAAATTACTCACCACGTTAGCCCTGATACGACTTTGGGGCAGCATGTCATTGAGTATCAAGTGCCTGGACGGGCCAGAGCCAGAACACAACATGTCATGGTCAAGTCGAGGACATTTCTGGATGTTCAGGTTCCGGCACGGGCCTCACCAGGCGATAAACTGAAAGCGATGATGACATTGCAGGACGACACTGGTACCCCCGTAGGTGATGCCAGTGTCTTTATTGAGGGTTATTACCCGCCAGATACTACTGATGGGAATGGCAAGGCTCAGATAGTAGTTGAGGTGCCCGATGATGTGGCGGGGCAGAGCCTCTCTTTCAAGTGTGCATTCATGGGGACCGACCAGTATCTCCCCTGTGCCAGAATGTTTGAGGTCCCGCTCGCGAGGAGTACCAGTTTCCCGTGGTGGGTGTTTGCTTTCATACCGGTTATCGGTGCCGCCGTGGTCGGCAGTTACATGTTACGAAAGCGGAACAGGAAAGAACCACCGCCACAGGTGGATATTGTCTCCGGCAAGAACCATCCTTCTGTGCTGCCCGAACTTGAGAGGGAATCAGGGAATTTAGAGACTCGCATTAATGTTGTTCTTCCTCAAATCAAAGAACCTCTTCCTGACGTGTGGGGGATAAATGATGAGCTTCATATCGAGTGCGCACTGACAGATGGACAGGGAAAATCCCTGGCATCGAGGTACCTCATAGCCTGTATCGATGGGCAGATAAACGATCAACTGGCAACTGACAAGGATGGTAGAGCCGATATAGCTTACACTTTCAAACGCAAGGGTGAGTATGTCATAGAGTGTCGGTTCAATGGTGATGATACCTGCAAACCATCACAGGCCACGAGGATAATAAGGGTTGTCGATTATCGCGAGGAGATTGTAGCGCTATTCGCTATACTCAGGGAATGGGCACCAGCCAATGGTGCCATACTGCCTGCTGATTCCACACCTCGTGAAATCGAAGAGACTATCAGCCAGAAACTCCAGGGTGTTGATAGTACTGCGTTGGACACGCTTGTCGGCTGCTTTGAGGAAGCGGATTACAGTACACACCATATCGTTAGAAGGCGATACGAAGAGGCGTTTCTATCGCTGGCGCAAGTGCGGGATTCCCACGGAGGACAAAATGGGGAAGGAACTTAGAAAGGCAATAGTACCAACACTTACCTGCATCGTTCTGAGTGGGCTCGTGGCTTTCTTACTGGCACGCTCCGGTCCTGTCTTTAACTACTTCTCATTAGACTTGTCCTATTTCATCGGGCCTGTCATTGCTTTTCTTGTTCTCAGATTAGGGGGAAAGCTCGCAAAGATATTTATGCCCGGACTGGCAGGGAAACTGCTGGCATACAGCCTTAGCGGGGCTTTTTTTGCAGTCGTATTGTACATGCTGGTGAGCTGGGCAAGTCTGCTACCGGAAGTTGAGGACACCCTTTTATTTCCAATCAGCCCTCTGGGCGGATACGTAGTTCTCTGTGTCGTTGGCATTACTATTAACGGGATAGGCGGCATACTCGGCGAACATGGAGAGTCACGTTGGGCAAGTCCGGCAACCAGAGCAATAGGCTTCTTGATGGTTGGATGCGCCATATTTAGTATCATACGCCCCTTTGACCAATGGTGGGAATTTGCACCGTCGGTCGGGGTGGGAATACTAGTCGGATTTGTGGCCAGCGCCGTATCCTCACTGGCTAAATATGGGGAATATTCAAAGACCAGGTTTGTAGTTGATGCTTGCCAGTGGATGGCCCAGTCGCACTTACGGATGTTTGTCCTCGGCGCACTACTGTATTCGTACGTAGCGCTGATTCGGCCACTGATAGCAGATAATTTCACCTATATGCCTATTGTCGAATGGGGGATTGTCTGTCTGATTGCATGGCGCGTCTATCGTGGTGTGAGAACGACAATCAGGGACCGGTATTCTGCTCCACTGAAGTTGTCTACATGGGGAAAACATGCTCAGGAGTTGGAGGAAAAGCTGGACGCCGACCTCGCACGTCTCGGTGATATTCAGAAGGAGTTCGTAGAGAAGGGTAATCGTTCCGGGTTGCTTGTCAGCCTGGTTATAACGTTGTATGAAAACGGATGGGATGAAGACAGGATATGCCACACACTGGTTCCCCTGATACACCATGAGGATAATAAAATGCCATGGTACGCCTTTGTCTGGGAACAGAGGCGCATCCAGAGCCGGAGCGAGAATGCACGTAAGAAGTTACTTGCTGACGTTATCAGTACTATTATGCAGCAGCCCGGTAATGTGCCGGAGAATGTGGAGGTAAAAATATGAGTATCATGGACACTACGGTAGCACAGGATATGTGCCAGAAGATTGTCGATGCGATAAGCTCGGTCTTTGTCGGTAATAAGCCATTACTCGGGAGGCTGCTTGCAGCAGGTATTGCGAACGGTCATGTCCTGTTTGAAGATTACCCCGGTCTTGGCAAGACACTCCTGGCCAAGCTATTCGCCAGTGCCATCGGATGCGGGTACACGAGGATACAGTTCACTCCCGATTTGTTACCTGCTGATATCATTGGGGCCAAAGTGTGGCAGCAAAAGGACTCCAGTTTTGAGTTGTTTAAGGGACCGGTGTTCACCAATATACTGCTTGCCGATGAGATTAATCGGACCCCGCCAAAAACACAGGCAGCCCTTCTCGAAGCAATGGAGGAAAGGCAAGTGACTATTGAAGGTGAATCTCATGTACTGAACACGCCCTTCTTCGTGCTCGCCACCCAGAATCCGATCGAGCAGGAAGGGACCTACCCACTTCCCGAAGCGCAGATGGACAGATTCATGCTCAGGATGTCAACTGGTTACGTCGAGTCTCTCGATGAGGAAGTGACAATACTGGGGAGACGCATCGAGTGGAAGAAAGACGACCCCAGCAACGATGTTGAACCGGTCGTTTCCACCGAGGAGTTTCAATCACTCCAGCACCTGGCGGAAAATGGAATATACGTAGACAGGTGCATTCTTGAATACGTGGGGCAGATAATACGGGCGACCAGGGAGCATAGTAAAGTTGAGATTGGGTCAAGCCCACGCGGTGGGCTTTCGCTGTTGAAGGTATCGCGAGCTATGGCATTGATTCATGGCAGGGACTTTGTAACACCCGACGATGTGAAGACATTCGCTGTTGAGACACTTGCCCACCGGATAATCCTCAATATAGAAGAGGCTCTGGAGGGAGCGCGTGTAGAAGACGTTGTGATGGACGTTGTGTCAGGCATTCCGGTGCCAACAGACTTCCATCCCAGGTAGAGGACATTGCTTACTCGAGAAGCAGCAACCTATATAGCCATATTCACGGGGATATTTGTTGCAGGACTGGTCATAGGCAATACCATTGTTCTGAGCGCCAGTCTGGCACCCCTTTTTGTTGTTCTGGTCGGCCTTATGCTGGAACAACCAAGGTCGTTTGATGGCACAATGCAGTCGGTCCAGAAGTCCATCTGGGTTGGGGGCGTCATCGAAGTAACATGCGAAGTGGTGATAAAGGGTGGCATTGGTGTTGTCGTTCTGTCCCAGCAAATACCGCCTAGTTTTGAGCTGGTAGAAGGCAACAACGTCAGGATGATATGGAAAGGTCTTGGTCAGAAATCCACCACATTCTCCTACAAGACGAGATGTATGAGGAGAGGAAAGTACGAACTAGACCAGATTCGATGGGAATCAAGACATTTTGGCGGACTAACACAGGCGCAGACCGGACAAATTGCCAACAGCTCTGCCGAGTTTGTGGTCAAACCAAGAATTCTGAATGTCAGAAGGATCCGGGGCATAATCGGTCTCGCCTCATCTCCCATGCCTGTCATAGACATCGCCAAGATAGGCGTAGCGACAACCGACTTCAGGGAAATCAGAAACTACGTTCACGGGGATCCGGTGAAGACCATAAATTGGAAAGCGACAGCAAGACGTACCAGCATGGGAACAACCTGGCCCCTGGTGAACGAATACGAGGTGGAGGGTAAGAAGGCGGTTTGGATATTCCTCGATGGTTCTTCCTCAATGCAAGTTGGGACCACTATCCAGAATCCGTTTGAGTATGCTCTGGAGGCGACTAACGGGGTAATCTACTACTATCTTGACCGAGGCTACCGCGTGGGGATGTACATCTACCATCACACCGGGAAAATCTTTTATCCCGACTCTGGGAAGAGGCAGTTCAATAGACTGTCGAAGGAACTTGTAGACCTGCAGGCATCGGAATCAGATGAAGACCTTGTTCAGGCTATCGATAAGTGCCGAAGATACATCCTGGGCTACAACCCCCTGTGCATAGTAGTTACCCGTCTCGATGGCGGACTTCCCGACTCCATTACGAATGGAGCTAAGAAACTGGCACGTTTGAGGGGCAGATTGAGGAGGAGGCTTCCGCTTATGGTGATTAGCATTGCCGGCTACAACGTTATTGCACCACGCGGACCGTACGATGAAACTGCGGCAGAGCTTCGGCATCTTGAAACACGCCCTCTGGTTCGCCGTTTACGTGCGCTAGGTTCCTCAGTGCTGGAGTGGAATCCCAGGAAAACCGACTTCGGTAGCGCTCTGCTAAGGCTGGTGAAGACACGTTGAGATACTGGAGCGGATTGACTCTCGGCATTCAGGCCTTCCTCGTTCTATTGCTAAGCTTTGTGGCGGTCTACATCTTTTCAAATTCATTCGTTTTCCCACCACTGGTATCCGCCGTCTCTGCCTTGGCCAATATAGGACCAATGCAGATTTCAATTATCCTGGCAGCTCTTCTAATACTGGTCGGTTCCCTCCAGATCATTGTGAGAAGAGAACCCAGAATCGGATTCTTTATCTTCCTTGTGGCAATCTTCCTCATTCCTTCATTACTCGCCACTACGACAACTGACTGGGCACAGATTCTGGGATTGGAGTTTGAGACGGAGGCTGAGCTGCCGTGGGGTATTGTCTTACTGTTCACCACTCTGACCATTCTGGGATATGTGGTACTTCGATTCACAACAAAGCATAATTCTTTAGCTCTTGCAGCGGCAGACCGCGGATTTGACAGGAAAGAAGTGGGCGCAGCATACATAAACAAGCACATCTGGGGTTTCCTCATCATAGTGGGCGCAATAGTAATAGTGTTCCTGATTTATCTAGTCTCGAACCAGATCGAACAGGCCCTCAGCAAGAGTCTGCGTGGTATACCGATGGGCATCCTGTTCATAGGCGTTATCTGCAGTCTCGTATTGATAGCAGTGGCCTATGCGTTCCTGGTGCGGGGGAGATACCCCTTCGGAACGCGACCAACAGCCACAACCAATGGGAGTGGGTTGGGCACTATCATTGAAAGACAAGACCAACCTGTCGAGACACCAGCAAGCCTGTCTCAAGAGCCTAGCCCTTAGATTTGCCCCTATTGTGGGAGTAGCTCTACGCAGCAATATCGTAGGTCGACTCTGGTCAGTGTTAAAGAAGGCGCAACTCAGAATTATGAATGGGATTCACGGTGTAACTCGTGCGGGAGTACATGGGTGTGGAATGACTCGGATATTGAGGAAGGGTGAGGTGGACCCCATCCTCAGGGATAGAGGATAAGCGACCTAATGCCACCGAAGACAAGGAATAGTGCTGGTGGTGATCAGCTAGAACTTGCCTATGCCACATTTGCCTGCTTTGTGCATAGGGTCACGAAAGACTGGGATGTGCAGTCTTGGTCACAATAGCTTGAAAAGTGTAATTGATGCTGATTCAGCGGTAGTGTGAATACGCTCAGCATTGGTAAAACCGAAATTCTTAATTATTAGGACCAGCATTGTATCTACCCGCGGCAGAATATTCATCTCAAGTTTTACTCTAGAAGTCAAAAAGCACCGGCTGCTCAGCTAAAAAGTGGATGCGTGCTAAATAATATTATTTAATGGCATACATAACATAATTGTCTTGACAATTACTATGTATAGTGACAGAATACCTATATCTTAATACTATTTACCATCAGGTATACATTGGGGAGGTAGTACGGATGGATGATAAGCAGAAAGAGAGAATTGAGCGGTATCTCATGAATGCCAACCGGTTCATGTGGGGACTGGGTCCAGGTAATCAGAGAACGAACTACGCTTGGCTGGAAAACGAGGGATTCAAGTTTACGCGAGCCAAGTATGGGTTGGTCACTCAACAGTTGGTCCGCTATCCTGGAATTATGGAAATATTGAATAAGCTAATAGTCCCGACTGTAAAAGCTAAATTCCCGAAGGCAACAATTAGTGTCCTGCAGGAACATTGGCATCGTGGGGAGAGGCCGAGTCTTTCTATCCTCAAGAGTCTAGATGTGAAAGGAAAAGGCGATCCAGGGCCTGACCGAGCTTTCCATTGGCGTCCCTTCGTTGAGATCAGCACGCAGTTCCACTATGTGGAAAGGTGGGGTGAACTGGCAGGAATATGGTTTGAGGAAATTGAGAACCTATAAATAGCTCGAGAGCCAGAGTCTAACCAGGGAGAATAGACATGAACGTGGCAAAGTATGCCAGGGTAAGCACAAGTAAGCAAACCGAGAAGTATGGAATTTCAAGTCAGCTAGAGGCACTGAAGAAAAGAAGCCTAGAAAATGTTTGGAAGCCGGTATTTGACGGAGATAAAGATGCTTTCATCGACGATGGCTACACCGGATCTGAATTAGATAGACCGGCTCTAAATCGTTTAAGGAAAGCAGCTAAGGAAGGCCGAATAGACGTAGTTCTATGCTATGATCCTGATAGATTATCTAGAAAGCTTTACCATCAGATGATTCTGGCTGAAGAGTTTGAGAAGCAGGGGATAAAACTGGAATTCGTTACTCAAGATATGGGCACTTCACCCGAAGACAGAATGTTTTTCAATATGCGGGGATTGGTAGCTGAATACGAACGAGAAAAGATAAGAGAGCGCACAATGAGAGGAAGCCGTGAGAAGGCCAGACAAGGCAAGGTAGTCAGCGCCGGAGCTGTACCCTTTGGTTTTTGCTACAACAAAGAAACGGCTACATTGGAAGAGGACCCTGAGAAAGCACAGACAATTAGACTGATCTTTTATACCTTTGCTAATGAGAGTATGTCGCTTCAACGCCTGGCAGAAAGGCTTAACTCGTTGCATATACCAACTCCCAGGAATGGAGATAGGTGGCGAGCCAGCACTCTGGGAATAATGTTAAGGAATGAAGTTTATATTGGCAAGATGCACCAGTTTAGAAAATATCATGTTGAACCCAAGTCACGCCGCCAGCTAGTTACGAAAACCAAAAAGACCTCTCTTGTCGAGCGTCCTAACGAGGAATGGATTACTGTATAAGGTACCCTCACTGGTTCCGGATGAACTATTTGAAACGGTGCAAAGAAAACTTACAAGGAATGCAGACCTTGCCGGCAGGAACACTAAAAGAAAGTATCTCTTGTCCGGGCTATTGTATTGTTCTCGATGCAGTGGCCGGATGGGAGGACATACTATTCATGGTGTCCCGTACTACCGTTGTTACAGGAAAGGTAACCCTGAAAGAATTCCTATAGACGTTGATGGCAGGTTGCAGCCATGTTCGTGTCCTGAGGTAAAAGCCGAGGCAGTAGAGCCGGTAGTATGGGACACAATTTCGCAGCTTATTAAGGAACCTGATTTACTTGCTAGGGAACTGAATAACCGTATTGAGGATAAATCGAAGACAAAACAATTTCTGGAAAAAGAGTTACAATTGTGTCTTGCCAGGTTAAAAGCAATACCGGAAGAGCAGATGCGATTAGTAGAAGGGTATCGCAAGGGTCTTTACACTGATTTCATGATGCGTGAGGATATGGAGGCTATTCAAAAAGAGCAGACTGAATTAGAGAAAAGAAAAGACGAACTGGAGCGACAGCTTGCCCAAAGGAATATGACGGAACACCAAGAGGCTCAGCTAAAGAGCTTTGTATCAAAAATAGGGGCGGGATTAGACCACTTAGACTTCAAAGGCAAGCAAGAGCTCATCCGATCATTGATAAATAAGGTGCTCTACAATGGTCAGAATATTGAGATACAAACCATTATTCCCCCACGTGGACAATTGCAACCAATACACCGAAGGGGATAAAGGGGATGGGGTTACCAAAATGAAGATAGCCTTCATCGGCGGCGGCAACATGGGCGAGGCCATGCTCTCGGCAGTCCTGGGCAAGGGCATGGCAGACGCGGAATCCGTCACTGTCAGTGATGCCAGCCCAACTCGCCGTGAGTACCTGAAGCAGCAATACGGCGTGACCGTCAGCACCGATAACCGGCAGGCCACAGCCGGACAGGACGTTGTGATACTCGCCGTCAAGCCGCAGAACCTGGCCGAGGTAATGGCTGACCTCAAAGGCTCGTTCGGAGAGGAACAATTTGTGCTATCCATCATCGCCGGCGCCCGGCTTGACACGCTCTGCCAGGGACTGGACCACCGGTACGTTGTCCGGGCAATGCCCAACACCCCGGCACAGATTGGTGAAGGTATGACCGTATGGACGGCCACCCCCGAAGTGACCGCACAGCAACGGGAATGGGCCGGGGCAATCCTGGGGGCGATGGGACGCGAGGTCTCGGTTGACGACGAGGCCAATATCGACATGGCAACTGCGGTCAGCGGTAGCGGGCCGGCCTATCTGTTCTTCTTCGTCGAGGCACTGGTTGATGCCGCCACGGAGGTGGGTCTTCCCCGCGAGATGGCCCATGAGCTGGTACTGGCCACGGTACTGGGGGCGGGTCACCTCTTGCAGGAGTCCGGCCACGAACCGGCGGAACTGCGCCGTATGGTGACATCACCGGGAGGCACCACGGCCGCGGCAATCTCCAGGCTGGAAGAGGGAGGGTTTGCCGGGCTTATACGTGAAGCAGTGGATGCCGCCTACCGCAGGGCAAAGGAACTGGGTACACCCGGTACATAGTTTCACCTGTTCAATAACTGAACGAACGGAGCCATTAAGAATGGCTCCGTTCGCGATTTACGTACCAGGCAACACGTCCACGCCGGAGAAGCATTTGCTCTCCGACGGCAGATACATACTACCTGGCTGCACTGGATTCTGCGCCACTGAGGACAATGGCGTGCCACTGAGGCCAGTGGCTGTTTGCTGGACTGAGGCTGCTACGCGGGTGTCTCGCCCGGGTGGAGTCCCTTCCACTTCTCCAGCAGGGCATCACGACTTTCCTCGTGGTCCGGGTCCAGAACACAGGCATCCACCGGGCATATCTCGACACACCGCGAAGACTCGTGTGAGCCGACACACTCGGTGCACTTGCTGAAGTCGATCTCGTAAATCGTCTCCCCCTCGGTGATTGCCTCGTTGGGACACTCCGGTTCACAGGCTCCGCAACTGATGCACTCGTCTGTAATCTTGTACGCCATGTAATGTGCCTCCTTCTTATTCAGGGGACCGGTTCCCCATTTACTAACAGTTTCACTCCCTGGTACGTATCTTCTCTATAAGGGCCTCAGCCACATGAGGCGGTACAAGGTTCTCTATATCCGCTCCCAGACTGGCTACTTCCTTGAGCCGACTGGAACTGAGGAACTGGTATTGCGGGCTTGCCATCAGGCAAATCAACTCAAATCCGGACCACAGCTTCTTGTTCATCATTGCCATCTCGAACTCATGTTCGAAATCGGCCCCGAATCTCAGTCCGCGAACTATGGTCAATGCGCCGACTTTCTTGGCAAATTCAACAATCAGGCCGCCGAAAGACGTCACTTCGATATTCGGGTAGTCAGCGACTGCCTTCTTCACCATCTCTACCCGCTCTGACGTCGAGAACATGAGGTGCTTGTCCGGGATACTATAGACCCCGACGATTAGCTTCTCGAAGAGCTTCGATGCCCTGATGGCAACGTCAACATGACCGTTGGTTATTGGGTCGAAGGTACCCGCATAAACCGCAATTGTCACTTTCTTACCCCTTTCGATACACGGCGATACAGCTATCACCGTGACGGTGTTCTTTGGTGATGCTAAGTGAGCCATAGGCAGGTTCAAGAGTTAGTCGCGGGGAGTGTGTTACTACTACAATTGAATCCGCACCAACCAGCCTGGAGTCCGCCAATTTCGTCACCACACTGCCTATGGACGTATCAGCGTATGGTGGGTCCATCAGTACGATACTGTACTCCTTGTCAAGGAAGGAAAATGCCCTGGCTACACTGCAGGAATAGACATGAGCCTGCACACTTAGCTTCGTCTTCTCCAGATTCTGTCTAATTATATCACAACAGCGTCGCTCGCGGTCAACAAAGTCGACCCAGCCAGCGCCCCTGCTCAAGGCTTCAATACCCAGTGCCCCGCTACCGGCGAAGAGGTCAAGGACATATTCCCACTGAACTGCACTGTTCTCCAGAATGGAAAAAATAGCGCCTCGTACCAGGTCCGTAGCCGGGCGAACGTAGACACCTGTCGGTACTTTAAGCTGGTGCCCCTTGGCTTTCCCAGTAATGACTCTTAGCATATTGCCTTTGATGATGATAGCCAATCTTTGCGCTCAGTGTCAACCTTCGGTGTGCCCGAGTGCCTGCACCCAGGCACGGGCCCCCCTGGTCACGGGCCGTCCGTGACCGAGAACCAGCACCTCGAAGTCCAGTCCAGCTAGTTTTCTCACGGACTCCGCCGCCTGGGCCATGTCGGTGCTTACCATTCTGGCGGGGAACTGGAGTTTCCTGCGACGCCTTTGCATGGCGTCACCGACAAACAGCAGCCTGCGCTCGGGGGAGTACAGGCAAATACTGCACGGGGTATGTCCCGGAGTGTGGACAACCTGAAGCCCGCCAAGTTGCCTGAGCATCTCCCCGCCGGCTAGTTGAACGTCAATATCGCCGGACTCAAGCACGAAACGGTGGCGTATGGGGGACATGAAAGGGACACGCAGCAAGCGGCGGATGCCGCCGGGATACGGTACCTCCGCCTGAGAGCCAACCAGGGCCGCCTCATGGGCAAATACCTTTACATCGGTTAGTTTGCGTAGCTCCGGCAGCCCACCGATATGGTCAAAGTGGTTGTGAGTGATGATAACAGTGCTGATTTCCTCCACGGAGCGCCCGAGTCGGCGGATGAGGTTCAAGATTCCGGGCAAGCTACCCGGCACACCGGTATCAACCAGAGTCAGCTCTTCATCGGCAATCAGCGCTATGTTGACACCCGCGAACATCAACTGGTGGACGCCGGGGACAATTTCTATGATTGGCATGGTCTTTCGGTTGTTTCTCAGATTGTTCTATTCCCGCCATAGGGCCCGCCCTATGGCGCTCATACCGCCCGCGGAGCCAGTCCGCCGGAATCCGTTCTACCGGTTCTCTCTTTCCACTGGCTTTCGGTCAGGCCCAGCCTCTCGAAAACTTCGTCCACGTGGCGCAGGTAGTACTGCACGTCAAACAGCGATTCCAGTTCCTCGGAAGGCAGCACCGCGGTGACTTCGGGGTCGGCCCGGAGCAGCTTGAGGAAGCTCCTGCCTCCCTTCCATGACTTCATGGCATTCCGCTGCACGAGTTTGTAGGCATCCTGCCGCGCCAGCCCCTTATCAATCAGGGCCAGCATGACCCGCTGGGAGAAAATCAGGCCCCTGGTGAGGTCCATATTCCGCTTCATACGCTGCGGGTAGACCATAAGGTCCTGCATTACGCCGGTGAATATCGTCAGTATGTAATCGAGCACCAGACAGGCATCAGGCAGGATAATCCTCTCCGTGGAGGAGTGGCTGATGTCACGCTCGTGCCACAAAGCTATATTCTCCATTGAAGTTAATGCATATCCCCGTACGAGTCGCGCCAGCCCGCAAACCCGCTCACACAGCTCCGGATTTCGTTTATGGGGCATCGCTGAGGAACCGGTCTGCCCGGCGGCAAAAGGCTCTTCCGCCTCTCTCACCTCGGTGCGTTGCAGGTGCCTGATTTCGGTGGCGAATTTCTCCAGTGAGCTGGCGATTATGGCCAGGGTGGTCACGAACTGGGCGTGGCGGTCGCGCTGCAGCACCTGGTTGGATACCGGCGCCGCCGTCAGGCCCAGCCGGGCGCAGGCTTTCTCCTCAAGCTCGGGGGACAGGGTGGCATAGGTACCCACCGCCCCGGATATCTTACCCACCGCTATTGCCCTTTTTGCCTCATTGAGCCGCTGCCGGTTACGGTTCATCTCCTCGACCCACAGTGCCATCTTCAAACCAAAGGAGGTCGGTTCGGCATGGACGCCATGAGTTCGGCCGGTTATCGGAGTGTATTTGTACTGTATCGCCTTCTCCGCCAGGACAGCAATCAACTCCTTGATGTCTCCAGCTAACAGGTCCGTTGCCTCGACAAGCTGAAGGCTGAGAGCGGTATCTATCACATCCGAAGAGGTCATGCCCAGGTGAATGTAGCGGGACTCGGGTCCGAGGCTCTCGGACACAGCGCCGAGGAAGGCCGTCATGTCATGGTGAGTCTCCTGGAGAATCTCCTCCATCCGCTTCAGATTGAGCCGGGCCATCTTTATCTTGGCGACGTCATTACGGGGGATGACGCCCAACTCCGCCCAGGCCTCACAGGCAGCGGTTTCCACTTCCAGCCACCGGGCAAACTTGTTTTCGTCCGACCAGACTCTCTTCATCTCGGGGCGGGAATAGCGCTCAATCATTTGCCGTCCCCCTGCAAGCCCTTCCGGTATTCCTCGTAGGCCTGTCGTATTTCATCGTACTTCAGTCCCAGAATCTCCGCTGCCAGGTAGGCGGCGTTCTTTGCCCCGGCGCTCCCCAGGGCAACACAAGCCACCGGTATCCCCGCCGGCATCTGCACTATCGAGTAAAGGGCGTCGATACCGTCCAACTCGCCACCGCCCACCGGTACGCCGATGACGGGTAGCGTTGTCCAGCTGGCAAGGACTCCGGGCAGGTGAGCAGCCCTGCCTGCGGCGGCAATAATGACCTCTATACCGCGCTCCCGCGCGGACATCCCGTACTCTCTGGCCTTTTCCGGGGTACGGTGGGC
>Ga0307379_10006644_pt1 | contig 15857 bp, 14 predicted proteins | sample UN2MG_FD_202237 | JGI IMG/M metagenome (GOLD analysis project Ga0307379, IMG submission 202237) | Soil microbial communities from Risofladan, Vaasa, Finland - UN-2 | ecosystem: Environmental > Terrestrial > Soil > Coastal area > Acid sulfate soil | place: Finland: Risofladan, Vaasa | collected... | reverse complement strand
GACGCCAAGACCACGCACAGTCTACGGCACAGCGCGATCACGAGCGCGATCCGTGGCGGCGCGTCGCCGATGCAGGTGCAGGCAATGGCACGGCATTCGAGCTTTGACACGACGTTGGGCTACTTTCACGAAACCGGGCGCGTGGACAACCCGGCAGAGGACGCGATCGCATACGACGCCGCGTGACCGAACTAGGACAAATTGTTAAGGTTCAAAACCGAACATTTGGTCTATTTGGGCTTGCGTCGTTCCCGTGTTTGTGGTATCATCCGTATACGCACTACCGGTGGGTTCGCACCCTTGCAAGAATCCTGCCCGCGGGGGGAGGATCCGCCGCCATGCGCATGCGACCGACCAAGCGTCGCAATCAAAGGGGAGCGAGATGGCGGACCTACCTGGGGCCGACATTTCTTCTGCTTTGGTTGCGGCGCTTTTTGCTACCTGAAAGGGGTGATCGAATGCTGAAAACTGACACGTTACGGATCCGCATTACGCCAGAGGAAAAAGCGACAGCGGCGCGGCTGGCAGCGCGTGAACGCCTGTCGACGAGTGCATGGGTCCGCGACATGATCCGCCAGAACGCGCGCACGTGTGGTCTGTGGCCGCCAGAAATGGTGGCTCGACAAGGGCAGTCAATGCCCTAGTGGGAGGGACGAATGAGCAGGCAAAAGAACACCGCCCCTCGAGCGGCGAACTCTCGGGGCGGCAACGACAAGGCGCGGGGCGCGCTAAATGTCAACTACATGATACACGAAAAACTCTCCCCGCGCAAGACCCAATTCGCTGGTACCACAAACGAACTCGCCGAGCTGCGGCAGCGCTATAACGCCGCGGTGCTGGGCAAACGCTGGCAGGACGCCGCGGCGCTGCAGCGACGCTATCACCAGGCCGAACGCCGGCGCCGGGCCGAGCTGTTGGCACAAGCGGAGGTGCGCCGTGGCTGAGGAACAGAGCAAGATGCTGCGCGCGGCGCTGACCTACGCGCAACGGCTGAGCTGGGCCGTCATACCACTGCACGAACAGAACGCCGATGGCACGTGCAGCTGTGGCAAGGCCGACTGCACCAGTCAAGGCAAACACCCAAGGCTGACCGGCTGGCAGGAAAAGGGGACCGCCGACGATCGCCAGATCGCCCGGTGGTGGCGCCAGTGGCCGAATGCGAACGTGGGCGTGGTGGCCGGGCTGTCGGGCCTGGTGGTGATCGACGTGGACAATAAGCACGGGATCGACGGCTCGGAGAACTGGCGTGCGTTCTGTCACGACCAGGGCATAACCGAGGCCGGCGCGTGCGAAAACTTGACGCCGAACCACGGGCGTCACCTCGTATGGAAAGCGCCGGACGGCACGCGCATAGGGAACAGCGGCGCCGGGCTGCCGGCAGGCGTCGACGTCCGCGCGGACGGTGGCTTTATCGTCGTACCACCAAGCGAAACGAACACCGGGACCTATACCTGGGAAATGTCGGGACACCCACTGGACCAGGCGCCGGGACCCGCGCCGATCGCACTGGTGGACCTGCTGACCAAACACCCCGAGGCCGAACGTACACCCCGTTTCGAGCTCCCCGAGGCCGTCAAGGCCGGCGGGCGCAATAAGACACTTTTCCGTTTCGCCTGTTCGTTACGCACAAAGGGCATGGACGGCGCCGAACTGCTGGCCGCGGTGCAGGTGGTGAACGCCGAGCGGTGCAAACCGCCGCTAGACATGGCCGAGCTGGAAACGATCGTGGAAAGCGCGCTGCACTACGAACCGGGCGCGGCGGCGCCGCTGGCCAACGGCGACGAACGCCCGGCGATCGACGCCGGGATCCAGGACCTGGATCGCGTGACGAACGCGGCATGGGGGGTCCTGGAGACGACGAACGATCCGCCGCTGCTGTTCGTCCACGGCGGGCAGCTGACCCGCCTCGAGCTGGGCGAACCGGCGCCGACGCTGGCCACGATCGACGTGGACCGCCTGCGCTATGAGGCGTCACGCGTTGCGCGGTGGTACACCAGGCGGAAAGTAGACGGGCTATGGGAGGACGTCGACGCGCGGCCGCCAGTTGTCGTCATGCGGAACATGCTTGCGCGACCGACGGGCGAGCTGGCGTTACCGCCGGTGGACCGGATCGTGCGTTCGCCGGTGTTCGCCTTCGATGGGACGCTGCAGCGCGCACCGGGCTACCACGCCGGCGGGCGAGTGATCGTCTGCACGGACCCCGAGCTCGTCATACCGGAGATCCCACAACGACCGACCAACGACCAGGTGCAGGCGGCCGTGGCGACGATCGACGACCTGCTGCACGACTTTCCGTTCACAGGGGCCGCCGACCGGGCGCATGCGTTCGCGCTGCTGCTCGGGCCGCTGGTGCGCGACATGATCCCTGGGCCGACGCCGCTGCACCTCGTAGAAAGCGCCACGCCGGGATCCGGCAAGGGGCTGTTGGCGTCGGTTCTGTTGACGCCGGCGCTGGGCGATGCGGTGGCTACTATGGCGGCCGGCCGCGATGACGAGGAATGGCGCAAGCGCTTGACGACGATCCTACGCGCGGGGCAGCCCGCCGTGGTGATCGACAACGTGCGCGAGTCTATCGACGCGGCGCCGCTGTCGTCGGCGCTGACCGCCTCGTGGTGGGACGACCGGATCCTGGGTGCGAACGACCTGCTGCACCTACCGGTGCGCTGTGTGTGGGCGGCGACGGGCAACAACCCGATGCTGAGCACGGAGATCGCGCGCCGCACGGTGCGGATCCGCGTCGATCCCAAGATGGACCAACCCTGGCGCCGGGAAGCGTCGACGTTCACTCACCCCGAGCTGCTGACCTACGCCCAAGAGCGCCGCGGCGCTGTCCTGGCTGCCGGGCTGACCCTGACCCAAGCATGGATCGCAGCTGGGCAACCGCGCGCCAAGACGCCGCCGCTGGGGTCCTACGAACCATGGGTCCGCGTGATCGGCGGGATCCTGGCGCACGCCAAGATCGACGGCTTCCTGGCCAACCTTGACGAGCTGTACGAACGGGCCGACAGCGAAGGCGCGGTGTGGCGCCGGTTCGTGGGCGCCTGGTGGGAGGCGCACGAGGACAAGGCCGTGGGCGTGGCCGACTTGTACCCGCTGGCGCTCGAGCTCGAGGACTTCCCGCTGGGCAATGGCAAGGAGCGCGCGCAGAAAACCCGCCTGGGCAAAGGGCTAAAAGAAAAAGAGGACGTCGTGCTGGCTGGCTACCGGATCGAGAGCGCTGGGACCTATCAAGGCGCACAACGGTACAGGCTACGACGAACCTATACCGACATGGCCGGTGAACCTGGTGAACCTAGTGAACTTCTGGGCCTACACCAACAAACGATCATGTCAGATCATGGGCTAGGTGGGGACGTTCACGGGGTTCACGAGGTTCACCAAGATCCCGATCTAGCGGCTGAATGCTGTGTCTGTGGGGCGCCTGTTGAGTGCTACGGGCCGAATGGGGAGGCGTGGTGTGCAGAGCACGGCGCCGAATGCTGTCAAAAGTAGACATTTGGGCAAGGTGGCGCCGTCCAGAGGGTGACAGAACGTGACAAAACACGACATTTAGGAGAAACGCGCCGGTTCTAACAGGCGACGAACAGGAGGCATGCAGTGGAACAGATATACTCGATCAAGGAACAGCGCGTGATGTCTGAGGAAGAATGGCAAAAGGAAACGACGCGCTACACGTTCTACCAGTGGCGCCGGCGGCTGTCGGGGCTGCTCTATGAGCGCTGTGGTGGTGGTCACAAGGGAGACTGTCCGGCACTGTTTGGCTTGCGGCGCGTGCTGTGGTTTGAGGTGGGGAACCACGACGACTGTATACCGTTCTAGGCGCCGCTGCGGGACAACCTGAGCGACACAAGTACAGCTTGCCAAGCTGCCGGGGGGTTGCCTGGCGGGGACTGCTACAGCTAACCCATAGCTGCCGGACGATAGTACAGCTATGGCCGGATCCAGAAAACGGTAGGAAACTACACGGATTTAGGATAAACGGCGCATGGGCGGACACGGCTCGGGCTGGCAGGGACGGCGGAAAACGACGGTGGGCGAGTGCTGCACCTTGCGGCTGAAATGGCTGCGGAAGGCGCTCAACGCCGGGCCGGGCTGGGGCGGGCCGCTAGAGTGGACGGCGAGCAGGTCGGGCAAGAAAACCGCCGCGATCCAGTACGTGGTGATCGGGACCAGGGAAGACCCGGCGATCCGCCTACACTACAGCTGGCGCCGCGGTGACGAGGAATGGCACCAGGTGAAGGACGTGATCGCGCTGAGCTATTCGACGCTATACCGCGGCGGGCGCTGTCCGTACATGGTGTGTCCGGGCTGCTGGGCGCGCGTGCGGACGCTGCACCTACCGCCGGGCGGAACGCTGTTTCGCTGTCGGGCGTGTCACGACCTGACCTATGGCAGCTGTCAAGACAGCCACAAGTACGACGGGCTGTTCCGTGGCATGGCGGCTGAGCTGGGAATGGGCGTCGGGCAGGTGGCGCGGGCGATGCGCCGACGCTAGCCGCATGTGTGAGTTGTACGTTTTTGTACGCTACGATGAAAAAGGGAGGCATAGGCAATGGCACAGACCGGCTTTCGCTGGGAGCGACCACCAGAGGACGTGTTTGTCGAGCTGACCGAGGTATACGTGGCAGCGGTTCAACGGCGCGTGTATGACATCGCACAAGCGCACGTGAAAGACATCGAAAACTGGATGAAGGCGAAAGAACACGCCAAGTGGCAGGACCACACAGGCAACGCACGCCAAACGCTCTATGCCGAGGTGCACATGTTGGCGGGTTCAATGGTCGAGATCATCCTGTCGCATGGGATGAGTTATGGAATTTTTCTCGAATTGAATAATGCGGGGCGCTTTGCGGTGATCGGTCCGGCGCTCGACCACTGGGCGCCGATCTTGTGGAGCGAAATTGTGAGGATGCTATCGGGCTGAGTGAGGAACCCTATGTCTGAGACACTGATCGACTACGCGCGCGAGCTCGTGCGCACAGAGCGGCAACAGGAGGGCCTAGATCGGGTTGTGCGCGAGTATTTCGAGGCGCTGAACCCCGAGGCTCAGCTGGAGGCCTTGGCCAAGCTGGAGGCCTGGTTGAGCGAACATGAGCAGGGCCACGAACCTGGGGCATAGGATCGGGCACCTGGCGGCATAGCAGACCTATAGAGGGAGGCAACAATGAAGAACGCAAGTAACTTTATCGTCGGCGGGCTGGTCGAAAAGAACGTGGGCAAGGCCGAGACGGCGGCCGCGGTACACAAACCCACGGGCAGGCCCGAGACGATCAAGATCCGCCATGACTGGCGAGAGGGAAAAGACGCCGCAACCGTGGTCCTGACCGTGGCGAACCATACGAAACTGATCGCGCCGACCAAGCTGCCCGACGATGACGGCCATTTCATGCTGACCTGGGGCAACATGGAGGAGGCCGACCGTCAAAAGCTGCTGACCTACAAGCGCCTGGATCGGCGCGTGATCGACGTCGCATGCAGACTGGCAGGGACCACGTTTGACGAGGCGCAGCGTGGGATCCTGCGCGATTCGCCAGAGGCACGCGCGGAAGCGCGCCAGAGAATGGGGCTGAAATGGTAAACGTCAACAAGCTACAGGCGCGGCTCGACGGGCTACAGGCCGAACGGACCACGCTGCAGGCCGCGATCGCGGACCTAGAACGGGAGCGCGGCGCCAAACACGAGGCGCTAACGGCGCTGTGGGCCGCGGCCGAACGGACGCCGACCGACGAAAGCACGCGCGCCGCCGACCACGCCGAACGGGAGTATGACGCCCTGGGCCGCCAGATCGAACGCAAGCAAGCGGCGCTGGCTGCTGTTGCGGCGGACCTGGCCAAAGCGCAAGCCAACCTGGGGCAAGCCGAACGGGCCGCGGTAGTGGCCGAGCTGCAGGGCCTGATCGACCAGGTAGAAAAGGTGGCTGAACGCGTCGACGGCGACATAGCAGACGCCACGGCCTGGGGCGAGTTACACGGCCTGGTGCAGCGGGCCAATAGTCTCTACTGGACGCGCCTTGGCAGCAATGGTCAAGGCGAGTTTCGCGCGATCTTTGCAGACCTACCCGCCAAGCTGCGCGGTAAGGTGTACGCATACCACGCCCGGCGCTGTGACGCGTCGATGGACGACCACATGACGGTGGACGTGCCGGTCGCTCGCATGGTCGAGCTGTTGGGCCTCGATCGGGCACGTGGGCGCGTCCGATCGCTGAAGCCATAGCCGTTAACCTCCATACGGGGGAGGGGCAGCCAACGCCGTGGGCCGCGGCTGCCCTGAACCCACCTAGGCATGATCTGGCTGCTCATTCGGCAACGGGGAGCGCGTTTCGCCGGCGCGCTCCCCACCTCCAGGACCCGCAACGGGCGCCGGGATCCGACTTGCATTGTGTCCCAAGTTGGACTATAATAGAGGTGAGGTGTAACGTGGACGAACGCGAAATCTCGATCAAGGCGGCCGCTGAGCTGGCGGGCGTGACGGGCCGGCACCTGCGGCGCCTGGTACAAGCGGGCACGATCCGCGGGCACCAGGTAAGCGGCTGGATGTGGGTCGTGAACGCCGCCGACCTGCAGCGCTGGATCCAAGAGAGGAACCGGGACCGGGACGCACGCCGGCAATAGCACGACCTGGGCGCGCGCTTGTGGCGCGCCTGTTCCTTGACACAATAGGGCCAACGTAGGACAGGAGGCCGACCATGACAGAGCAACCGAACCACCACGACGGGCACCTGACCGTGTACGTGGCGTGGCCGATCCTGGCAGGGCTGGGCGTGGGCGCTGTCCTGGCGCTGAGCGTGGGCGGCGTTGCGCTGCTGCTGACTGACCTCGACTGGCAGCGTGCCGGAACCTGGGCGGCGGGCACGTTCTTTGTGGTCCTGGGCGTGGTGACGGTGGGCCTGTTTCTTTATGCTACGGCCGACTGGACCGGGCCACGCCGGGCCGAACGGATCGAGCGATCGCGCCGTGAGGTGGTGCAGGTACACATGCCAGAACCGCCGCCCCGTTTCATTCCCCTTACGACCGACCGACCGCTACGCCGCGAACCGCCTGCGCTCCCCTCCGCCGCGGAGGAACGCGGCGCCGTGGCCAAGGCGATCGACGTGCTGAGCGACGGCCTGAAAGCGCGGGCCGCCGTGACCACCTACGACCAGGACGCCGAAACGTTGGAACCCGACGCGCCGCCGTGGGTCAAGGAAATGTACGCCGTGCTGTGCGGCTCGTGGCCGGACCACCTCACGCGCCGAGACTGGCAGCGCCTATTCCCCGACGGTGGCACGGCGCTGTGGTCGAGATACGTCAACGGGACCGGCGATCGCCGTGGCCAACGTGGGATCCTGGCGACCTGGAACGTGATCGAAAAGGCCGATGGGCGCGGCGCCTGGCAGTACACCCAACCGCTCGACGTCGTGTTCAGCCTGGATCCCGAGCTGCAGCGCTACGCCGAGGCGCGTTCGGGCCTGGTGGTGCGCTCCCCTGGTCGAGCGGGTGTGACCGGAAACGCTGCACGGTTAGGCGCCGAACCGAACCAAACCAACGACCAAGCCAAACGCCAGAAGGGAGGCCGCTAGAATGGCGCTCGAGCTGTGGTTTCGTGAGGATGCACGCCACGCGCTGCTGACCGTGACCCTGAGCACGCTACAGGGCGCCGTGGCCAACGGCACGCCGAACGTCTCCTATTGTCGGGGCGTCGTGGACGCTGCCAGAGGCGCGTGTGTAGCGTTCGGCGTGGCCTGGGCGCCGTTCCTGGGGGACTTGCGCGCTCTGCTGGCTTCTAAGAGCGTTCTGGGCGTGCTGCAGGACGCCGCGCAGCTGCTAGAGGGGAGGTGAACCGACGTCTACACTGGCATAGAACGGCGCGGCCGTGCGTAACCACGACCGCGCCAGAGCGCTCAAACCGGACGGCCTGAGCGCTCCCATTGTACCATCGAAGGGAGCTAGACGCAATGGCACGGGATGACGGCACGGCAAAGACACCATCGGCATGGTTCTACGACCAAGGCTGGCACGAGCTGGCAAGCTGGGACCAGGAACAGCTGGCACACGACTTCCGGGCCTGGATGAACGAGTGCGGCCTACACAACACGCGCGGCATTCTCACAGACCCGCACGGTAACACCTGGGAGGCAAACCACCGGGCGGCGCTGCACCAGTGCGCCGGCGCACTGGACCGGGCGGACCTGCGTCTGGTCTACGAGGTGGCGCGACTACTGATGCTGGTGCCACGGGCTGCAGACTTTTGGGACCGCCAAGAGGCACGAACGAGGGCGATCCTCGAGCGTGCCGACCAGCTGCTGCTGGAGGACGAACGCTGCGGTCGCTGACCGTCCTGGACGAACAGACGCGCGCCGGTGGCACAAATGGCACAGTCACCGGCGCGCGTTCGCCGTACTGTAGACATCAACGGCGGCGGCTCGGATCCGTAACGTTTCGTAACGCCGGGGCCGAACAGGGGGCGCCGAATGTTAAAGGACTGACCCTTGACACGGGGCGCGAACGGGCGTATAATGCTTGTATCCTTGAGTATAGGCAATATGACGGGAGGCACGATGGACACCCAAACTGCACTCACAACCAGGACAACCGCGCTGCAGCTGGCCGACCTGGGCGCGCTCGTGGCCGAATGGCTGGCCTACGAACGCACGTTCAACCAGGCGGCACCGGCAACCGTGGACACCTACGCCAAGGGGCTGCAGGCGTTCGCCGCCTGGCTGCAGGAGAACAACCCGGACGGTGGCACGGTGACCGCCTCGACGGTGGTGACGTTCCGGAATGACCTGCACGGGCCCGAGGGCGCGCGGCGCTACAGCGTGGCGACGGTAAACGCTCGCCTCGTGGCCGTGCGGCGTTTCTACGCATTTCTCGTCAACACGGACCGGATCCCGTTTTCGCCGGCAGCGACCGTCAAGGGACTGAAGCGCGCGAACTCGAGGACCTCGCACAAGCGCGACGCGCTGACCAACGGGGAGGTGCTAGGGGTCCTGGACACGTGCGATACCGGGACACTGGCAGGCACGCGCGACCTGGCCATGCTGACCCTGTTCGCCTTTTGCGGCGTGCGGACGATCGAGCTGCAGCGCGCCGACGTGGGCGACTTGCGGACCCGTGGCGACCGCCTCACGCTCGACGTGCAAGGCAAGGGACACACGGAAAAGGACGCCTTTGTGGTGCTACCACGTGACCAGGAGGCGCCGGTGCGCGCCTGGCTGACACAGCGGCGGGCGTTCGCCAAGCACGGCAAGGCGGCGCCGCTGTTCGTGTCGCTGTCACGCCGCAACCGTGGCCAACGGCTGTCCCTGCGCGGGATCCGCGGCATGGTAAAGGACCACTACCACGAGGCCGGCGTGGTGGGCGACGCCAAGACCACGCACAGTCTACGGCACAGCGCGATCACGAGCGCGATCCGTGGCGGCGCGTCGCCGATGCAGGTGCAGGCAATGGCACGGCATTCGAGCTTTGACACGACGTTGGGCTACTTTCACGAAACCGGGCGCGTGGACAACCCGGCAGAGGACGCGATCGCATACGACGCCGCGTGACCGAACTAGGACAAATTGTTAAGGTTCAAAACCGAACATTTGGTCTATTTGGGCTTGCGTCGTTCCCGTGTTTGTGGTATCATCCGTATACGCACTACCGGTGGGTTCGCACCCTTGCAAGAATCCTGCCCGCGGGGGGAGGATCCGCCGCCATGCGCATGCGACCGACCAAGCGTCGCAATCAAAGGGGAGCGAGATGGCGGACCTACCTGGGGCCGACATTTCTTCTGCTTTGGTTGCGGCGCTTTTTGCTACCTGAAAGGGGTGATCGAATGCTGAAAACTGACACGTTACGGATCCGCATTACGCCAGAGGAAAAAGCGACAGCGGCGCGGCTGGCAGCGCGTGAACGCCTGTCGACGAGTGCATGGGTCCGCGACATGATCCGCCAGAACGCGCGCACGTGTGGTCTGTGGCCGCCAGAAATGGTGGCTCGACAAGGGCAGTCAATGCCCTAGTGGGAGGGACGAATGAGCAGGCAAAAGAACACCGCCCCTCGAGCGGCGAACTCTCGGGGCGGCAACGACAAGGCGCGGGGCGCGCTAAATGTCAACTACATGATACACGAAAAACTCTCCCCGCGCAAGACCCAATTCGCTGGTACCACAAACGAACTCGCCGAGCTGCGGCAGCGCTATAACGCCGCGGTGCTGGGCAAACGCTGGCAGGACGCCGCGGCGCTGCAGCGACGCTATCACCAGGCCGAACGCCGGCGCCGGGCCGAGCTGTTGGCACAAGCGGAGGTGCGCCGTGGCTGAGGAACAGAGCAAGATGCTGCGCGCGGCGCTGACCTACGCGCAACGGCTGAGCTGGGCCGTCATACCACTGCACGAACAGAACGCCGATGGCACGTGCAGCTGTGGCAAGGCCGACTGCACCAGTCAAGGCAAACACCCAAGGCTGACCGGCTGGCAGGAAAAGGGGACCGCCGACGATCGCCAGATCGCCCGGTGGTGGCGCCAGTGGCCGAATGCGAACGTGGGCGTGGTGGCCGGGCTGTCGGGCCTGGTGGTGATCGACGTGGACAATAAGCACGGGATCGACGGCTCGGAGAACTGGCGTGCGTTCTGTCACGACCAGGGCATAACCGAGGCCGGCGCGTGCGAAAACTTGACGCCGAACCACGGGCGTCACCTCGTATGGAAAGCGCCGGACGGCACGCGCATAGGGAACAGCGGCGCCGGGCTGCCGGCAGGCGTCGACGTCCGCGCGGACGGTGGCTTTATCGTCGTACCACCAAGCGAAACGAACACCGGGACCTATACCTGGGAAATGTCGGGACACCCACTGGACCAGGCGCCGGGACCCGCGCCGATCGCACTGGTGGACCTGCTGACCAAACACCCCGAGGCCGAACGTACACCCCGTTTCGAGCTCCCCGAGGCCGTCAAGGCCGGCGGGCGCAATAAGACACTTTTCCGTTTCGCCTGTTCGTTACGCACAAAGGGCATGGACGGCGCCGAACTGCTGGCCGCGGTGCAGGTGGTGAACGCCGAGCGGTGCAAACCGCCGCTAGACATGGCCGAGCTGGAAACGATCGTGGAAAGCGCGCTGCACTACGAACCGGGCGCGGCGGCGCCGCTGGCCAACGGCGACGAACGCCCGGCGATCGACGCCGGGATCCAGGACCTGGATCGCGTGACGAACGCGGCATGGGGGGTCCTGGAGACGACGAACGATCCGCCGCTGCTGTTCGTCCACGGCGGGCAGCTGACCCGCCTCGAGCTGGGCGAACCGGCGCCGACGCTGGCCACGATCGACGTGGACCGCCTGCGCTATGAGGCGTCACGCGTTGCGCGGTGGTACACCAGGCGGAAAGTAGACGGGCTATGGGAGGACGTCGACGCGCGGCCGCCAGTTGTCGTCATGCGGAACATGCTTGCGCGACCGACGGGCGAGCTGGCGTTACCGCCGGTGGACCGGATCGTGCGTTCGCCGGTGTTCGCCTTCGATGGGACGCTGCAGCGCGCACCGGGCTACCACGCCGGCGGGCGAGTGATCGTCTGCACGGACCCCGAGCTCGTCATACCGGAGATCCCACAACGACCGACCAACGACCAGGTGCAGGCGGCCGTGGCGACGATCGACGACCTGCTGCACGACTTTCCGTTCACAGGGGCCGCCGACCGGGCGCATGCGTTCGCGCTGCTGCTCGGGCCGCTGGTGCGCGACATGATCCCTGGGCCGACGCCGCTGCACCTCGTAGAAAGCGCCACGCCGGGATCCGGCAAGGGGCTGTTGGCGTCGGTTCTGTTGACGCCGGCGCTGGGCGATGCGGTGGCTACTATGGCGGCCGGCCGCGATGACGAGGAATGGCGCAAGCGCTTGACGACGATCCTACGCGCGGGGCAGCCCGCCGTGGTGATCGACAACGTGCGCGAGTCTATCGACGCGGCGCCGCTGTCGTCGGCGCTGACCGCCTCGTGGTGGGACGACCGGATCCTGGGTGCGAACGACCTGCTGCACCTACCGGTGCGCTGTGTGTGGGCGGCGACGGGCAACAACCCGATGCTGAGCACGGAGATCGCGCGCCGCACGGTGCGGATCCGCGTCGATCCCAAGATGGACCAACCCTGGCGCCGGGAAGCGTCGACGTTCACTCACCCCGAGCTGCTGACCTACGCCCAAGAGCGCCGCGGCGCTGTCCTGGCTGCCGGGCTGACCCTGACCCAAGCATGGATCGCAGCTGGGCAACCGCGCGCCAAGACGCCGCCGCTGGGGTCCTACGAACCATGGGTCCGCGTGATCGGCGGGATCCTGGCGCACGCCAAGATCGACGGCTTCCTGGCCAACCTTGACGAGCTGTACGAACGGGCCGACAGCGAAGGCGCGGTGTGGCGCCGGTTCGTGGGCGCCTGGTGGGAGGCGCACGAGGACAAGGCCGTGGGCGTGGCCGACTTGTACCCGCTGGCGCTCGAGCTCGAGGACTTCCCGCTGGGCAATGGCAAGGAGCGCGCGCAGAAAACCCGCCTGGGCAAAGGGCTAAAAGAAAAAGAGGACGTCGTGCTGGCTGGCTACCGGATCGAGAGCGCTGGGACCTATCAAGGCGCACAACGGTACAGGCTACGACGAACCTATACCGACATGGCCGGTGAACCTGGTGAACCTAGTGAACTTCTGGGCCTACACCAACAAACGATCATGTCAGATCATGGGCTAGGTGGGGACGTTCACGGGGTTCACGAGGTTCACCAAGATCCCGATCTAGCGGCTGAATGCTGTGTCTGTGGGGCGCCTGTTGAGTGCTACGGGCCGAATGGGGAGGCGTGGTGTGCAGAGCACGGCGCCGAATGCTGTCAAAAGTAGACATTTGGGCAAGGTGGCGCCGTCCAGAGGGTGACAGAACGTGACAAAACACGACATTTAGGAGAAACGCGCCGGTTCTAACAGGCGACGAACAGGAGGCATGCAGTGGAACAGATATACTCGATCAAGGAACAGCGCGTGATGTCTGAGGAAGAATGGCAAAAGGAAACGACGCGCTACACGTTCTACCAGTGGCGCCGGCGGCTGTCGGGGCTGCTCTATGAGCGCTGTGGTGGTGGTCACAAGGGAGACTGTCCGGCACTGTTTGGCTTGCGGCGCGTGCTGTGGTTTGAGGTGGGGAACCACGACGACTGTATACCGTTCTAGGCGCCGCTGCGGGACAACCTGAGCGACACAAGTACAGCTTGCCAAGCTGCCGGGGGGTTGCCTGGCGGGGACTGCTACAGCTAACCCATAGCTGCCGGACGATAGTACAGCTATGGCCGGATCCAGAAAACGGTAGGAAACTACACGGATTTAGGATAAACGGCGCATGGGCGGACACGGCTCGGGCTGGCAGGGACGGCGGAAAACGACGGTGGGCGAGTGCTGCACCTTGCGGCTGAAATGGCTGCGGAAGGCGCTCAACGCCGGGCCGGGCTGGGGCGGGCCGCTAGAGTGGACGGCGAGCAGGTCGGGCAAGAAAACCGCCGCGATCCAGTACGTGGTGATCGGGACCAGGGAAGACCCGGCGATCCGCCTACACTACAGCTGGCGCCGCGGTGACGAGGAATGGCACCAGGTGAAGGACGTGATCGCGCTGAGCTATTCGACGCTATACCGCGGCGGGCGCTGTCCGTACATGGTGTGTCCGGGCTGCTGGGCGCGCGTGCGGACGCTGCACCTACCGCCGGGCGGAACGCTGTTTCGCTGTCGGGCGTGTCACGACCTGACCTATGGCAGCTGTCAAGACAGCCACAAGTACGACGGGCTGTTCCGTGGCATGGCGGCTGAGCTGGGAATGGGCGTCGGGCAGGTGGCGCGGGCGATGCGCCGACGCTAGCCGCATGTGTGAGTTGTACGTTTTTGTACGCTACGATGAAAAAGGGAGGCATAGGCAATGGCACAGACCGGCTTTCGCTGGGAGCGACCACCAGAGGACGTGTTTGTCGAGCTGACCGAGGTATACGTGGCAGCGGTTCAACGGCGCGTGTATGACATCGCACAAGCGCACGTGAAAGACATCGAAAACTGGATGAAGGCGAAAGAACACGCCAAGTGGCAGGACCACACAGGCAACGCACGCCAAACGCTCTATGCCGAGGTGCACATGTTGGCGGGTTCAATGGTCGAGATCATCCTGTCGCATGGGATGAGTTATGGAATTTTTCTCGAATTGAATAATGCGGGGCGCTTTGCGGTGATCGGTCCGGCGCTCGACCACTGGGCGCCGATCTTGTGGAGCGAAATTGTGAGGATGCTATCGGGCTGAGTGAGGAACCCTATGTCTGAGACACTGATCGACTACGCGCGCGAGCTCGTGCGCACAGAGCGGCAACAGGAGGGCCTAGATCGGGTTGTGCGCGAGTATTTCGAGGCGCTGAACCCCGAGGCTCAGCTGGAGGCCTTGGCCAAGCTGGAGGCCTGGTTGAGCGAACATGAGCAGGGCCACGAACCTGGGGCATAGGATCGGGCACCTGGCGGCATAGCAGACCTATAGAGGGAGGCAACAATGAAGAACGCAAGTAACTTTATCGTCGGCGGGCTGGTCGAAAAGAACGTGGGCAAGGCCGAGACGGCGGCCGCGGTACACAAACCCACGGGCAGGCCCGAGACGATCAAGATCCGCCATGACTGGCGAGAGGGAAAAGACGCCGCAACCGTGGTCCTGACCGTGGCGAACCATACGAAACTGATCGCGCCGACCAAGCTGCCCGACGATGACGGCCATTTCATGCTGACCTGGGGCAACATGGAGGAGGCCGACCGTCAAAAGCTGCTGACCTACAAGCGCCTGGATCGGCGCGTGATCGACGTCGCATGCAGACTGGCAGGGACCACGTTTGACGAGGCGCAGCGTGGGATCCTGCGCGATTCGCCAGAGGCACGCGCGGAAGCGCGCCAGAGAATGGGGCTGAAATGGTAAACGTCAACAAGCTACAGGCGCGGCTCGACGGGCTACAGGCCGAACGGACCACGCTGCAGGCCGCGATCGCGGACCTAGAACGGGAGCGCGGCGCCAAACACGAGGCGCTAACGGCGCTGTGGGCCGCGGCCGAACGGACGCCGACCGACGAAAGCACGCGCGCCGCCGACCACGCCGAACGGGAGTATGACGCCCTGGGCCGCCAGATCGAACGCAAGCAAGCGGCGCTGGCTGCTGTTGCGGCGGACCTGGCCAAAGCGCAAGCCAACCTGGGGCAAGCCGAACGGGCCGCGGTAGTGGCCGAGCTGCAGGGCCTGATCGACCAGGTAGAAAAGGTGGCTGAACGCGTCGACGGCGACATAGCAGACGCCACGGCCTGGGGCGAGTTACACGGCCTGGTGCAGCGGGCCAATAGTCTCTACTGGACGCGCCTTGGCAGCAATGGTCAAGGCGAGTTTCGCGCGATCTTTGCAGACCTACCCGCCAAGCTGCGCGGTAAGGTGTACGCATACCACGCCCGGCGCTGTGACGCGTCGATGGACGACCACATGACGGTGGACGTGCCGGTCGCTCGCATGGTCGAGCTGTTGGGCCTCGATCGGGCACGTGGGCGCGTCCGATCGCTGAAGCCATAGCCGTTAACCTCCATACGGGGGAGGGGCAGCCAACGCCGTGGGCCGCGGCTGCCCTGAACCCACCTAGGCATGATCTGGCTGCTCATTCGGCAACGGGGAGCGCGTTTCGCCGGCGCGCTCCCCACCTCCAGGACCCGCAACGGGCGCCGGGATCCGACTTGCATTGTGTCCCAAGTTGGACTATAATAGAGGTGAGGTGTAACGTGGACGAACGCGAAATCTCGATCAAGGCGGCCGCTGAGCTGGCGGGCGTGACGGGCCGGCACCTGCGGCGCCTGGTACAAGCGGGCACGATCCGCGGGCA
>Ga0307379_10006642_pt1 | contig 15859 bp, 15 predicted proteins | sample UN2MG_FD_202237 | JGI IMG/M metagenome (GOLD analysis project Ga0307379, IMG submission 202237) | Soil microbial communities from Risofladan, Vaasa, Finland - UN-2 | ecosystem: Environmental > Terrestrial > Soil > Coastal area > Acid sulfate soil | place: Finland: Risofladan, Vaasa | collected... | reverse complement strand
TGCGACGTGGAGCCCGGCGAGTACACCATCCTCGTCGAGAAGGACGGCTACCTGCCGCAGAAGATGGGCCCCGTGGACGCCGGCAAGGACATCAACGTCGGCGACATCGCCGTCTGGAAGGCGTGAGTCTGGCCTGACGGCGATGCGCCGCACGGCGCTTCACACACGAGCAGACCGAGAGGGGCCGGGCCGTAAGGCCCGGCCCCTCTCGTTGGCGCACTCAGCGATCATCGTCGCGCGCGGAGATGCGACCCGGACGTTCATCTGGCTGCCACAGCCGAGGGCGGATGCACGCATGATGGAGTAGTTGCCTGACTTCCTCGAGGGCGTCGACGTCGCGCTCCTCGACGCGACCGACGAGAATCAGGCGTCGGCGGCGCTCGACGAATGTGAGAAGAGAGGAATCACCACCGTCATCGCAACCGGCAGCGGGCAACACTGGACGGCGAGCTTGCCCGGGTCGCAAGCACGCCCAAAGGCACGCCGACCAGAGAATGTAACCGCACGCGCCGGCCGCCCCAAGCCGGCGTCCGCGGCTCTCGACCAGGCCTGGATTGTTGCCCCGTTGCCACGCGTGACTTGCCGGACAGCCACAAGGACCGGGCGGTGATGGATCCACCGCTCGGTCCTTGTGCGGCACCAGCGTGTCTCCGTCGAGCTGGGGCCTCGGTCCTGCTAAGACTGTGAGGGCGGCGCCGGCAGCGCCGCACTGAGCGCCACGATGATCGCCGTCTCCTGCGCCGACGAGATGGTCCCCTCGTCGACGAGGGGGTCGAGCGTCGACGAGAACATCTCGGCGGGATCAGGCATCGGCGGAGGTGTGCTGCCTTCCGCAGGCGCGCTGCCCTCCGGAGGCGCGCCCGAGCTGGGAGCCGAGGCCTCGAGCGCCGTGATCACGGCGCTCTGCTGGTCGCTCGTGATGGTCCCGTCCTGGACCAGCGTGTCGAGCGCCTGGGTGAACGTGGCGCTCATGTCCGGCGGCTGGCCGCCGGGGCCCGACTGGCCGCCGGAGGCCGCAGCCGCCACTTCGGACGAGCTTCCGCAAGCCATGAGCGCCAGCCCGGCGGCGCTCGCCACGGCGACGATCAGGGCCACCACCACGACCACAACGATCCTCTTGCGCATGATCCCACCTCTTTCGTCGTCTCAACTGACGCAAGGAGTGTGGCAGGCGCCGCTGGGCGGTGAATGAGATGCGGCTGAGTGTCTGCTGAGAGCCGAAGGCATGAGTCGGGGTCCACATCACCGGCCGGCGAAGTACTCCTCGACCTCGGCCTGCGACCTGAAGTCGTCAGCGCCGCAGGCGTTGTAATGGAGGACCTCCGAGAGAGGCCGCAGCTTCTTTGGGAGGGGCTCGAAGTCGGAAGAGCCGAGGGCCATCACGTCGTACAGAACCAGGTACTCCGGGATGCCGAGCACTCCCTTGATCTCGGATGCCGCCGGATCATGCCCCGCAGCCGACACCCACCGCGTCGCCAAGCCAAGAGCCGCGGCGGCCAGGTGCATGTGCTCGTATGCGACGGCGAGCGTGCTGGTAAACACGGTCTCCCAAGCCGCGTCGTCCGCTCGCACAGGAGGAGGGCCGAACGGTCTCACTCTCGTGTCGCCGAGCACGAGGACGAACACCGGGGCCGTTCTGAACCCCAACGGGTCCTTGACCGGGATCGCGCGGTCGCCTCGCAGCGCCGGGACCGGGTCGAGCCCCTTGGGAGGCCGCGGAACCGACGCCGCCACGATCTCAACGACGCGGCTCCGCAGCTCCGGATCGGTGACCGCCACGAACTCCCAGAGCTGGCTGTTGAACCCGGAGGGCGCGTACCGGGCCGCGTCGACGATCTTCTCGATGTCGGCTTCGGGTACCGGGTCGGAGCGGAAGTGCCAGGAGCTGCGCCTTCTCTTGACCACACGCATGAGCTGCTCGAAGTCCATGTCTCACTCAACTCCTTAGACTGGTAGCGAAATCCGCCGAACGGGACCGCGACGGGCACGATCGGCCCTTGTGGTCGGCGGGATTCCATGTTCTGGACCTACCTCGTCCCCTTGTTGCGGGATCTCACGTTCAGGCCGCCCGCGCTATCCCCAGCACGTCACGATCGGCATGTACTTGTCGAAGGTGATACTCAGAGCGCCGACAGGGCAGAAGTTCTCGCACATGTGGCAGATCTGACACTCGCTCCCATACTTGGCGATCGCCATTCCCGTCCCGGAGTCGATGCGGAACACGTCGGTCGGGCAGGTCACCACGCACGTCTTGCAGCCGATGCAGCGGCGGTGGTCCACTTGCTGGATAGCCATTGGCGCCTTCCTTCCTACTCGAGACCGAGATACGCGAGTTCACCGGGGAACCGCTGCGCGTAGCGGTCCGTGTAGCTCGTACTCAGATCGGGTTTCCAGGCCGTGGGGATCTCCTGCTTGCGCAGGGTCATGTCTCCGTTGGCTCCCTGCTGCAGAAGCACCCAGGCGAGCCAGTTCTTGTCGTCGCGGGCGGGGTGATCCTCGCGGTAGTGGGTGCCCCGGCTCTCGGTGCGGAACAGCGAGGCGCGCAGCTTCATCTCGGCGTTGAGCAGCATGTTCTTGGTCTCGTGTGCGAGCTTGAGATCGTGCACGTCCGAGGCGACCAGCATCGGGACCATGTGCTCCTGCAGGTACATGACCTGGTCGAGGGCGGGCTGGAGACGCGCCGGGCTCTTCACGAAGAGGACGTAGTAGGGGAACATGACGTTCTGCAGCAGTTGGGTCACCCAGGCGGGCGAGAAGCCGTTCTCGAGCGCACGGGGCTCCAGCATGGTCTTCCGCGCCGCCGTCAGGTCGGTGCCGGCGACCTTGGGTGCCTCGATATCGGCCGCGTAGACTGCCGCACCCTCTCCGGCGCGCGCGCCCTGGACCGCCGAGCCGGAACTCGAGAGGCCGACGCCGGCATACGACGCTCCGCACAGCATGGAGGCGAGAGCGTCACCGGCAGCCCACAGGCCGGGCACTCCGCTGGCGCCGGTCATGTCGGTGGGCCACACGCCCTCTGCTTTGTGGATACCCAGGCCGGTGGCCGCTCCCGAGACCTGCGGCCCCCGTGATGTTCCGGGACGGCCGCCGCCGGACGAGCCGCCGTCTTCACCACCCGGGGGCGGGCCGGCGGGAGGGCCGCCGTCTTCACCGCTCGGCGGTGGGCCGGCAGGTGCGCCGGAGTCGCCGCCGGATGACCCTGAGTCTGCGCCCGGGGGAGGGCCGGAGCTCGTCGCCTCACCGGAATCCGCGGCGAACGCCTCGGACAGCAGCATCCCGCCGCCCATTGCTCCGTGGGTCTCCGACACGCCGGCCTCCCACATGCCCTGCCACTGCGCCCAGCAGTCGGCGGGATACTCCTGACTCGTGCTGTGGAAGTCCACGAACTCCTTGCCCGAGAGGGTGGCTCCGACCCTGTAGGCCATCGCGTCACCGTCGAACGTGAGGCCCTGGATGGGGAAACCCGAGGCCTTGTACGACCCAGCGCCCGAGCACAGAACGGTGGCCTTGGCGACGATCGCCACCGCCTCTTCATCGGCGAGGGAGAACCCGATCGCCCCGACGACGGCGCCGCTCCGCGTGAGCAGTTCGGTCATCACGGTCCGCTCCACGAGCCGCACGCCGCCCCCGACCACCTTGTCACGGAGAGCCAGGTGGGGATGCCGGAGCTTGGGGTCGAGCGCGCCCCAGGAGACGAAGTCGTCCCAGCGGGCCTTGGAGTCTTCGAACTGCAGGTCGAGCCAGTCGGGGTTGTTGATGTACTCGCTCGCGACGGCCACCGACGCCTTCATCTCGGCACGGCTGTCGCCCGCCGACTCGTCGAACACGTTGAAGCCGTTCGCCCAGGGCGTCATGCCGGAGCGACCGACCGTCGCCTTGTCGACGAGAACGACGTCGAGCCCCTTGGTCTTGGCGGCGACGGCCGCGAAGGCGCCCGCGTACCCTCCACCGATGATGAGCACGTCGGTGTCGATGCGCGTGAGCGGCATGTCCTCCGCCGCGGCCACTGCCGTGTTCGCCGCAAACCCGCCGAACGCCTGGGCTGCAGCCAGGGCCGCCACGCTCACCCCCGCCGCCTTGAGGAAGTCTCGGCGTGTCAGGGTGCTCATGCCGCCTCAATCTCGAGGGCCGGGGTGTGCTCGCCATCGGCGCCTGCCTTGCGGCGGGAAGACCAGGGCATCATCCCGCCGGCCGTGCGCATCATCCAATGCCAGTGCAGGACGATGTGGGTGATCCCACCGGCGATCATCACCAGACCGCTGTACGTGTGGACATCCCGCCACACGGCGAACGTCACGCCCAGGAACGTGGGCACGTCGCTCGTCAGGGCCATGTCCATCATGCTCGCCGGGATGTAGAACACCAGTCCGGTGAAGGCGCTGACGATGAAGGCCGCGAGAATGGCCAGGTCGATCAGGAGAAAGGTGCGGGCCTTGGTCACGGTAAGGCTCCTCTCTGTTGTGTTCCTTCGCGTCCAGCATGCGCGGCCTCACCAGCGAGCAGTGAGACCGGCGTTCCTGGCTCCACATGCTAGATACCGACCCTGGGAGGCCCTGGAGAAGAGCCTGAGGACCCGCTGTGAGCTCGCTGAAGCCGTCCCCGCGGGGCTTCTCGTGACCCGGCTGAGTCCCGGGGCAGCGTCGCTGGGCCCGGACGCCTCCCCCGCGTCCCTAGCCGCTTAGAGGTCGACGCCTCGGCGAAGCCGGAAGGCGGCGGACCGATCCGCGGCGGCGGTCGGCTTGTAGACGCCGCGCGCCGGCCAGACCTGCAGGCGTGCGTCCGCCTCCGCGACGAGCGCCTCGGCCGCGTGCAGCCCCTCCCGTACTTCCCGAAACGCTGTAGCCCACGAACGGCCATCCCACCGCCCTGCTTCGTTTCCCGCGTCGACGTAGACGATGTGAGCCATCTCTCTCCTCATCTCCTCACAAACTGGCTTCGCCCAAGAGCCGTCCGGAACGAGCGCTGGCCTCGGGGTAGACGACTCGCACCCGCGTGAGCAGCGCCAGCATCGCCACCGCGAACCCGGCCCAGAACAGGAACGGCACGCCGGATCCCAGAGCGGCGAGGCTGTTGCCCAACGGCGGCGACACGAAGCCGCCCATCCGCGACACCGACATCGAGATGCCCAGGGCCGTACCGGCGAGCGCCGGGCCGATGCCGGCGGTCTGAACGATCATCGTGATGCTGAGAGCCATGAAGACGTCGTGGAACAGACCCATGGCGACGACCACCGGCCACACCCAGGGGCTCGTGGTCACGGAGATCACGATCAGGCCGGCGACGGCGACGGCGCCGGCAAACGCCAGGATCGCGCGACGCGCGTGGTACCTCTCGGCGAGCAGCATGATGGGGATCACCCCGACCATGCTCGCCGCCGAGAACGCCGCCATGGCGCCGCTCGAGGCGGCCGTGCTCCAGCCGTGCCCGCTCAGGTAGAGCGGCAGGTAGCCGCTGAAGCCCATCTGGTAGGCCGTGTAGCACAGAGTCACCATGACGAGCAGCCAGAACGCCCTCACCGGCACAACCGTGCCGAGCGTTCGGCGGAAGTTCCCCAGGTTCCAGGACCCCCGGCGCGACCCCTCATGCAGAGGTTCGTCCGGGCTCAGCAGCCACACGACGCCGAACGAGATCGCGATCGCCCCGTAGAAGTACATGACGTGCCGCCACCCACCGAGAAGGGGCGACAGCACCGTCGCGCTGAGCAGCGCACCGAGCATCGCACCGGCGCCGGCGCCCATTGAAAGGACGCTGTTCGCCCTGCCGAGCGAGCGCGGCGAGAACCAGTGTCCGGCGGTCTTGTGCAAGTTGTTCGGGATGGCGCTGCCGGCCATCCCGAGCAGCAGCGTCGTGATCGCGAGCGTGACGAAGCCGCCGGCGAGGCCACGAGCCGCCCCCACCACGCCGCACAGGATGCAGGCCACGGCGATGACCTTGCGCGTGCCGCGCACGTCCGCGGCCATGCCACCGGCCAGTCCGAAGACCACGCCGGCGAGCGGAGCGACGCCCCACACCATGCCGATCTGCACCAGGCTCAGGCCCAGATCAGCGCCGATCTGCGGGAAGAGAACGGGCATGGCCATGCCGGGCATCGTCAGCACCAGCATCATGGTGGCCGTCGACAGCGTCAGCACATACAGGCGCTGACCGGGGCGTGTGTGGGCGGCACCCCCCTGCGCACCGCCGTCCGTGTCGTCCGACACGCTCACCGGCAGGACTCTTCCCCAGGGAACTCGACGGGATACTTCTCGCGGTACGCGAGGGCAGGGTCCGGCCGCCACTCCGACGGGATGTCATGCTTCACCGTCACCATCCCGCCGTCGCTGTGCGCGAGCGCGATCCAGCAGAGGAAGCGCTCGTCGTCGCGGCATGGGAAGTCCTCGCGGTAGTGGGTGCCTCGGCTCTCCTCGCGGGCGAGCCCGGCGCGCAGCTTCATCTCCGCGTTCAACAGCATGTTGCGCGTCTCGTGAGCGAGCCGCAGGCCGTGTGCGTCGGCAGCTTTGAGCTCGGGAGCGTACTTCTCCTGCAGATAGGCGATCTGGCCCAGGGCCAGCTGCATGCGACGTCGCTCCTTCACGTACATGACGTAGTACGGGAACATGGTGTCTTGAAGCAGCCGCGTGACCCACGCGGGTGAGTATCCGCGCGTCCGAGTGAGCGGATCCAGCATCTCCAGGGTGGCCTCACGCAGGGCAGTCCCAGGGACGGAGGGCGCGGGCGCCCCGGCGGCGTACTCCGCCGCCGCACGGCCCGCGCGCGCACCCTGCACCGCCGAACCGGCGCTGGAGCAACCGAAGCCGGCGTACCCGGCGCCGTTCTGCATCGAGCTCAGCGCGTCGCCGGCGGCCCACAGGCCCGGCACGTTGGACGCGCCGCTCGTGTCCTGCGGAAACAGGCCCTCGGCCTTGTGATTCGACATGCCGGGCGTGGAGTAGCCTGGGGCGGCAGCGAACGGTCCCGGCGGCTCACCGTCGCGGCCGCCCGCCTTGCTCCCGGGAGTGAAGATGTACTTCTGGTCGATGGGCACACCGCCATCGTGCACGCCAATCGCGCTTATGGTGCGCATGCCAAGCCGCGCGGCGTCGAGCTCGGCGACCGGGCCGGGCGCACTGGGCGGCCCACCGCCAAGCACGAACGCGGCCCCGTCGGGCACTTCGTAGGTGGCCGGTTCGCCGAGCGGGTTGGCCGGCCTCGCCGGATGCCCGTCGTTGAACTCCTTACCGGAGATCTCGGCTCCAACGCGGTACGCCATTCCGTCGCCGTCGGCCGTCGCCGAGCTGCACGCGTACCCCATGCCGAGCGGCTTGAACGACGCCGGACCGGAACAGAGGACCGTCGCACCCGCCAGTACCGCGTAGGGCCGACCGCTCTCGAGATGGAACCCGACGGCTCCGGCCACGCGGTCGTCGTGCTTAATGAGACTCGTGATCATGACGCGTTCGAGAAGACGGACGCCGGAGGCCACGGCCTTCTGCCGCATCGCGTCTCCCACATCGACGACCTCGATGGATCGCGTGACGGTGCCGGGCTGGTAGTAGTGCTCGCGTCCCGTCCGGGCGCCCCAGGCCGAGGCCTCGAGATACCGCTCGTACGATTCATTGATGAGCGCGTTGACGAAATCCATGTTGGCGAGGTACTCACCGGACATGACGAACTGCCGCAGGTAGTCCTCGCGGCTCACGCCGCGGGTGTCGTTGAAGACGAACCACGAGTTGGCCCACGGGGTCAGCCCCGAGCGGCCCGTGCGTCCCTTGACCGCCATGACCACGTCGGCGCCGGCCTCGACCGCCTTGACGGCGGCGAAACAGCCGGCGTACCCGCCGCCGACGACGAGCACGTCGGTGTGGAGGGTCTCGAGGCCCAGTCGCCTGATCGGCTGCGCACTCACCTGGCACCTCCCTCGGAATCCTGCAGCAAGGTGACGCCCCAACCATGCAAGGAGCCCAGGAGCGTCCCCTCGCTGACGGCGATCGCCTTCGTCGGGCAGTAGTGCTGGCAGAGCCGGCAGACCTGACAGTCGTCGAGGTAGGCGATGGTCGAGACACTGCCGCAGGTGAGACAGCGGTCCGCCTCGGTCACGGCCTCCCGATCGCCCAGAGGCAGGACGGTCTGGTCGAAGCCGGTGAGACGGCGTTCGGGAGGCACGACCTCGCGGTCCACACGACCCGCCACGGTCATCCTGTCCACTGCTCGAGCGGACCGGTCCACCTCGGGAAGATCGGCGGTCCGCTCCTGCTGCTCGCCGAGGTCGGCCGCGAGATCCTCACCGGCAAGGTAGCGGCCGGCCGTGAGCGCTGCGCGCTTGCCGGCCGCGAGCGCCTCGACCACCGTCGCCGGGCCCGAGACGGCGTCGCCGGCGGCGAAGAGCCCCGGCGCGACCTCGCGGGTACGTTCGTCGGCGAGGATCAGACCACGCGCGTCCACGGCGAAGTCGGCGGGCACGAGCCGGGCGTCGGCCGCCTGCCCGATCGCGAGAACGACCATGCCTGCCGGGATCTCCAGAGGCATGCTGCAGTCGCCATACTCGGGACTGAAGCGGCCATCCTCGTCGCGCACCGACAAGCACTCGACGCAGGAGACGCCGGTCACCCGGCCGTCCTCGAGCGTGAACGAACCGACGCCCTTGGACGGGCGGATGGCGCAACCCTCGGCCACCGCATCCTCGATCTCTTCATTGAGGGCGAGCATGCTGTCCTTGAGCCCGGACTCGAGCACCTCGAGGCAGATGACGTCCACGTGATCGGCGCCCAGACGCACCGCGGTCCTTGCCGCGTCGAGCGCGACGCTACCGCCGCCGACGACCACGACGTTGCCGTGGACCTCGCGCAGCTCACCCGCCTTCGCAGCGGTGAGGAACTGCATGGCGCCGACGACGCCTTCGGCCTCGGCGCCCGGCACGACCAGCCCGAGCGCGGCGCTCGCGCCGGTGGCCGCGATGAAGACCTCGAAGCCCTCCGTGCGCAGATCTTCAAGGCTGAAGTCCTCGCCGACCCTCACGCCGGAGCGGAACTCGACGCCCAGCCCCCGGTAGTACTCGAGCTGGGCGTCGACCACCTCGTGGGGGAGGCGGAAGGCGGGCACGGCGGAGCGCAGGAGCCCGCCCAGATCGTCGTCCTTCTCGAACACCGTCGGCCGGTGACCGGCGAGTGCGACGAAGTAGGCCGCCGCGAGCCCCGCGGGACCGGAGCCGATCACTGCGACCTTGCCGCCGGAGGCCTCCGGCGACGGCGCCGGGCCGGCGGCGAGCAGCCGGTCGCCGAGATACTGCTCGAGCGAGTTGATGTTGACGGCCGTGTCGATCTGCTGCCTGGTGCACTCGGTCTCACAGGGATGCGGACAAATGCGCCCCGTGATGGCCGGCATCGGATGGCTCAGGCGTATCTCGTCCAGAGCGTCCTCGAGCCGGTCGGTGCGGATGAGGTGGTGATACGTCCGCTGATCGATGCCCAGCGGACAGGCGACGCTGCACGGCGAGCGTTCGGCACGATCCGCAGCGGCGGTGTCCAGCCGAAAGACGTCCATGGGGCACGCCTCCACGCAGATGCCGCAGCCGATGCATCGTTCAGTGTCTATCGACGAAACGGGCATGCTGCATCACCCCATCTCACGGTGCGGCGTGGCCTTGGGCGGCCCTTCAGGGTGCAGCGGAGCCTTGGGCGGCCCTATTTTCCGCACCGCGCGCGCGTAGTTGTAGATGCGGATGGCGTCCTTCTGCGGGCCTCCACCCTCGAGGTAGCAGGCCGGGTCGCCCACCATGGGGTCGGAGCGCATGGCGCCCGCCCCGTGCACGTCGTACTCGTCCTCGGGCCGGGCAGACGTTCTCCCTGTCGCCTTGCCGAAGGCCACGTACACGGCCTGCCCCGGCATGTCGATGAACGGCGTGCTGGTCCAGCACCACCCCTTGGGGTCGCGCATGTGAAACACCGGGTGGATCGCCGGGATGAACCCGTAGTCGACGATGCTGTGCAGCTCCTTCTGATCCGGCAGCCGCCAGTCGTGGTAGCCGGCCAGCTCCAGGTGCTCGGCGTAGTCCAGGGCCTCCCGCCAGTCGCGCCCCTTGCCGTCGTCGACCTTCTGCCACATCAGCCCGGTCGCCAGGTCGCTCACGGTGCCGTCGCCGTTGTCGACGAGCTCGTTCTCTCCGTACTCAGGACCGCGCACGCAACGGACGCACCACGTCTGCACGCCGTTGTACGGGTGGTTCTCCTTCGGGTAGCTCTTGATGCGCCCGTCGGTGAAGTTGTAGCCGAAGAACGTGGGCGCGACGTGCATGATGCCGGGCTCGATGCGCTTCTTGCCGAAGTCCACCCACCAGTCCGAGAACAGCACGGACTGCGAGATGTACGACGTCGTCGTGATGAGCTGCGAGTCGAGGGCGCGATAGCCGTCGATGTTTTCCGGACCGTACGTCAAGTCGAAGTACCGCCCGTCGAAATACGGCGTCCGGTTCCTGAGCTCGCCGTTGGCGTCGACCAGCGAGATCAACTCCTTGACGCTCGGCAGCCGCCAGTCGTCGTGGCCGCCGGCGCGAAGCGCCTCCGCGTACCCCTCCGCCTCGAACCAGGTGTACCGGCCCTTGAGGGAGTCGGGCCGGGCATCCGTGGTCTTCTGCCACATGAGGCCCGTGTTGAGGTCAGACACCGTGCCGTCACCGTTGTCCTCGTACGACGGCTCGAGGCCGGGGTAGTGCGCGTTCTGGCCGAAAAAGGGGTCGCCCGGCTCCGGTCGCGGGATCTCCCCATTGGGGCCGTAGAAGCGTTTCATGCTGGTGCCCACGATCGGGTAGGCGAGTATGCTCATAGGTCGTTCTACTTCCTTTCCGGCGCCAGGCGCCGTCTCTCAGCTGTCGTCACTTCTCGGACTCTCGTCGCCACTCCGGCTTCGAAGCCCCGCCCACCCACGGGCGGCTTGGTGTTTGGCGGCGGCGGGTCGTTCCTGCCGGCGCGGAAGCGCGCGCCGGTGCTCTTGCGCTTCCAGCCGACTCGCTGGTCGAGCGGCTGCTCCATGCGCAGCGCGCCGGGCACCGGGCAGTGCTCCCCACAGCAGGCGCAGAACCAGCACTCGTCGGGATACGCGAGCACCGGCGGCCCGCCCTTCGTAGCGTTCGGCATCAGTACGTCCCAACGACACACCTCGACACACGTGTTGCAGCAGCCGCGATCTCAGAGGAACTGGGCTGCCGGCCCTGATTCGATCAGCCCCGGCCGATGGCCGGCGGCGCCGCCACGCTGGACCGAACACGGCCGACGCGCCGGTCGCCGCAAGGACGCGTGCCCACGCCTCAGCTAGCAGCCGAGATAGGCCTTCCTCACCCCGTCGTTGGCAGCAACGTCCGCGGCGGGGCCCTCCAGGGCGATCTTGCCGACCTCGAGCACGTAGGCACGATCGGCGAGCGCCAGTGCCATCGAAGCGTTCTGCTCCACGAGCAGTACGCTGAGTCCGGTCTGGTTGATGTCCCGCACGATCTCGCCGATCTTCTCCACCATGAGCGGCGAGAGCCCCATGCTGGGCTCGTCCATGAGCAGGAGCTTGGGACTGGCCATGAGGGCGCGAGCCACCGCCAACATCTGCTGCTCGCCACCGGAAAGGCTCTCGGAGAGCTGTTTGCGGCGCTCTTTGAGGACGGGGAACCAAGAGTACATTCTCTCCACGTCCTCGCGGACCTGGAGCTTGTCGCGGCGTAGGTAGGCTCCCATGCTCAGGTTGTCGGCCACGCTCATGGGGCCGAACACGATGCGCCCTTCCGGGATGTGCGCGATACCCCTCTTCACGATCTCGTACGCCGGACGGTTGTCGATCCGCTGGCCCTCAAAATGGATGCGACCCACGCTCGCCTGCTTGAGGCCGGAGATGCTCCTGAGGAGCGTGGTCTTGCCGGCGCCGTTGGCGCCGATCAGCGCCACGATCTCACCATCCTTGACGTTCAGAGAGACAGCGCGAAGCGCTTGCGCGCGGGCGTAGGCTACGGACAGGTCCTCGACCTCAAGCAGCATCGAACGTCCCCTTTCCGAGGTACGCCTCGCACACCTTCTCGTCGACACACACCTTGTCGGGCGGCCCTTCGCAGAGCTTCTCACCGAAGTCGATGACAACGACCCGTTCGCAGATGTCCATCACGACCTTCATGTCGTGTTCGACCAGCATGATCGTGATGCCCATATCCCTGATGCGGCTGATGAGCCGGGTCATATCCTTCGTCTCGCTCGGATTCATCCCGGTCACCGGCTCGTCCAGCAGCAGGAGTCTGGGCTGCCCCACCAGAGCGAGTGCGACGCTGAGCGTGCGCTGGAGCCCGTGCGGCAGGTTCTTCGCCAACTGATCCTGCACGGGCTCGAGACCCATGAGCTTCACCGTCTCCAGAGCTTTCGCACGAAGCCTCTTCTCCTCGACTCTCGCCGCGCGCGTCCGAAGGACCCGGCTCCATTGGGGAGTCTGGTATTCCTTGTGGCAACCGACGAACACGTTGTCGAGGACCGACAACTTCTCGAAGAGAAGCGTCTGCTGGAACACTCGCGCAATGCCGCGCCGGGATACCTGGTCGGCCGGATCCCCGGTGATATCGCTCCCGTCGAAGACGATCTCACCTTCCGTCGGCGGCTGAAAGCCGCCGACCATGCTGAAGACCGTGCTCTTGCCGGCGCCGTTCGGGCCGATGAGACCGAAGATCTCGCCTTCCTTCACCGAAAGGTCCAGCCCTTTCACAGCGTAAACGCCGCCGAACCGCTTGGTCAGTCCGCGGGTCTCGAGGATCGTGCTCACGAGTCAGCCCCCTCTTGCGGCAGGTCGCTGTGGCCGGGGTCTTGCCCTGCATCGCCTAACGGAACCCCTGGATGTCCGTTCCGGCGCCTCGGCCACACCCGGCCGATCAACGCCTGCAACCTGCGGTCGTCCCACAGGGCGGCAAGACTTCCGAGAACTCCCAGCGGCAGAAAGATGACGATGAGGATGATGATCACGCCTGTGAGAATGGGCTCACTGTCCTGGCTGAAGCGGAGCAGCTCGGGCAGCACAGTCAGGAGGAACGCCCCCACGATCGGCCCGAGAATGACGAAGCCCATGCCGCCGAGGATCGCGTAGATCTGGACGTAGATGGACTTGAACGGTCCGAAGGTGCCCGGTACCAGCGCTCCCGCATACGTCGCATAGAAGCCGCCGACGAACGCCGCGATCGTACAGCCGAGCGTCCACGCGACCAGCCGGTATCGGAAGAGATCGATGCCGACGGACTGCGCCAGCGCGGAGCTGAGACCGATGGCCCGCCACGCCCGCCCGATCGACGACGCGTAGAAGCCCAGAAGGACCAGGACGCAGATGGACGCGATCACCAGGGCGAGATAGTAGAACGACGTCTTAGAGTAGAACTCGAGCTCGATGCCGCCCGGCAGCCGGATCGCCTCCGGGACGCCCACATTGAGGATGCCGACGTAGCGACCGAAGTACTCGAACGTGCCGAAGACCACCGGGATGATCGAGGCGATGACCAGCGTGAGGATCACGAAGCCGAAGCCCGAGAACCTCACGACGATGAGACCGAGCAGCACCCCAGCGACTGTGGCCACTATGACGGCCAGGGGCAGCGCCACCCAGAACGAAAGACCGGCCTTCTGCTGCAGCAATGCTGTGCCGTAGGCGCCGAGTCCCCAGAAGGCGGCCATGGACAGGTTGATCAGGCCCGTGCGGAGCACGAGGACGAAGGTCATCGCGAGGACGGAGTTGACGATCGCCGTGATCACGACGTGCAGGTAGTACTGGTCGGTGACGACCAGGGGCACGACCGCGAGCAGCAGCACAACGACCGCCACCGCGACCTTGCGCCCTATGCCGGGCCTCATCTCAAAGCGGGACATCGGCCATCTTCTTGCCCAGGATCCCACCCGGCCTGATGATCAGGACGATCGCGACCACGATGAAGAACGCGATCTGCGCCTCCCCGCCGCCGATGAAGTACTGACCGTAGCTGAGCGCCATACCGAACAACAGGCCGGCGAGGATCACCCCGAGCATGCTTCCGAGGCCCCCGAGCATGACGACCAGCGGCACCAGGAACGCCATCGAACCCACCTGAGTCGTCACCGCGAAGACGGGCGCCAGAAGGGCCCCGGCGAAGCCCGCCAGACCACACCCGAGGGCCATCGTGACCGTGAAGACACGTGTGGCGTTGACCCCCTGCAGTGCGGCGACGTCGGAATGGAAGGCCACGGCGCGCATCGCTCGGCCCATCTTCGTCTTCTGCAACATCAACTGCAGGGCCAGCAGCACGGCGATACCGATCACCACGACGACGGCCTTCTCCGCGGAGATGCGGAGACCGAACAGGCTGATCGCCCCGGGAAACACCGATGGGATCCCGCGTGCCTCAGTTCCGAACAACCGCAATGCAAGCTGGGTGATGATGAGCATCCATCCGATACCGATGAGCAGGGTGGTGAGGAACTGCCCCTCCTTGTACTGCACCCAGCGAAACGTGGTCATGTACGCCACCCCGCCGAGGACCGCTGTCGCCAGGGATGCAATGACCAGGGCCAGCCAGAAGTTCATGTGGAGCGGCACCATCAGATACCACGTGAAGTAGGCGCCGAGCATGTAGAACTGAGCGAAGGGGATGAAGAGGATGCGCTCCACCGACATGATCAGGTTGAAGCCGGATGCCATCAGCACATAGACGATGCCGATCGACACGCCGTCTACGAAGAGCTGAATGAGAGTTCGTGACATAGCCTTCCTCGATCGCTCGGTCCGGCGACGACTCCGTTGCCGCCCGTGATTCTCATCCGGTCCCCGTCTCTCGAAAGAGACGGGGACCGGATGCTCCTTCGGCCGGGGTCGTCTGCCTTACTGGCCCTTGCTGAAGAGAATACGCGCGGAGGCCTCGCCCTCGGCGATGGGGATCGTCGCCAGCAGCGTAGCCTTGTCGCCTTCGATCTGGCCGACACGGGTCTCATACACGCAGTCGATCGTGCGGTCATTCCCGAGGTCCGGGCGATTGATCATCTGCGCCTCCCCGTTTGCCGTCTGGAAGGTCAGGCCGCTGCCGATGGTGTCCGCAAGGTCCTGCGGGTCGACGCTTCCCGCCGCCTCAAGCGCACCGAGAAGACAATAGAGTGTACTGATGAAGCCGACATCTGCGTTCGTCCATTCGCCGTACTTCGCCACATACACGTCCTTGAGCTCCTGGGCGGTCGGAGGAGGATCGTCCGAGTCGATGGCCGCGATGGCTCCAACGAGGCCCTGGACGTCGTCGAGCGAGATGACCTTGGCGATCTGGTCCGGGCTGAGGGGCACCGTGTTGAACAGCTGACCGCCCCAGCCGGCCGCGCCCATCGACTTGAAGAGCTGCGAGTCGGCGACGGGGCCGCCGCCCTGGGTCGTGAAGGAGTCGGGGTTCCCGGCCGCGATCTTGGTCGCGATGGCGCTGAAGTCCTGGGTCCCGTCCGGATAGAACTCGATCGTGGTGATCTCCTTGCCGAAGGCGCCGGCAAGCTGCTCGAGCTTCCCGGCCTCGGCCTGGCCCTGAGCCGCATCGATGTAGGCGCCCGCGACCGACTTCACGTCTGGGAAGTTCGCCGCGAACCAGTCCCAGATGATGGGCGCCTGGGTGTTGAAGTAGCCGGCATTGAACGCCATCTTGATGTCGGGCGACAGGATGCCCGGCGTGGGCGTATTCGCGATGACCAGCACGCCGGCCCTCTCCGTGACCGACAGCCAGCCATCCACGGTCTCGTCACCGAGGATGATGTCGACCTTGTCCTGGTTGACCAGCTTTTCCACCGCCGCGCGAGCGGTCTCAGCGTTCGACTTGCTGTCCTCTATGAGCAGCTCGATCATGTACTTCTCGCCGCCGACGTCGACGCCGCCTGCCTCG
>Ga0307379_10006640_pt1 | contig 15864 bp, 34 predicted proteins | sample UN2MG_FD_202237 | JGI IMG/M metagenome (GOLD analysis project Ga0307379, IMG submission 202237) | Soil microbial communities from Risofladan, Vaasa, Finland - UN-2 | ecosystem: Environmental > Terrestrial > Soil > Coastal area > Acid sulfate soil | place: Finland: Risofladan, Vaasa | collected... | reverse complement strand
TGTTTCTCTTTATGGAAACTGGACTGGAAGTTGGTTATTGAATGAGACAAATTCTTCTGGGATAAATGATACAGATTATATTTTTACTAAAATTGTTAAGGAAGAAAATTGTATTTGGAATTGTTATGCCTGTGACGCTGAAAATACTTGTTCCTTTGCTGTAGCAAACAGAACTTTCTCTAATTATAAAGTATTTGTTAATTCTTATGTCTATAACAATGAAAGCTATGAGATGGCTACCGAAGCATTTTCTATAAATGTAAGTTCTGATGGAAGTCAAATAATCTTAGGATATTTAATTTATAATGGGAGTTCTTATTCTTCTACAAAAACAGGGGATAATTATGTAATGGAATTTAATAGAATAATAGACCTCCCTGCTGTTGTAGGAAATATTTCTTTTTACTGGAGTTTTGATTATGGTGGGGAGAGAGTTAATTCATCATTATTTTATCAAAATGTTAGTGAAGTTGAAATGGGAATTTGCGACGGAGCATTGACAATCCAGACATTAAACTTTACTGCTTGGGAAGAAGAAAACCTTACAAGATTAAAGCCCTATAATTTCTATGGGACATTTACATACTGGACTGGAGATGGAAGCGTAACAAAGAATTTTTCTATTTCAAATTCTTCTATAAATGAAACAATAATTTGTCTTAATTTAAATGAGACATTTTACGCTGATGCTATTATCCAATATGAAAAAGATGATTATGTTAGAAGAAACCATTACTTAATCAATGAAACTTTTACAAATTCATCACAAGAAAAAGAATTAATTTTATTATTGACAACATCTTCGACGAGCTTTATAATTGATGTTATAGATTATGCACAATTCAGCATAGCTGATGCTTATATTTATATCCAAAGATATTATGCTGGAACAGATGAACACAAAACAGTTGAAATGGCTTTGACTGATGATTCTGGTTCTACTATAGGGCATTTTGAAGCAGAGACAGAGGATTATAGAATTATAATTGAGAAAGATGGCATTATAATTTATCAGAGTGGTTCACAGAAAATATTCTGTAGAGAAACTCCATGCACCTTGACATTTCAAACAGAAGCTGGAGCAGGAGTAACTTGGGATGACTTTGGGGTTATTGAAAATTTTGACTGGACTTTGGAATTTGATGAAACAACAAATATCTGGACATTTATTTATACTGATACTTCTGGTTCGATTGGATACGGAAGATTATTTGTTTACTATCAATCCCCAGATGAAGGAGAAATAACAATTTGTAACACAAGTTCAACTCTCCTCGCTGATACATTAACCTGTGATGCTACAGGATATAATGGAACAATTTATGCTAAAGCATATCTTAGCAGAAGCCCAGAGTTTTTGGTTTATCTTAAGTCTGTTATAATTGGCGGACTGAAAGAAATTTTAGGATTGGAAGGATTGTTTCTCTCAATGTTTGTGTTAATGTTTTTGGGATTAATTGGCTTGTGGAATCCAACAGTAGGAATCGTTTCTGTTGTTGGTGGAATGATAATTTTAAATTTTATGGGACTGGCATCATTCGGAGCAGTAACTATCTGGGGTGTTATTTTCATTGCAATAATAGTTTTATGGGAGTTGAAATCATAATGGTAGGAACAAAAGGACATACAGGAATTTATGAACATAAATCAAATCAAGGATTTCAAAAAGGTAATAAAATAAATTTAGGGGGAAAATAAAATGTTAGCAAGAGATTGGATAATAGTTTTGGTTTTATTTGGAGCAGTAGCTGGAATGGGAGCATTAATTGTTGTAGATATGGCTAATTCTGAAACAGGATATAATGTAACAAACATGACTGATGAGAATTTTCAGGAGAGATATGATACTTTAACAGATACAACAACTGATATTTATCTGATGCAGAATGCAACTTCGAGTGAAGAAGGAATAAGTGTTTTTTCCACTTTTACAACAGTATTTAAAGCAACCTTTAATGTTATATCAATTATTTTCGGAAGTTTTTCTGTAGCAAATACTGTTATGATAAATTTTGCAGATGACTTTGGAGTTCCTTCTGTAATTGCAAATGTTATCTTTCCTTCTATCTTAGTAATCATTATTGCTATAATTGTTTTTGTTGTAATAAGTTCGGTTAGTCAGGGGAGGATGTAATGGTTAAATATCAATTACCAACAAATGAAAGTTATGCGAATGTTACAGGAATGCGTTCACTATTTGAATATATCCAAGATGTAAGTAGTGGATGGTTTTTCCTTATGGTTTTATTTGCTCTTTTTGTAATTGTCTTTATATCATTAAAACAATATTCTAACTCAAAAGCTTTTGCGAGTGCTTCTTTCCTTTGCATGATTTTAAGTATTATTATGAGGGCTCTCGAATTTATTTCAAGCACTTGGATGTATTTATGTATAGTCCTCGTTGGTGTTTCAGTTGTATGGCTTCATATAGATAGCAGTCAGAATTAAAATGGGAAATAAACAAACTCCCCCAACAAAACAGGTAAGAGTAATTGTAGGAGGACTTATGGATAAATTAAAAACCAAAGTATATGAGCAATTTATAGAGAAACATGGACTTAATTTACATGATAAAGATGTGATGGAGGCGATTGCAAAAGCCGTTATGGATGGGAAATTATTCGCCAAAATTATTCCACAATACTAAAACAACTTGTTTTTTTCTGTTACAACCTCTTTTAAATAAATTTTTCTGTCTTAAATTGTATATTTCCCACCAAAACAGGTTGAGGATTGAAATAAATAAACCTGAAATTCAAGGGAGGTTAAAATTATGGAAAAATATTTTTCAATTAAGCCACTAAAATTAGTGCCAAAGAACAAAAAAGGTTTAGGTATCGGTGATATTTACCCTGTTGTTCTTACCATTGCTTTAGTTGGTATTCTCTTAGCTATTGTGTTATTCATTCTCGATGAGTTTGGAGACCAGATGACTGAAAATTCTTCTGCACAAAATGCTACAGAGGACATCAGTGATGACTTTGTTGACTTCATTCCATGGATAGGAGTAATCTTATTGGTGGTTGCTGCTGCAATAGTTATTGGTGTTCTGATGAGAAGCTTTGCTGGTGGTGCTGGTGGAAGAGTGTGATTTTCCATTTTCTTTTAGAAGATGGAAAATAAAAACTATTTCAAAATAGTGCCAAAGAACAAAAAAGGTTTAGGTATCGGTGATATTTACCCTGTTGTTCTTACCATTGCTTTAGTTGGTATTCTCTTAGCTATTGTGTTGTTTACTCTTGAAGAGATAGGAGAATCTGTCCCTACAGAAACTGCTACAACAACTAATGAAACAGAAGCTTGGATTAATGGAACTGGATATACTCTGGTAAATGCAAGTGACTGTGGATTTGAATCACCTGCAATAACTGGGGCATGGAATTCATCAAATGGACTCTTAATTGCTGCTGGTAATTACACAGTTAGTGATGCTGGAGTATTAACAAATTTGACTGCAACTGCTTGGGATGATGATGTTAATTTCAGTTATACTTTTGAATGGGGAGGAACCGCCTGTGATGCTACAGAAGACATTGCTGATGATTTTGTTGACTTCATTCCATGGATAGGAGTAATCTTATTAGTGGTTGCTGCTGCAATAGTTATTGGTGTTCTGATGAGAAGCTTTGCTGGTGGTGCTGGTGGAAGAGTTTAACTAAACTTTATTTTTTATTTTTTCCAAGGGGATATGTGAACCTGTCTAAAATCAGGCACAGACATATTCCTATCTTTCTTTTTTTTATTTCAAGTTGTAGGGAATCAACTACTTCTAAAACGATACATTTATATACCCACTATACTTGGTATAGTCAGTATGGAAAACAAAGAACAAATAGAAAAAGCAAAAAAGAAAGTAAAAGAAATAATAGCACAACTTGGAAGAACAAAGGGCTTTAGAGATTATGAATCTTTTAAAAAATGGGCTGGAGAAACACATTGCTTTTATTTTACCGAAGTTGAAGAATTACTTTTAAATACAATTTTAGAGATTATAAAATGACAGAAAAAATATTACCAAACAGAAGAGATGAAGAAGTTACATCTATGAAATGCAATGTCTGGTATCTTAGGTTCTTAAATAAATTCAGAACAGGCAGAGAATCTTGGCAGGAAATTGCAATGAGATTAATTACTTCAAGAAAACTTGACCCAGAACAATCAAAGAAATTAAAACAGGAGATAGCGAACTACGATAAGTTCTTGTGAAGATAAAGATGAAAAAATATAAAGTATCAAATGGTATGACTAAAATAATTAATGCAAAAAGTCCTAAAGACGCAGAGGAAATATTTTTAGATTCTTTTAATGAGTGCATCTGTGATATGGTATCTGTTATAGAAATTAAAAAGAAAAAGCGAAAAGTAGGAGTGCTTAGAAGATAAAGATGATAACAAGATATTTTCAAGTGATATGTGATTATTGTGGTCACAATATTAATGACTACTATAAGAATCCCCCATCTTATCAAGAACTGAAAAAAGATAATATTGTCATTTATAATAAAAAACATTTCTGTAATGATGAATGCAAAAGATGGTGGAAGAAGGTTACTACTGGAGGGTGCAAATTCATTAAATGGCAAAGATAGAAAAGTTAAGGCCAGAAAAGTTCTGGAAAGAAGCAGAAAAAGATTTCAAAGAACAAGATAAAATTTTAAAAAGATGGATGGAAAGAAATTATGGAAAGAGGTGCAAGGAATATGATAAAAATTGTATTGTTTGTAAAATGTGGAAAATAGCAGACAAATTAATTTTACAGGAGGGAAAAACTGAACTTCATAAGTGTAGGTAAGATAAATGGAAAATAAACATCCACTAACAGGAGAACCTTATCCAGTAATAGAACCAATTGGGTTTTTTATAGAAGGAGATTATATTGTTGTTGCAAATCCTTGTTCAATCCCAATAGATTTATTAAAAGAATCATTGAGAAAAAAGAGAACAGAAGGAGAAGTTTCTGCTTGTTTTATGATAAAATTACCTTTAAATTTTTTAGACAAAACACTCAAACAAAAAGGAGTTAGAGGATAAAGATGATGTTTCTCTATAATGACAAACTAAAAACAATATATTTATAAAGGGGTAAGTCCTAACTCTTTTATGGAAATAAGAAATTTCATAACACGACTTTTGTCGAGAGGATATATAACTCTTGGCAAACGAGGACTTGCAAGGGTTCTCAACCAATTAAATTTTCTTAAAGGGGCTGAAATATCGCCCTCTTTTTTTAATTAAAATGAAATGTGATTTATGCGACTTAAAAAAGAAAACACTCTGGTATTATGAAGACGAATATTTTATAGTATGCGATTGTAAGAAATGCCGTGTTCCAATGATTGTTCTAAAGCGTCATGATACAGAACTAACTCCTTATGAATCTCAAAGACTTTTAAAATTATTAACTAAATTTGCAGAGAGGAAAAGAGTGAGCTTTGTAAGAAGATCCATTCCTGACCATTGGCACATGCACATTAGAACTGCAAGGAGAAGAGAATGACTGAAACAATAACTTGTGAGTGTGGGGCAATTATTAGAGGAAATTCAGATGATAATGCTAAAGCAAACCTGAAATTGCATAAAAATTCAAATAAGCATAAAGAGTTAATGAAGTTGAAAAAAGTTCAGGAGAATGCTTTAAAACGCAAGAATAAAGGGTCTGTGGAGAGGGGAGAGATAAAGAATGATTAAAAAAACAGATGACCAAGTTGATTTATCTAAAGAAATACAAGAAATTGAACAACAAAATCATGAAAATAAAAAGTTTTTAGAGCAGCTTGGAGATTGAAAATGAAACTTAAAACATTGAAGGATTTGAAATTAATAGAATTAATTGGAGCAGATAGAGATGTTAAACAAATTATAAAAGCAGAAGCAATTAAGTGGGTTAAACCTTATGATTGGGGTAGTTTCTGGAAATGGTGTAGGAAAGTAAAAGGTTTTGATTATGAAAATAAAAATATAAGAATAGCATTTTTTATTGAAGCTTGGATTGAGTATTTCTTCAACATAACAGAGGAGGATTTGAAATGAATCAAAAGTTAATCGGTGAGCATAATAAATCTAATGAAAGAGGATATTATGGAAGTTGAACATGCAGATACCTTCACTTCTGCAAGTTTTTTTGAAAGAAATATTCAAGAAAGTCTTGGAATGGTTGAGGATTTTGAAAAAGAAGAAAATGAAAGATATTTGATGAAAGAAACTTTTTTTATCATTAAAGAGGTGTTAAAAAAATACCTTGATTTAAAGAAAGAATATTATGCTCTCTTGAGTATGTGGATTATAGGGACTTATCATCATGAGAAATTTTATACATATCCTTATCTGTTTTTCAATGCTATGAAGGGGTCTGGAAAATCAAGGACCTTAAATCTTATATCTTTTCTGGCAAAAAATGGTGAAATGTTAAATTCACTTACAGAAGCAGTATTATTTAGAACAAAAGGAACTCTTGCGATTGATGAGTTTGAAGGGGTCTCAAGAAAAGGCAATGAAAGTTTGAAAGAATTGCTCAATTCAGCATACAAAAAAGGGATTAAAGTTAAGAGAATGAAAAAAAGGAAATCAGAAATGGGAGAAGAATTTGTTGTTGAAGAATTTAATGTTTTTAGACCAATTTGCATGGCTAATATTTGGGGAATGGAAGAGGTGCTTGGAGACCGTTGTATCCAGCTCTTTTTAGAAAAAACTACACTATCTCAAGTATCAGATTTAATAGAAATCTTTGAAATTGACCCACAAATCAACAAAATTAAGCAAAATTTGAATAATCCTAATGTAGTTTCTCCAGTTAGTGTAGTTTCTCAAAAAGAAACTACATTGCCTTTTAAGAGCCAGAAAAGCCCAAATTTGGGCATTTCAGAAAGTTTTTTGTTTAGTGTAGTTTCTCTCCAGAATGTATATATGGATTGGAACGATTATGTATTAAATTACATTACTACACAACTACATAACTACACTAAACTACATTCTAACCCAAAATTGATGGAAATAATTAAGAAAAAATTGAAGTTTTTTAAGTTAATAAAAGACTCTGGAATTAGGGGAAGACACTTGGAATTAGCATTCCCTTTGCTCATAATTGGATGGAAAATGGGTGAAGAAGAACTTGAAGAAATTCTATTTGCTTTAAACCTTATTTTTGAGGAAAAGAGGCAGGAAGAATACATTGAAAATAAAGATGTTTTAGTTTATGATTTTGTTAGTCAAGAAATTGATACAGGTTATTATATTTCAATTCAAAGACTTACCGAAAAGTTTAGGGAATTTAGCCAAATAAAAGATGAATGGTTGAATTCAAGATGGATGGGCAGAGCAATCAAGAGATTATCTCTTGCAAAAAAAAGAAAAAGAATATCCAGAGGTATTGAAATAATTCTGGATGTTAAAAAAGCACAGGAGAAAATAAAAATATTCAAATGATGTCAAATTTATCAAACATTCCTTATGAAATTCAAGAAGAAGCAGAAATCAGACCAGAACTTTTGGAAATAGAAGAACTTGAAGAAAATAAATTTTTAAAGAATCAAAAGGGAGGTCAATAAATAAAAATGGCATATAAAGAAATAAATCCAACTGACTGGACTTATAAAAATGATGGAGATTTTATAGAGGGCATCCTCGTTCGAGTGCAAGAAAACATAGGACCTAATAAGTCTATGTTATACAGCATAGAAACTTCTGGAGAAGTGAAAAATGTCTGGGGTTCTGCAATACTTGATTCAAGAATGGGTCTTGTAAATGTCGGCGAGAAAGTTAAGATAACTTACAAGGGTCTTGGAGAAGCAAAGAGTGGACAAAATGCTCCAAAAATTTTCAAAGTCGAAGTTGACAAAGAATAAATTATTATTGGGGGATTTCCCCCTTTTATTTTATAAAAATGAAATTCAAACCAATAGAAAGAGAATATGTTGATTGCAAAAAGTGTAACAGGCCCTATAAGAAAGGGGTAAATTATCCTGATGAAGTTTGCCCAGCATGTGAATGTGAAGAAGAATGATAGACCTTAATAAAATACCTCCTAAAGTATTGTTTTTATCAAATGTAATGGTAATTCTCCTTTTGCTAACAGCTACGGCTTTTTTAATCACTGAAATCATATTTGTAAAAGAACATGGTGGACAATGTGTTCATAATCCTACGGCATGGGCAGAAAAATATGCCCGAGAAGAAAAAGGTTTATTAATTGATTGTTCCTGCAAACAAATAGGAGATGATTTTAAATTAAATTTAACAGGTGATGGACTCGAACAAGATAGTTAATTGGATAATAGTTATCCTTTTGATATTGTTTTTTGCTTTAAAAGGTCTACAATTTATACTAAGAAGATGAAAGGGGGTCAATAAAAATGGATAAAATAACTGAAAAAAAATTTAAAGAAAGATATGATGAAATGAAGAAAACAACTTTTGAAGATTATGTAAAAATTAAGAAGAAACAAAATAAATGGCTAATGGTTCTTGGATTTGGTTTGATTCTTTTAACTTATTCTACAATGATTTTGGGATTTACTACTTGGATGTTTGTGGTAGAGGAAGAGGATGATAATGCTGCATTTCTTAACATTGGAAAGGATTTATGCTTAGATAAAGAACAAGAGTATGCAAAGATGGAAATATATAGGGGAGGAAAAGTTGTTATCTTTTGTGAAGAAGAAAACATAATTTTCAACAAATGAATGAACAAACTTGTCAGCACAAATGGAAGATAATGAAAACAATAGAAAGAACTCATGAAAATATTATTAAACTAAAAAGCCCTGAAACAGTTTATCATCTTCGTTGTGAGAAATGCGGAGATATTTGTTCAAGGAGATGTTATGGTAATGGAACAAATGGGCAAATCATTGAGAATGAATCATTATAGTCAGCGTGGGGTTGGACTGAAAAAGCGGAAGCTATGGTTGATTGCTAATTCAACACGAGACCCCAATCATAGTCAATTTTCTCCTCAACACAGAAAGTTGATAGTGCAAGTTGATTTCTAAATCATCTTGCCTCTTTTAGGGTGGGGATAAAACCCCACTTTTCATAATGGCAGAAAAAATTAAGGAAGGAGATATAAGACCAATATATAAGTTAGTTGGATTTGAAGTTTGTAAGAAAGCATCTGAAAAAGAAGAAGAACAAATCTGGGTGCAAACTGAAAAACAAGACCAAGCTGAAGTATTGAGTTCTATATTTAAAAACCAAAAGAAAACTAAGGAATAATGGGATTTGGATTTGCTGTAAGTTTTGTTATTTTTTTAATACTTTCAGTTGGATTAGCATGGTATACAAAAAATCCTTTAAATGGAGTTATCCTTATGGGTCTTTACATTGTAATTAAAACAATTTGGAAGGTATTAACAGAATAAAAAATAATCAAAAATGGAGAAAGGTTTATTTGTTTTAATAGGATTATCTTTAGTAATTGGGGCTGTTGCAATTCTATTCTATTTTATTAATTCATTAAATACTATACTTGCTTTTGGAATCCTTGCAATTTCCCTTGTTGTTTTTATCATCTTTTGCAGGAAGGAGAGTGAGAAATGAAACCAAGATATAGATTCAAAGGAAAGTATGCAGATGAAAGAAGGAGAATTGTTATTGAATATGAAGAAGAAGGAAAAATTAAAATAAAATTCATCCCAAAACCAGATAAATTATTGTCCGCTCTAAAAGGACAAATTTTTATAAAAGAAAAGTGTCCTAAAAAGACTACTGAACTTACCGAGCCCTAAGTTAACAAAAATGATAATCCAGACAATTAAATTTTGCAGCAGTGCAATGAACTACAAAAGATAATGTAAGTGAGAGATTAAGAATTCTAAACTTAACCTCTTTTTATTCAAACCAGTTTTTATAAGGGCAATGATAAGGTATTGTTTGTAGGTCATATCCTTAGCTCTTTATTGTCTGGATAGCCTTAGCTCTTTATTGTCTGGATAGAATTAATTATTTACAATAACAAGTAAACTTATCATCAGGACATTTCCAAAAAGCATCAATAAAACCATAATTGATACATTTTTTAAGACAATTAATTCTGTTAGTTGTATCTTGGTCTTGAAGGAATCCTTTCTTAGAATTAATTTCTGTGCAAGTAATTTCCATATCTATTTCTTTTTTATAAGGTATTATTTTCTCTATAACATTTGACTGCATATAATTTCTCACATCTCTAACAGTATCTGGATGAATCATCTGTGGAACTATTAGTAATGCTACTATTATTATAACAATCCACCATATTATTCTCATTCTTTTGTTACTATTGAATGATTTATAAAGTTATCAATACTCAAATCTATATGAATTAACTTATATGGGGGTTTATATTGGTTTTTATGTTCAAAATGTACAATTCCTTAGTAAAAATTGCTATTTAATTAGTTTAAAGCAACTTCAGCCCCTTTCTTTTCAGCTCTTGTTAAATATCTATAGATAACATTAACTTCTGGGAATCCAAGCTCTTTCTGTATTTCTTTAGCAGATAATCCCTTTTGATTTAAAGCAACTATCTGTCTTTCTCTTGGTGACAAAGCATTTTTCTTGAGCTCCTTGTCTTTTTTCTCTTTATTTGCTATTATTCTTTGTGCAAGTTCTTGGTAAAGTTTATTTACAGAGTTTATTTTTAATTTATCATAATCTTTTGTTAATTTCTTACTTGGTTTTCTGAAATAACAAATATCTATTCCATAACCATCATCATCAATAAATTTATGTTTATATGGCTCATTTTTATGAGGAGAAGTTTGAAGCCAGAAAGGTTTTGCCACCACAATCTTTTTTCTAAAATTTACACCCAAGCAATCAACCCATACTTGGCACATCATTTGAAAATGCTTATCTATGAATGAAATGTGAGGACAATTACCAATTATAACAACTTGTTTTATTCTGCAAGTATCTACAAATTTATTCCAGAGTTTATTTTGCAATGTCAATGAATCTCTTGAACCAGCAAGAACACTTAATTCTTCAATCATTATTCCTTCTCCTTTTCTTTTAAAATCCTTAACTAATAAGATTGCTTGTTCTAAAGTTTCACAAACATTATTTATTTTAAATTCCTCATCAAACCATCTTTTATACCATAACTCTAAAAATCTTAATCCAGCATAACTCTTTCCTTTTCCAACTTCACCAGTAAAAATTTGAATACATCCTAATTGAGTTTTTATTCTATGCTCTGTAAAATCCAAAAGAGCTTTGGATTCTGGTGATGTTTTCAAGTTAATTATCTCTTCCATTTTATCCCGCTCTTGATTGTTTCTTGAAATATCCTGTCCTTTGTGCAACATTAACTAATTCAGAAAGTAGCTCATCATAGATTGGAATTCTGGAATCATGATAAGAATTAACTTTATCATCCCAACCACCAGCAACAACCAAGAATTTATTTTCATGTTTTACAGATAGGATAGCGACCGCTTCATTTATTTGAGGAAGATATTTAAAACCTGTTTTTTTCCATCCTTCTTTTGTTTGTTCCATTTTTTCATAAGCAAACTCATCAAAAACATTTTTTAATCTTTGATTGATTCCTACTTTTTCTATATGATATTTTCCTTGTTTGTTTTTTTTAACCTGTGAAGCTATTATTTTTTTAAATTCTTCATCTTTCTTTATTTCAGGAGCTAACAAATCTTTTAATCCATCAACAGAAGCAATAAAGATTTTTCTTGTATCTGGAATCCATTCTCTCCTAACATTCCCCTGTCTGTCTAACTTCTCATTAAAGTATCCTTCTTTCATCTCAACACTTCTTTTAATTATGCAATCATTAATAGCCCTCATTACTAAAGCTGGATATGAAAAATCAACTTTTGAAGAAGTAAAAGTTCCAATATTAGATTCTGGTGCATTATTTATTAAAGAATTTTCATCCATTTTAAAACACCAACCCTCTTATTTTGAGAACCCATTCTGAAACATAGTGTTTCAAAAGATATATAAATGTATCTTTTGTATAGTAGTTATGGGAAATGATAAGTTTTCAGAAAATAAATGGAAAACCATTGCCATTATTTTTATAGTTCTATTTTGTTTAGAAACATTTGTTCTCGTTTGGGCGGCTACAACAGGAATGAGTGATTTAGCAAGGGAAGAGGAATGTGTTATGAATGTTTGTGGTGAAAATCATGCTTATCAATATTATCCTTCTACTAAATTTTGTTATTGTTATAATGAATTTGGGGAAAGGATTAAAGAACAATTAATAAAATAAAGAGATGGTAACCATAGCAGAACAACAGGAAACAGAAAGCGCAAGATTAGAAACAGAGATTTCTCGTGTTGTAGCAGACATAGGAAGATACAAAAATCTTGCAGATAAATCAACTGGAGGTGAGAGAGAGAAATGGCAAAGTATGGAAGCACAATCAAGAACAGAAGGAAGAAAATTAATTGAAGGAAGAGGATTAATATCAAAAGGTTATACTTATGAAGATATTGTTGCTGGAGCAAGTCAGTATGCAGTTGCTGCTGCAAGAAGAAAACAAGCAGTAACGCAATATGTTGCAGGATTATCTTCTGTTGAAAAATCTCAATATGAATCTTTGAGGAGACAAGGATACACTCCTGAATCAGCACAAAAAGTAGTTGCTTGGAGTTCAAAGTATCAGATGAGCCCGAGTTCTGAAACAATAGCGAGAGTTTTAGCAGGAGAAGATGTTAAACCTTTTAGAGAACCTGCAAAAGCTCCAACATATACTTTATTTGGAAAAACATATAAGGGAGAGGAAGTCGAAAGATTTAGAGGACGAGCAGCAGAATATATTAGTCCAGAAGAAAAATTATATACTGCCATTGGTTTAGAAAGAAAAAAAACTCCTTTTGGAGAGTTTTATGGTGGAGAAATAGTAATGCCAAAAAAAGTTCCAACACCACTTGCAATTTCAGCTTATGAAGGTCCAGTAATTCCAACAGAAAGAACATTGTGGGAAGCAACTGGAGAAGCTGTAACAAGAATTCCAACTGGGATTCAAATGGCAGCAACTGGACTTATAACTGAATTTGAACCAAGTGAAGGACTTAGATATATTTTTGAGCCATTTAAATATGCTGGAGAATTGAAAGGTGAAGAAAAAATTGCTGTTCTTGGTGCACCACAATTTGGGACTGCTATGCCAGAAGAATATTTACTGCCAGAATATAAACCATTCAAAGGAACTAAATTTGAATATGCAGAGATGAAAGGATTTGAATCCCTGCCAGAATATTATGAAAGAACGGGGACAAGGGTTTCAAAATATGCACCTATAGTCGTTGAGACAGCAGCATTGATTGGAGCTTCTGTTATTAGTCCTGCTATGAGAATTGCTATTGTTCCAAGTTATATCTTTGGAATAAGCACAAAACAAACAATAGAAGCACCAACAATTTCTGGGAAAGCTTTAGGAGTTGTAGGAATGGGTCTTGGACTTTATGGTTTTGGTGCTGGAATATCAGGTCTGCAAAGAGCAATTACAATGGAAGAATTAAAATCTGCTATTGCAATAAAACCCCAATATAAATTAGGAGTAAGAGAAACATTGAAGGGAGGAATAGTCAAAGATATTTATAAAGCAGAATATCAAGTTGGGGGAGTAAAAATAATCAAGGGAGCAGAAATATATTCTAAGCCACTTAGTGGAGAAAGATTTGCAATGTTTGGAAGAGGAGAAGTTTATGCTAAAACTTATGAATATATGACTGGAAAAGAAATTTATTATGGTGCAATAACAAAACTTAAAGGATTAGGTGTTGGGTTGGGCGTAAGAGCAGAAGGATGGCAACCTTCAATATCCATTGGCAAAGTTTCAAAGCAGATGGAATTTTTGATAAGAGAAGGTAAGGGAAAGATTACTTATTATCCTCCATCAGCACAAGTCCCAGAAAAATTTATTGTTGGTGGAATTTCAAAAGAAGCAAGAGAAAAAATTATTGCATTAGGTGGAAGAGTAAAAGAATTTCAAAAGCCATGGGTTACAAGAGAAGGGATAGTTATTAAGAGTGCTGAATTTAAAGTTCCTGTTGAAGAAATAGCTTTGATTAAAATTAAACAACCAGCTCCTTCGGACATTGGTTTTATTAGAACCACTGGATTAAAAAGTCCTCAAGAATATTTTCAGAAATTATATGCCCCTCCAACTCCAATAGTTGCAGAGAAATTAATACAAGCTCCATCTATAAAAATACAACCTTCTATTCCACCTCCTTCAATAATAGGAGCTGGGGCAATAATATCCAAAGTAAAATTAAAAGATGTAATTAAACCAATAACAAAAGACATAATCATATCAAGGGAAAAAGAAGTTTTAATACAACCTTCAAAGGTAAGAGCAATAGTTAAAGTAAAAGAAATACAAAAAGCTATTTCAATTCCAAAAGCAGAAATAAGAATGATAACAATTCCAAGAGAAAAATTAATGGTAGCACAAGTTCCTGCTATGGCACAAGTTTCTATTCTAAAGCAAGAGTTAAAATTAAAACAAGCATTAATCACAGTTCCTGTAACAGGAGTTCCTTCACCTTTAATTTCACCAACAGGTGTTCCCCCACCAGTTATTCCACTCATAATACTTTCTCCTTTCTTTAAACCCAAAAAAGAAATAAGAAAAATAATCAAAGTAAAAAGAATAGCTCCCACAACAAAATATAAACCATCTCTTCTTGCTCTTGCCCTCGACATAAGAGCCCCGAAGATTCCAAAGGCATACACAAAAGGAATGGGAGCGTTGATTGTTAGACCAATAATTTCTAAAGAGAAGAAAGGAAAAGTAATTAGAGTTAGAAGAAAATCTCAATTCCAATTTAAAATGCCTACATTTAAGTTAAGGGGTTTGATTAGGGCAAAGAGGAAGAAAAAATGAAAACTGAATATGTTACTCGAGAAGAATTTGATAAATTCACAAAGTATCATGGGATAGGTGTTTATCTTTTGTTTGGATTAATATTTATTGTTCCTGTTTTATATTCGATAACAGCTAACACTAAAAATTATGTAGGATTTTATGGAATCGGTGTTGTAGGATTAATTTTTATTTCTTGCAGTGTTATTAAATATCTTAAATGGAGAAAAAAATATGTCTAAAAAGAAATGGTATAAAAAAGCTGTGATGGAAAAGCCACCTTATACTTTGGGCTGGAGAAAATCTCAATCAACTGGTGTGAGAAGAAGAGCAGCTCTTTCCTCAAGACCTAAGAACTGGACTTTGCATAAGAGAAGATTATCAACAGCAAGGGCTTTAACTGCTCTGGCTAATGTAACAACAGACAGAAGAACAGAAGAATTAGCAAGAAGAGATGCTGCATACTTTTATAATATCATTAGAGTTAAGAAGAAGAAAGTGGTTAGAGTTCAAAGGAAAAAGAAAAAAATTATTAGAGTAAGGAGAAGGAGGTCAAAATAAATGGCTAAAAGAAAAGTTGTAAGAGTAAGGAAGAAGAGAAAAGTTGTAAGAGTGAAGAAGAAAACTAAAACATATGAAACATATAACCAACTATATTTTAAGGGGAAGAAAAAAGGAAAACCTTTTGTTTATCATAAAAGATTAAAGGCAAAAGATGAAGAAGAAGCAATAAGAGTAATTAAAAAAGTTAATAGAAAGTGGAATGCTGCTAAAGGTGTTAAAGGTGCAGCACATTATAAGGTTAAGTATGTTAGAGTAAAGAAGATAGAAGGATAAGCTTCATAATCAATAATAAAAAATGGAAGAAACAGTTTACTTAGATGAAAATGATAAAAGAGTTGACCCTTCAGCTATTGGCAAAACTCATGAAATTGCAGATGCAGCAAGTGGAGCACAGAGCAAACCAGCACAAGTTTATAATAAATTAATGCAGGAAGAAAGAGTTAGTAATTTTATCAGCCAGACTTCTCCAACCTTATCTTTAAATG
>Ga0307379_10006638_pt1 | contig 15867 bp, 14 predicted proteins | sample UN2MG_FD_202237 | JGI IMG/M metagenome (GOLD analysis project Ga0307379, IMG submission 202237) | Soil microbial communities from Risofladan, Vaasa, Finland - UN-2 | ecosystem: Environmental > Terrestrial > Soil > Coastal area > Acid sulfate soil | place: Finland: Risofladan, Vaasa | collected... | reverse complement strand
AGGAAGCTAAGGTCTTGATAGAACAATGGCGAAGGGAATATAATCAGGTGCGTCCTCATAGTGCCTTGAGGTACCGTCCACCAGCACCTGAAGCTGTACTAATTATGACTTAACAAGTGGCATCACTTGGGGGCAGGTCAGCTGGGAAATACTACTCCCTTATTACCTTGAGATATTCATTTTTTGAGTGCATGTCCATCCTTTCCATAGCCTGGTCTCACTTCCTTCTGAAGTTTTAACCAGGCTGCATAATAATTCTCCGGTTAGATTTTTTGTGATTTAACAACTCCCCCTTCGGTTAGATTTTAGATGATTCAAATGGTTCTGTTCGTTTTTAGTGTATTATGAAAATGCCAAGATTCTATAGATGGGGAGGGGGAGGAGTTCTTTATACTTGGTCTTTCGGATGGTGGACTGGCAAAGACGATGACCTTTTATGCGTGAAGTCTAAGATTTCTAGCGATGCAGAAGCAGAAATAGCCTTAAGCCCAGTATGCTCAAATAGAGTTTTAGCCCTATTAGCTTTTCTGCTTAAGGCTATTCTGATTAGGATTGACGGCAATATTACTGATAGGATTAATGTTGCTGGAAGGTTGGACGATGGCAATCCCAGCAGTAGATAAGGCAGTCTGTAGAGGTAGGCAGGTGGAGTTCGCTTCGACTGTGAGCTTCCCAACAGCCTCTACCACTTCGACCTCTATTAGCCCATACCAAAACCTTGCGATGTGGTATCAAATGCCCATGTGTTGTTCTAGTGCATTCACAACGCCCACCAGACCTTTTCCATGCCCTTTTTACAATATCCAAAGGGAAAGTCGCCATATTATCCTCCTTTCTCTTATATTTTTATTGACAAGTAACTTCACTAGGTATAAGATGAAGTTAATGGGTTGGGGGTTACGGGATTTGCACCCGTGTCATCCATTTTAGAGATGGATGTGCTAGCTCCTACACTAAACCCCCATGAGAGAGGATAACTCGACCACTATCCTCTCTCTTTTATTTTGGTAACCTAATTGTACTTACGGTACGCATCACCTCCCTTTGCTGTTTGCGAATCGGATGTTTTTTCTTCTTCCTGATATTGTATTTGCCAATCACTCCTAAGATTATCTTTTCACGAGGATATAGGCTCGTATATTGTCTTGAACCTTTAGACTGCTTAACTACATCTAGCCAATCCTTTAATGGTATATTTAATCCCGCCTTCTCTGCGGGTGTCTTATTCCCTAGCGATTCATGCGGTCTGAAAAAGTTATAATAGGCTAGCCATCCATCGAGAAAAAGCAAAGCACTTTCGGGTGTCTTCAACCCTCTCATAACCTTCGTTCGTGATTTTAGAATCCCATGAAAACGCTCGATAATGTTTGTATTAGGCTTAAGGGTAAATCCCCTTGACTGGACATGGTGGGTATCACTACCGAGAGCCAATTCAATACCATCGAGGTAGGCAGATAGTTTGTCTGTGATAATGACCTTCGGTGATTTACCCGCCTTACGAACTGCCTTTTCAACCAAACTTTGAGCGTGCTGTGTGGTGCGGTTGAACGACACATGAGAAGCTAGAAGGAATCTAGTTTTAACATCTATCAAATCCCAAAACCATACCTTATGACCGCCAATGTCGAGCATGGTTTCATCGGCAAGCCAAACATAACCGACATTAGGTTTATAATCTCGTGTCTTTCTATCTGCTTCGTCTGAGAACCGACAAATCCAATCGTAGATTGTGCTGCTGGACGGGCAGTTATTGTATTGCTGGTCTAAGTGCCCCCGAATCTCATCAATGGACATTCCCCGATAATACATACTCAAAGCTGCGGCTACCTGCATTATCGGAGTTTTCATATCAGGCAAGGCATCATTGTCGGCAAACTTTCTTCTGCAATCCTTACACCACCAATACTGGACGGCATTTTCCCGTCCATAGCGGACTACGTTAGTTGAACCGCAATACTTACAACAAAAATCAACCATGACAAACTTCCTGATTTGCCTTTTACCCTAGTGTCTATCCTCTAGGAAAAGCAATCGCTTCTGATTAATTACTAGCTAATACATTATCCTGATTGCCTTCTTCGTCTATTCCAGTAAGGACTACGACATCTTGGGCATATGACTGGATTCCTAACTCTTGGAAACCACTCATATCCACATCTACGACAAGTCCTAAGCCTATAATTATGAGTTCTTGGCATGTAACCTCCTCATTAGTATATACACTATTAGTTAGTATAAGATAGCGGTAAGTTTTTGTCAATACTCATTGGCAAAAATCTTAGATAGTGTATAATGGAACTAAACAATAGAGAACAAAAAGTAATTGGAGGTGTTATTATGACTGAAGTTCAACAACCAACCCCACCGACAGAAGATTGGTCGCAACCGCCAGCGGAATACTTTAGCGATGTATTTTGGACTTCATTATCACCGTGGTCTGTATCAATCACTTTCGGCTTACGACTGACTCATCCATTTGAGAAAGATATCCCTAAAATCCGAATGCGAATGCCACTTCAACAAGCAAAAGCATTAGCAGTCATGCTTCTAAGGGCTATACGCAGATACGAAACTGATGCTAATGTAACTATTGAATTGCCAGACCAATTGCTCAAAGGGCTTGGTATACCACTAGAAGATTGGAAACGCTTTACTAAATGAGCGTATAAGATGACTCTATACGAAACATTGAGTATAGTGATTGGTGTAATCGCATTAGGTTTGACCATTTGGGCACATAGAAGGATAACAGGGATTAATCTAAAGATACAAAATATACTGAAAATCTCAACAAGTGGTGGTCAAAGTCCAATCGTATCAGATAACACCTTCAATATCTATAATTACAATTCCCCCCAATAATAAAACGCCATAGGTTTGCCAAGTGTATAAGTCTGCCAAATTTTATATCAACTTCAACCGAAGAGAACCATTCAAATCGCAGACTTGACAATTCTAACTGTGACTTTTTATAATGCAAGGGAATTCGGGTTTGTTTCGCATTCTAATATCAACCTGCAGGATTTAGTTTTCTTTATAATCGTGTAATGTACTCTTGTAATAAGCAGTGAGCAAGTATATTTTCATTACTGGTGGCGTAGTTAGTTCTGTAGGTAAAGGGATTTCGGTAGCCTCTATCGGCAAAATATTGACAAGCCGTGGCATATCTGTCTCTGTGCAGAAGCTCGATCCTTACTTGAATGTTGACCCAGGGACGATGTCTCCTTACCAACACGGTGAAGTGTTTGTTACTAAAGACGGTGCCGAGACTGATTTGGATTTAGGTCATTATGAGAGATTTATTGGAGTGGAGCTGACCCAAGCTTCTAACGTCACTTCCGGTCAGGTCTATTCTTCGGTAATTGCTCAGGAGCGGCGAGGAGATTTTTTGGGAGGTACAATCCAGGTGGTTCCCCACGTAACCAATGAAATAAAGAGCAAGATAAGGAAAGTAGCCGAAATATCCAAAGCCGAGTTAGTTATTGTTGAAGTTGGCGGCACTGTGGGGGATATTGAAGGGCAACCATTCCTCGAAGCTATAAGGCAGATGAGAAAAGATGAAGGCAAGGATAATGTACTATATGTTCATGTCACCTTTTTGCCACACATCGCTGCCACCGATGAATTAAAGACCAAGCCCACTCAACATAGTGTCAACGAGCTAAGGAGAATCGGTATTCAGCCCGATGTTATACTGTGCCGCAGCGATAAGGAGATATCTGAGGGGATAAAGGACAAAATATCGCTATTTTGCGATGTAGATAAAGAGGCGGTTATTTCCTTGGTTACCAGCGAAACCATCTACGAGGTGCCCCTGCTACTCGAGGATGCGGGGTTAGGAGAATTTATAGTTAGCCGATTGAGCTTAAAAGCAGGGAAAAGCAATCTGGAAGAATGGAGAGACATGGTAGCCAGGCTAAAGGCTCCTAAAGAGCTTATAATTATTGGATTAGTAGGCAAATATGTGGAACTCAGGGATGCATATTACTCCGTGCGTGAAGCATTGTGCCATGCAGCATTAGCTCACAATCGCGAAGTGAAGATAGAATGGTTGGATTCCGAGGAATTGGATGGTATGGCCGATGATAAACTCGGGCAGGTTCAGGGGATAATTGTTCCTGGCGGATTTGGCTACCGGGGAATTGAAGGCATGATAAAAGGTGCCAAATTTGCCCGAGAAAGGGAAATTCCTTACTTGGGCTTATGCTTGGGGATGCAAACTATGGTCGTCGAATTTGGTCGTCATGTTTTTCATACTGACAAAGTAAATTCCACTGAGTTTGATGCCAGTAGTGCTTATCCTGTCATCGACCTGCTCCCTGAGCAGCATGGCGTGGAGCAAAAGGGAGGGACTATGAGGCTCGGGACTTATCCCTGCCATCTGGTAGCAGGAACAACGGCAGCTCGTGCCTACGGCACCGAAGTAGTCTATGAAAGGCATCGCCACCGTTATGAATTTAACAATAATTTCCGCCAGCCATTAGAGGAAGCCGGTCTTGTACCCTCTGGGTTATCCCCGGATGGAAGATTAGTGGAAATCACTGAGTTACGAGATCATCCCTGGATGCTTGCCTGCCAATTTCACCCTGAGTTCAAATCCCACCCCGATTCTCCCCACCCGTTATTCCTGGGGTTCATCGGGGCAGCCAAGGAGACACTTGTTGAAGGTGCTCAAACAAGCCTACCCTTAAATTAATAAGATGAAGATATTTTTAGATACTGCCAATGTAGAACATATTCGCCATGGGGTGCGACTAGGGGTGGTTACAGGGGTAACCACTAATCCCAGCATTGTATCGAGAGAAGGCAAGGTGGATTATCGAAGATTGGTCCAGGAAATCTGCTCCATTGTCCCTGGTCCAGTATCTACTGAGGTATTAAGCCAGGATGTCCAAACAATGGTGGCTGAGGCCAGAGAAATAGCTAAATGGGCGGAGAATATCGTGGTTAAGATACCAGCTAGCCTTGAAGGAGTGGAGGCAACCTCGGTGCTGGCCAGTGAAAACATAAAGGTTAATTTTACTTTGTGCTTCACCTTGAACCAGGCTTTGCTGGCGGCAGAAGCAGGAGCCACTTTTATAAGCCCTTTTGTGGGCAGATTGGATGACATCGGTGAGGATGGTATGAAAGTAGTAGCTGACATTGTGGAGTACTTGGATTATTACCAACTACCTACTCAAGTTATCGCCGCTAGTATCAGGTATCCTCAACATTGTCTAACGGCAGCCAAAATCGGTGCTCATATTGCCACAGTGCCCTACGAAGTGTTACTACAAATGATACGACACCCTTTAACAGATATAGGCATTGAACGTTTTATAAATGACTGGAAGAAGGTGATGGCGAGGGAAGAATTACTGTAAAAGCCCCCACAAAACTATAGATATAAATAAGGAAAGGTTTCTAAAAAGAGGTTACTATGATAACTATGTCGCAACTAGAAAGCAAAAATCGGGATGAACTGGAGGCGATGGCTAAGGAGTGTGGCATCATTGGCTACTCTGCTTTGAAAAAGTCCGAGCTTGTCCACCGCATCTTGGAAGCAGAAGCCCAGCAGCAGGGAAATATGTTTATAACAGGCGTCCTGGAAACCATCAGCGAAGGCTATGGCTTCCTACGACAGGATACTTTCCGGCGTGGTGGTAATGATGTCTATGTATCAAACTCCCAGATCCGCCGTTTCAACTTAAGAGACGGCGATGCTATTTGTGGCCAGGCCAGACCTCCTAAAGAAAGTGAGAAATACTACAGCTTACTTCGAGTAGAGAGTATCAATGAACTCGACGCTGAACTGACAAGAACGCGCCGCAATTTTGGTTCGTTGACGCCCACCTTCGCTAACAAGCTCATCAATCTGGAAACAACGTCAGATGAGTTATCCACTCGTCTAATCAACCTGGTGGCACCTATAGGCCGGGGGCAAAGAGGGCTTATTGTATCACCACCTAAGGCAGGTAAGACTGTGCTTCTTCAAAAAATTGTCAACGCCATAAATACTAACTACAATGATATCCACCTCATGGTTTGCCTTATTGGAGAAAGACCCGAAGAGGTCACTGATATGAAGAGGTCAGTTAAGGCCGAGGTTATTGCTGCCACCTTCGATGAACCGGTAGAAAGCCAGACTCGGGTAGCGGAATTAGCATTAGAGAGAGCCAAAAGGCTAGTAGAAATGGGCAAAGATGTGGTCATGCTCCTTGACGGCATTACCAGACTTACAAGAGCCTACAACTTAGCCCTGCCCCCTAGCGGGCGTACTTTATCTGGCGGTATTGATTCAACAGCCTTGCATCCCCCCAAGCGCTTCTTCGGTACTGCTCGCAACATTGAGGAGGGGGGGAGTCTAACCATCATTGCTACTTGCCTCGTGGATACCGGCAGCCGTATGGATGACCTCATATATGAAGAGTTTAAGGGAACAGGTAACATGGAACTCCACTTGGATAGAAAATTATCTGAGCGAAGGATCTTCCCGGCTATAGATATTATGCCTAGTAGCACGAGAAGGGAAGAGCTTTTGCTGGATGAAAATACATTGAAGCAAATGTGGCTGCTCAGGCGCATAGTTAATATGATAGATAGTGATTCCCCTAACCACGGCGAGGCCACACAAAGGATATTGGAAAGGCTAGCTAAGACGAAGGACAACGCTGAATTCTTAGCCACTCTATCTAAGGATATCTAGGAAATCCTGATTAGATTGGGATTTCCACGGCTGCAACTCCGAACACGGTGAAGAAGCAAAGCAATCCCAGTTGGATAGATAAATTAAAACTCAGGGTCAAGAAAAGCCTGGGTATGAATATTTTCCTGTGTGACAGTTGTAAATGGAACTGGAGAACTGCTTGTCACCGCCCTGAGCGTCCCAACGCCACCTGGTGCCCTGATTATACGAAGAAGGGGCAATAACTAAATTTCTGGTTGGCGTAAACGTCGCGCCTGCTATTTCACCACGAGCGAAGTGAAGATTCTCAGAGATTCTCCATCGCCCAAATTCATTTGGACTTTTCAGATTGACGTTGCTGAACACTCTCTTCCACCCTGATTGACATTAGAGCTGGCACCTTCTAAAATCAAGAAGGTGACTGCTAAGTGACTGGTGACGAACTCAGGCAAGCCTTTCTGAATTTTTTCCAGGATAGGGGGCATAGGATTATCCCCAGCTCTTCCCTGGTGCCTCACAAGGATCCTACTTTACTGTTGACCAGCGCTGGCATGGTACAGATTAAGCCATATTACCTGGGATTGGAGACTCCACCTAGCCTGCGATTGACCTCCTGCCAGAAGTGTTTCCGCACTACTGATATAGATTCGGTGGGCAACAGCAAACACCTTACCTTTTTTGAGATGCTGGGCAATTTCAGTGTCGGCGATTACTTTAAGAGAGAGACCATTTCCTGGGCTTGGGAGTTTGTTACCGCGCATTTGAAGCTGCCCGAGGAGCGGCTCTGGGTCACTATCTATCTTGATGATGATGAAGCCTTCGCCTATTGGCGAGAAATTGGCGTGCCCGTTGAGAAGATATTGCGATTCGGCGAAGAGGATAATTTCTGGGGACCAGTTGGCGATTCTGGTCCCTGCGGACCATGCAGCGAGATTCATTATGACATGGGTGAAGAGTTTGGCTGCGGAAGGCCTGAATGTAAGCCCAATTGCGACTGTGGTCGCTTCTTCGAGATATGGAATCTGGTATTCACCCAATACAATCAGGACAAAGGTGGACAACGCACTCCTTTGCCCAAACCGAACATCGATACAGGTATGGGATTGGAGAGAACCTTAGCCGCTATTCAGGGCAAGTCCTCTCCTTATGAAACAGACCTGTTTTCCTCTTTGGTGGACCACATTTGCCACTTATCCGGGAAAGGGTATGGTAGGGACGAGGATACCAACCGAGCTATTAGAATTGTGGCTGAGCATTCACGTGGCATCGTCTTTCTTGTCGCCGATGGTGTAATGCCTTCCAACGAAGCCAGGGGATATATCCTGCGGCGAATACTCAGGCGGGCTTCGCTTTTTGGCCGAAAACTGGGATTGAATGACCCTTTCCTTAATGAAATTGCTGACGTTGTCGTTGGCACAATGAGCCACATATACCCCGAGCTGATGGCTAATCAGAGCCTGATTACCGAAGTAATTAGAGTTGAGGAGGAAAAGTTCATTACTACCTTAGACACAGGGCTCAATTTGGCGGAAAAGTTCGCCGATGAAGCTTTGGCTCAAGGGAAAGAGGGGCTATCAGGCGAAGAGGTATTCGGACTTTATGACACCTATGGCTTGCCACCGGAGCTAACCGCCGAGATTGCCAGAGAAAAAGGCCTATCTATAGACTGGGAAGGTTTCCAGGCTGAGATGAAGGAGCAGCGGGAAAGAGCTAGGTCAGGACAAAAGCTAGTCCTCCTAAGTGGTCAAAGCAAGGGCAAAGCAGAGGTGAAGGGCGAGCTTACAGTCATACGCAAGCAAACACATTTTGTTGGCTATAAGGTGGCTTCTTCTCAATCTAAAATTCTTGATTTAAGGGTCAAAGAAAAGCCTGTAGAAACCGCTTCTCAGGGAGATGAACTTGCTATTGTGCTTGACAAAACTCCTTTCTATGGCGAGATGGGCGGGCAAGTGGGTGATAGCGGCGAAATTAGCAGCCGAAAGGGGAAAGTAGCCATCGTAAGTACTATTAGAACGCCCTCCGATGTGATTGTCCATCAGGGGAAAGTTGTTGAAGGCGGTATATCTGTTGGCGATGAAGTTGAAGCCAAGGTTGATTTCTCCCGCCGCCTGGATATTGCTCGCAACCACACCGCTACCCATCTCCTCCAGGCTGCCTTAAGACAAACTTTGGGCAGCCGTGTTTATCAAAAAGGTTCGTTAGTAGAGCCAGAAAGGTTTAGATTTGACTTCCCCCATTTAGGACAGGTGACTGAGGAGCAGCTCAATGAAATTCAGAGGCAGGTTAATGAATGGATACGTCAGAACTTGAAAGCGGAAGCAAAAGACATCCCTTATAACCAGGCCATCGCCGAAGGTGCTATCGCCTTATTTGAGGAAAAGTACGGAGAAGAAGTTCGGATGCTGGAAATCGGGAAGCCAGCAATAAGTAAAGAACTCTGTGGTGGCACTCATGTGGGTTCAACGGGAGAAATTGGCATATTCCTGATAACCAGTGAAAGCAGCATTGGCACAGGACTGCACCGTATTGAAGCGGTAACGGGAAGGAAAGCTGAAGCTTTAATTGAATCTCGCTTAGCTGCTTTGCAGAGCGTGGCCCAAGAAGTAGAAAGCTCACTCGGAGATGTTCCTGGCAAGGTGAAAGCTCTCATCGGCGAACTGGAAGCAGAGCGCAAGAGAATGCTTTCGCTGGAAAGGGAGCTGTCACGTAAAATAGCTGGGGATTTACTTGGGCAAGTGGAGCAAGTGGGCGGTGTGACAGCTCTGACTGCCAGGGTGCCAGCATTGACCATGCCTATCCTCAGAGAAATGGGCGATATATTAAGGAGCAGGCTGAACAGCGCTGTAGTGGTTCTGGCTACAGTTTATGATGGCAAGCCGAGCTTTTTAGCTATGGTGACTCCTGACCTGATAGCAAGGGGATTTCATGCCGGTGATATCATTAATCGAGTAGCCAGAGTTACTGGTGGGGGTGGTGGTGGCAAGGCTGCCATGGCTCAAGCCGGCGGAAAAGACGCAACTAAGATTGACGAAGCCTTGAAATTAGTGAAAAATATTATTGCGAGCAAAATCTCCTGAGATTGTTTATTTTGTCAACCTGAGCGATAGCGAAGGGTCTAAGATTCTTCACTTCACTCAGAATGACAAGAGGTAAAAGGCTCGGACTCAAAGGCGAAAGTGAAATGCGCAGCTTGGGACTAGATGTTGGAAGTGAGAGAACCGGGGTAGCCATGAGCGACCCCCAGGGGATTCTAGCTACTCCTCTAACTGTGCTTGCCAGTAAAGACGAAGATGCCCTTATAAATGAGATCCTCAAGCTTATGGAACAGTATAAGGCAGAGTGCGTTGTGGTTGGCTTGCCTCGCCGCTTAAATGGCGAGCTTGGTAAACAAGCTAGTAAGGTAATAACTTTCACTGACAAGCTGTCATGGCAAGCGAAGCGAAACAATTTCAACCAGCTTGATGTACAACTATGGGATGAACGCTTCTCTACCAGGGCTGCGGAGCGATTAAAGATAGAGGCCGGTGGCAAGGGAAGAAGACTGCGCTCCAAGGCAAAAAGAGGAGCCCCAAATTACAACTTTCAGCCTAAAGCCAAGGTAGATGCCATAGCAGCGGCTTTTATTCTCCAGGGTTATCTCGATAGCCTCAGGAAAGGGGAGCAATGTCGAGATACATAGGCCTCATCGGTTATCCCATTAAGCATTCTATCTCTCCTTATTTCCAGCAGGCGGCTCTGGATTATTATCAACTTGATATCTGCTATGAGGCTTGGGAGACAGAGCCATCTCAACTTCAAGACATAGTGAATAATTTAAGAAAACCTCAAAATGTTGGAGCTAACGTAACCGTGCCCCATAAAGAGGCAGTTTTACCTTTATTAAACGAAGTTGATGACTTGGCACTTTCGATCGGTGCTGTCAATACCATAGTCAAAAAGGGGGATAGACTTCTGGGTTTTAATAGTGACGCATATGGTTTTATCGAGGTGCTAGATAAAGAAGGGCACTTTGACCCTGAGGGCAAGCGAGTAGTCATCCTGGGCGCTGGTGGGGCGGCCAAGGCAGTGGGTTTTGCCTTGGTGCAAAAGAATGCAAGCTCACTGGTCATCATTAACCGTACTTTTGAGCGAGCCCAGACATTGGCAGATAGACTGGCAAGCTACAGAACAGATTCTTCATCAGGCATGGAGACAGCAAAAACCGAAGTCGCTGCTTTGCCCTGGCAAAGCTTAGGCTCTCACCAAACTTTTAGTCATTGCCACTTAATTATCAATTGTACTACCATGGGAATGAAACACAGTTCACAAGAAGGTCAATCGCCTTTGAGCCTGGAAGTGATTCCCAGGGGCGTCTTGGTTTATGACCTGGTATATAATCCCTGGCCAACTCCTCTGTTAAAGCTAGCACAGAAAGCGGGGGCCGATATACTTGGCGGCTTACCTATGTTAGTATACCAGGGAGCGGCTTCCTTCAAGCTATGGACAGGAAGGGAAGCTCCAATTGACATAATGTTTAATAAGGCTAAGGAAATATTGACAGGAGGCAAGAGGTGAAAAAAAGGGCAATCGTTATCAGTGTGTGTGTATTGGCATTGCTTGCGGCGATACTAGTTCCGATTTTCTGTATTTCCAGACCGACAGCAGGCAAAATTGTCGTAATACCGCTCAGTGGGACCATTACCACCGGAGACTATTCATCGGTCTCCAGTTCGACTATTACCCCGGGGTTGGTGAGAGACTATTTATCGAGAGTAGAAAAGGATAAAGCGGTCAAAGCAATTGTTTTCCGTATAGAGAGCCCTGGCGGTGAAATAGAGCCCTGCCAGGAAATCCTGTGGGAGATAGAAAGAGTTAAGGAGACAAAACCCATTGTGGTAAGCATGGTGGGCACAGTTGCTTCGGGTGGCTACTATATCTCCGCCAAAGCAAGTAAGATTGTGGCCCTTCCTACTACAATGACAGGGAGCATTGGGGTTATCTCTCAAGTAATAAACGTCGAGGGGCTTTTGGAGAAGCTGGGTATCCAGATAGAAACCTTCAAAGGCGGCAAATATAAGGACATGTATTCAGGATTCAGGGAGATGACACCGGACGAGAAAATAATCATGCAGGAAATGGTTGACGAGTATTATGAGCTCTTTGTAGATGTGGTGGCTGAGGGGAGAGGACTGAGCAGGGAAGAAGTCAGAAATTTAGCTACAGGACAACTTTACAGTGGTACCAAAGCCAAAGAGTTGGGTCTGGTTGATGAGCTAGGTAATCTGGATACAGCCATAAATTTGGCATTAGAACTGGCTGGCATCGAAGCTGCGGTAGTCGAGTATTATCAACCACCCAGACTAACACTATGGTCGCTGTTAGGGCTTGTCGATGCTATTAAGACGAGGATATCTGGGTTGAGTGCCCAGGATGTAGTTTTGTTGGAAATCTTAAGCCATAACTATCCCCAACCTCTATTTCTATATCAAAGCTAATGGGACAATTTCGTTTTCTTACTGGTGGAGAATCTCACGGAAAGGGGTTGGTAGCCATATTGGAAGGAATGGTGGCTGCCCTTCCCCTGGAAGAAGGATATATCAATCAGGAACTCAAGCGCCGCCAGCAGGGCTACGGGCGTGGTCCCCGCATGAAGATTGAAGAGGACAAGGTGGAAATTATGGCCGGTGTTCGCTATGGGCTCACTATGGGTAGCCCCATCGTTCTCTTTATCACCAACAGGGATTGGCAAAACTGGCAGGAACAGTTAAGCGTTTCCCCGATAGAAAAAGAAATCGAGCCTGTAACCTGTCCCCGCCCGGGACATGCCGACTTGGCCGGAGTGACTAAATATGGTCTCAAAGACATCAGGCCGATTATGGAAAGAGCCAGTGCCCGGGAAACAGCCACCAGAGTAGCTGTCGGAGCCATAGCCCGAAGATTCCTGGAAGAGTTGGGCATTGCTATCCACAGCCACACTGTGGCAATTGGGCGACATCGCTGGGAGCGAGGGAAAGCAAGCTCTATAGGTTGGCACCAAGTAGAAGCCTCCCCAGTCCGTTGTACCCATGCCAAGCTAGAGAAGGCGATGATAACAGCCATTGATGAAGCCAAAGCTACTGGCGATACGCTGGGTGGCATTTTTGAGGTGATTGCTACCGGTGTCCCCGTCGGCTTGGGCAGCCACGCTAGCTGGGACCGCCGTCTCGACGGCAGGATTGCTCAGGCTATAATGAGCATCAATGCTGTGAAAGGGGTGGAAATCGGGGCGGGATTTGCTTTAGCTGAGCTTAAAGGCTCGCAAGCTCACGACGTCATAGAACCCAATCCACGTAGCAAAACGAAGGGGCTCCCCTGGCGACGCGCCACCAACCGTGCCGGTGGCATCGAAGGTGGCATAGGCAATGGCGAAGATATAATAGTAAGGGCAGCAGTCAAACCTATTGCTACCTTGGCTAGCCCTTTACCTTCCATAGACCTTCGCAGCGGAGAAATAGCAAAGGCTCACTACGAGCGCAGCGATATTTGTGTTGTCCCGGCCGCCGGGGTAATCGCTGAAGCCGTGTTGGCCATTGTCCTGGCCGATGCCTGCTTGGAGAAATTCGGCGGCGATAACTTAAAAGAGACCCTGTCAAATTACCATAATTATCTGAGCAACATATCTTGATTACCCGACCACAATCCCCGGTAAATGAGGCGGTATTAGTAACATTGAAGAAGTATCAACAGAAGCCTTTAAGGAAAAACATCATTAATGCCGCTTAGCCAGCCGGAGCATCACTCTAGCCTGCCCGTTACTCACTCGGTAAGGACTTGATGAACTCACCCACTAGGTTGACGTTCGCCAATTCATACTTCCATGACTCGGCATCGTGCTGCAGGTAAAACGGATATGCGGTAACAACAATAACCATGTCAAGCTCTTCCAGCAAAACAATCAGCTGCCCTCCATGTCCCCACGCGAAGTCGAAATGATGCTCGCCTGCCCTGGCGGATCACCACTGATAGCCATACCCGATGTCACTGATGGAAAGGCCCCAGTTTGCTGGGAATCCGCCAGTCGCATTGATATCCTTCGAGTACCTCTGCAGTGATTCACTGACCCAATTGGCTGGAACGATCTGCTTCCCTCCGTATTCACCGTCGTTAAGATACAGCAGGCCAAACCTGGCCGCATCACGTGCCGTTAAATGCAGATCTCCACAGCCATTGTTGTGGCCCTCTGCGTCCGTGCCCCATTCGCTCGCCTCCACCCCAATCGGGAAGAAAAGATTCTCTTCAGCATATGCCTTGAGATTCGTACCAGTCGCCCGATCTACGATAATGCCCAGCCAGTTGGATGATAGATTGCTGTAGTGGAACTCGGTCCCCGGATCGGTGATGAGAGGGAATTCCTGTATGAGAGGCGGATAGTGACCCGATAAAAGCCCCTCCCAGAGAGCCGGATCGGTTTCCTCCCAGGGATATCCGGCACGCATTTGTAACAGATGCCGGATGGTGATCTGCTCCTTCCTTGGGTCAGTTATCTGATCGGCGACTTCCGGGAAAAAATCCAGCATCTTTTGGTCCATGCTTGACAGATAACCCTGCTCCAGTGCAATCCCGACCAGTGCCGAGGTAAAACTCTTCGTTACGGATTGTAACCGATCTTTCTGCTCAACCGACCCTTCATTGAAGTAGTCTTCAGCTATCAGATAGCCGTTCTTGATAACCAACAGACTATAAATAGTCTCCAGTTCAGCCGCATTGTAATACATCTCCGCCACCAGCATCGGGTCAAGTCCCTGTTCTGTGGGCGTCGACACATTCCAGTCATCCCCGGGCAGCGGCGTGTAGTCAACCGCTAAGAGGTCCTCAATCGAAGGGCCACAACTGGCCAGCGCTGGCAGGACCAGGAGCACGATGGCGATTATCAGCAGAGAATACTGACGCCAGTTAAAGCAGTGCACGATGCGCTTCAATCGGGCCGCCCCGGCCGCTTATCAAATTGAAGCTTCATTCAACAACTCCTCGGCTTCTTGACTCATCGGCTTCCTGGGCTTAGCCCCGTCGAATGTGGCAAAAGAGGCTTCTGAAGTCATTTTAGCATAAAACCCTGTCTGCACGACCAGCTTATTATAGGAAATCCAGGTTAGGGGATTTAATCACTGGAGGAAAGGGTTGCCTTGGCGTTCGTTGCCGATAGTAGTGAATGGTCCGTGGCCGGGGTAAACAATGGTTTCATCAGTCAAAACCATGAGTTTTTCACGAATGCTCTTCATCAAAAGTTCGTGGCTACAACCGGGAGAGTCCGTTCTGCCAATGCCAAAATTAAATAGAGTATCGCCGCTAAAGACTACTCCATGCCCTAAAAGACAGATTCCACCAGAACTATGTCCCGGGGTGTAGAGAACTTCAAAGTGTAAGTCGCCAACATCTATCTGGTCACCGTCCTTAAGTAACCTATCAGGCTGAGGAGGTGATTTAATAGGGGTAATGCCAAGTACTGTCAACATACGCATTGGGCCAGCAAATATTAAGCCTTTTTCAGACTCATGAAGGGCAAACTGGGCATGAGTCTTTTCTTTAACTTCGCGAAGAGCACCAACATGGTCAATATGGGCGTGGGTTACTACAATTAAGGATATAGACAATCCCATTTGCTGCACTGTTTTCAGAATAGTCGGTGCCTCAGCGCCGGGGTCAATAATCATTCCTGTCCTGGTCGAAGATGAACCAACGATATAGCAGTTGGCGGCAAAAAGGCCGACCACTAATGTCTTTACAACCATTGTCTTTTCCTCGGGAAATCCTATCGGTGAATTCCTAGAATAGTAACATAATTAATGCTGCCAAAAAATTGTTTGTGCTGGCAAATGAAGTCGTTTAGCAGATTGAATTACTATTAACAGCCCGTCGCCTCTTGCCATTCTTCGCCCCGGCTTGTCGGGGCGAAGAATCTCCTCTTCACTTTGTTGAGACTCAGCGTGACAGAGAACCTATTATACCTAATCTTGACAAGCCTAGCATGCTGAGACTTTTTGGAATCTGTAAACAGACACTTTATAAGTATCTTTGATGTTGTTATGGTGAGGCGAACATTGCTCTTTTAACTATGCTGAGGAAATTGCAAATTTTTGCATTTTCGAGTATAAGTGTAAGCACTCTTATGACTACTGTTCTGAGTGTAAGAAATCTGACTAAACAATATAACAATCTTACAGCGGTAAATCGCATTTCTTTTGAAA
>Ga0307379_10006632_pt1 | contig 15872 bp, 10 predicted proteins | sample UN2MG_FD_202237 | JGI IMG/M metagenome (GOLD analysis project Ga0307379, IMG submission 202237) | Soil microbial communities from Risofladan, Vaasa, Finland - UN-2 | ecosystem: Environmental > Terrestrial > Soil > Coastal area > Acid sulfate soil | place: Finland: Risofladan, Vaasa | collected... | reverse complement strand
AACGTGACGGTCGCCGACGCGCTGGGCACGTGCAAGGCGGTCTGCTGGGAGAACGGCACGCTGGACGCCAACGAGCTGAAGACGCTCCAGATGACCGGCGACCGGCGGAGCGGCGTCGATGGCGACTTCGGCGCGGCGTTGACGGTCCGCGGCGCGGGGCTGACGGACCGTCAGAAGGCGTTGAGCAATGCGACCATCGCCGGCAGCGTTCACGACGAGACGTGGATGCTTGGCTGGCACGTGGGGACGCTGACCGTGGGCTCGCTGGTCAACGCCGAGGTGCTGGTGGGCTGTGCGGCCGCGACGGGCAACGCCGGCGATTTCGGCGGCCACGAGTTCACCGTCAGCGGCGTGACGCTGAAGGGGTGGGAGGGTAGATTCTTCGAGAACAGCACCTTCGCGGCGTGGGAGATCGGCTCGATGCGCTTCAGCGGCAAGGACGCCCCGGCCAGCGGGACGGTGCAGTACGGCATCCTGAAGCGCCCGATCACCGGCTTCCTGTCCGTCGGGTCCGGGTTCCACGAACAGCCGGTCTGAGGACCGCGCCGGGCCGGCCGGGGGTCAGCGCGAGAGCAGGTCCAGCCAGTTGGGGCCGTCGAGTCCGCCGCGCATGGGGCGTTTGCGTTCCTTTCCGGGCGTGGGCTGCTCGGCCTCGGGCGCGTCACCGGCCTCGCCGGTGTAGTTCGGGTCGAGCTTGATCGCCTTGACGGACAGGGAGATGCGTCGCCGGTCCTCGTCGATCTCGAGGACCTTGGCCTGTACGGACTGTCCCTCGCGGACGACCTCGTTGACGTTCCGCACGCGGTTCTCGTCGAGCTCACTGATGTGGACGAGGCCCTCGACGCCGGAGGCCAGTTCTATGAAGGCCCCGAAGTCCGCCAGCTTGGTCACGACGCCCTGGACGGTGGAGCCCACCGGCCAGCGGACCGACGCGCCGGTCCACGGGTCGTCGCCGACGCGTTTGACCGAGAGGCTGATCCTCTTGGCGGCGGGGTCGACGCTGAGCACGCGGACCTGGACGGTGTCGCCCTCCTTGAGCACGTCGCCGGGGTGCCGGATGCGCCGCTCGAAGGACAGCTCACTGATGGGCACGAGGCCTTCGACGCCCTCTTCGAGCTCGACGAACGCGCCGAAGTCCGCCAGGCGGCTGACCCGCCCGATGACGACCTCATCGACCGGCCACTTCGCCTCGACGCCGGTCCAGGGGTCGGGCAGGGCCTGCTTGAGGCCGAGCGAGATGCGCTCTTCGTCCCTGTCCACGCGGAGGATCATCACCTCGATGGGCTGGCCCTCCGTGACGACCTCGCGCGGGTCGGCGATTCGGCGGTGGCTCATGTCGCTGATGTGCAGCAGGCCGTCGATGCCGCCGATGTCCACGAAGGCGCCGTAGGGCATGATGCTGCGGACGACGCCGCGGACGACCTTGCCCTCGGCGAGGGTGGCGAGGGTCTCCGTGCGGGACGCCTCGGCCTCTCGCTGGAGGACGGCCCGGCGGCTCAGCGTGACGCTCTCGCGGCGGCGGTCGATCTCGATGACCTCGCAGCGGAGCTTGGTGTTCACGAAGGGGGCCATCTCCTCCGTGCGGCTCAGGTCGATCAGGCTGACGGGCATGAAGCCGTCGATGCCGCCGAACTTCAGCTCCAGCCCGCCCTTGTTATGGCCGGTGACGAAGGCCTCGACGACCTGCCCGACCTCCAGCGTGTCCCACGTGGCGGCGAGCACGGCGCCCTGGCGCGAGAGCAGCAGCAGGCCGTCGGCGGGGTCGTAGCCTTCGATGGTGACCTCGACGGCCGAGCCGATCTCCGGCAGGGGCTCATCCTCGAACTGCGCCGCTGGCAGGAGGCCCTGGCTCTTGCCGCCGAAGTCGACGAAGATGTCGTCGCCCTGGATGTCGATGACCTTTCCGGCCCGGACGCCGTCGGGCCGGGGAGTGGTCTCGGCGGGCGTCTCGGCGTCGAGCAGGTCCTCGATGCTCATGTCGCCCAGGGCCTCGTCCAGCTCCCGCTGGAGGGCGGCGTCGATGCCGTCATCGGGGCGGTGGATGTTGTCCCGGTCCTGTTTCTGAATCGTCATGGTCCTGGTTGCTCCTTGGTCTCCGGCGCCGGCGGGTGCTTGCGCCCGCAACCGGCGCGGGGGAGGGTATGATCTCTATTTCGGCGACGGTTTCAAGGCCCCATCGGTGTAGAGATCGATTCCCCCCTTCCCCAGCCATCGGGCCTGGATGATGGCGCGGTCGATGGCGGCGGTTTCGTCGCCCAGGAGATGTCGCTGGGCCCACCGGCCACTGGGGCTCTTGCAGAGGGGGCAAGGGACGGTGCCGCGCCCCATGCATTCCTGGCAGCGGACGGCGCCGGCCCCGGCGCAGTCCCGGCAGACATAGAACACCTGCCGGCCCGGCGCGACGGTCTTGTCCTCGACCATCCCCCTGCCGGTGCATGCGTCGCATGGGACCCAGCCCGAGCCGTTGCACCGGCGGACGGTGCAGTCGGCCTGGCCGGTGTCGCCGCACTTGGCACAGGGCGCACGGGCCGGTGCCGAAGGCCCGGCCGGGACCTCGCCGGACAACAGCCGCGCGATGCTCTTGCCCAGCGGACGTGCCAAGGACACGGCCCGCCCGGAGCCGGACGCCCGGACCAGGGCGGGCCCGGCCAGCTCCGGCCCGGCCTCCAGGTAGGCCCGAAGGCCCTGGGCGAGGGCGAGGAACGCCACGCGGTCGGCCTTGCGCTGCTGGGCGCGCAGGGCCTCGAGCTGCTCTCGCACGGGGGCGTCGAGCGGGTCGCGGAGGACCCGTTCGGCCAGCGCCGCGGCGCGCTGCTCCACCGTGCCGGCGCCCGCCTCGCCGCCGGCAGGCTGAGAGGCCGGCCCGGCGGACAGCAGGCCCGCCGCGGCCGCCACAGCCACCGCGAGGACCGGCACACGGGGAATCAGGCTTCGCCACATGGCTCTCATCTCCGACGCTCCCGGGCGCTAGGGCCCGCCCTCCGGAAGAAGCCCCAGAAGGACCAGGTTGTGGTAGCTGTGCTGCCGCAGCTCGTCCAGCACGTTCTCGGCCCGCGCGACGGCCGCCTCACGCTGCCGCCGGGCCTCGGCGACGGTGGCCTTGGCGGCCTCGTCCGGACCGCTCTCCAGCACGAGCACCTCCAGGAGCTTTCCTATGGTATCGAGCCGCACGGCCGCCTCCTGAAGCACGGTTTCGCACGCCAGCGACCTCGCCTTGTCCTCGAGGGCGATCATGTCGAGCTTGACGGCAAACGGCCGGGCGTTCGCGTGCCCCCGCGCGAGCCGCATCCATTGGCGGCTCAGCAGCTCCACGGCCTCTGCCAGGTCGCTGTTGGCGACAGGGGCGGGGTCCTTCCGCCCGGGGCCGATCTCGGGGCGGTCCTCGGCGTCGGCGGGATCGGCGGGCTTGTAGGCCTTCAGCATCCTGGCCATGAGGTCGAGGTGGTGGACGAAGGCGGCCAGGAGCTTCTGCGTGACCGGATCGGGCTGCCAGGCGAGGGGCGGCCCGACGGAGCCGGCAATCTGCCCGGCGAGGCGTCGGGGTCCCCAGGGGCAGGAGACGGCCAGGTTCTCCCACAACTGGGCCTGGGCGGCGCGTTCGCGGTTGTTGTGGTTGACGGGCAGCTCGTAGCGGAGCCGCTGGACGCTGCCGCCCTGCCCGGTGCCCTCCATGAGCGTCATGACGATGCGATGGGCGACGTAGTTGGAGCGTGCCGGCTCGATCAGGCCGGCCAGCTTGGCGGGGATGGTCGGATCGTTGATCTCGATCAGGGCCCGCAGGGCGCGGCCCATCGGGGCGTATTCGGTCCGCGCGGAGGCGGCGGCGTCGCGAACGAGCCCGATGAGCAGGTCGGCCGCCTGGGGCCCGCCGAGGACGCGGAGCTGCTCGATCGCCTGGTACCGCACGCCGGGGGCGTTGCTTTGCAGGTCGCGTTGGAGCCGGGCGACGAGGTCGGCGCTCAGTGCCGATGCGCCCGCCTGGCCCAGGGCCTCGTCCAGGCCGGCCAGCACGACGTGCCTCGTGAGGCGGACGGACCGCAGGGCGGCGTCTTTCTCGTTGAGCACGTCGAGCAGCTCCCTCGTCAGGGCGTCGGAGCCCGAGGCGAACCGCCCGACGCGGTCGGCGCAGGCCAGTGCCGTGCAGGCCAGGTCCGTCATCAGCGGGCGGGGCTCCACGCCGCCGGTCCACGTGGACCGGACCTTCACGGCCAGTGCCCCGCCGACCGGCGCCGGGCGCGTCGCGACGGGCGCGGTCGCAGGCCGCGTCGCCGCCGGGGCGACAGGCAGATGTGCGGCCCCCCCGGCGCGGATGGCCCGGCGGAACCCGGCCGCGGCGGCCTCGCGCTCGGCGGCCGTGCCGAGCGCGGCGCTGCGCAAGGCGTCGTCGTAGGCCAGCTCGAGGGCGGAGGCGAGCGTGGCCTGTGCGCGGGTGGCGACGAAGGGGTCGGCCGCGTGCTCGACGATCTGGCAGAGGGCCAGGCGCGTGGCTTCCTTGATCTCCCGGGGAGGAGTAGTCTGCCCCGCGGCGGCGAGCAGGGCGGCGAACGCCTCCCGCGAGCCGGGTGCGGCGGGGTCGGCCGCCACGCCGGCCAGCTCGGAGGCGAGGGCGGAGAACCGGAGGGCGTCGGACCTGCCGGCGTAGGCGGTCAGGCTGCCGCCGCCGGCGACCGCGCCGGCAAGGCGCTTGGGGTCGTTGGCCGGGTCGAAGGGCGCGGCCCGGCAGCTTTCCTGCCAGACCTGCCGACACTGGGACAGGAAGGCCGCCATTTCCGACGGCTCGGTCACGGTGAAGCCCGGCGTCGGGCGAAGAAGGAGCACCCCCGCCAGGAGGGCGGCGCCTCGATAGGCCTGCTTGGCGTCCATCGGGCCCGCCTCGGCGGTCGAGGCCAAGTGGTCGATCAGCGCCCGCACGGCGGCGTCCTGCACGACCGGCCCGGCGGGCGGACAGCCCAGCAGGGCCTTGAACAGCCGCTCGGAGCCGGCCTGCTCGCGGACGGTGGGGCCGCTCATCAGCAGGCCGGCGGCCTGGCGGAGGGCCTGGTCCCTCACGGCGGCGTTGGCGTCGTCGAAGAGCTGTGCGAGCCGTTCGGGCTCGCGTGCGGCGCTGAGGGCCTTCATGACCAGTTCCTCGACCGCCCGTTCGGGCGCGGGCGCCGAAGCGGGCGTGCGGTTGGGGTCGCCGGCCGGGCCGGACCCTTGCACGGCGGACCGCTCTTCCGTTCTGCCGAGGCCGAAGTGCGGGCCGATCAGCCGCCAGGCCCCTACCGCCAGGACCGCCACAACCAGGCCGATCGCCACGTCCGCCCCCAGTCGCCGTGCCCCGCCCCGCCGCGCCGGCCGGCCCGGCGCGGCGCTCTCGCCATCGGCAAGGGCCTTGAGGTCTCCCAGGGCGTCATCCTCGATGGGGTAGCCCAGCTCATCGACGGCGGTCGTGGCGGGCGAGGCCGGCAGGTACGCGTCGAGGACCTTGACGGCTTCGGTGTGGGAGAGGCCCTCGGCCTCCGCGAGATCGAGCAGGCGCTGGCGATCTCGCTCGGTCGCGTCGCCCATGGGGTACATCGCCAGGATATGGAGCTTGAGCTGGCCGGCCAGGGACGCGTGCCGGCCGGTGCCGCGCTGGGCTCCGAGCCGGTCGAGGCGCTCGTCGATTCTCCGTCCGGCCACGTCAGGCGGTATGCCGAACCGCTGGGCCATCGTGAGCAGCTTCTCCTCGGCGGCGGTCGTCAGGAGGCCGTCCTCCACCTCGAGGTCGATGGCCTTCATGAAGAAGGCCATGCCCTCGCCGGTGGCTTGCTCGTCCGCGGGCGTGGGCGTGGCGTCCGGCTCCCCCATCGGCCGGGGAATATGCTCCAGGACGTATTCGACCTGGTCGGCGGGCAGGCCCAGGCCACTCAAGCGTGCGGCCAGCTCGCCTCGTCTGGCGTCGTGCAGGCAGCCGTCGGCATCGACCATCGCCTGGACGGCCTGACGGCATGCCCGCACGAGCCGGGCGCGTTCGCGGCTGCCGCGGCGCCGGCGTTGGGCCTTGGCGTTGCGGAGCAGCCGCTGGTTGTACGCCGCCCGCTGGACGGGGTCGCGGAGGATGGCGGCGGCGTTGTCCAGTTCCTGCTCGATCATCGAGACGATCGGGATGAACTGCGGGCCGGGGACATTCTGCCGCAGCCGGGCCTTCCGCTCACGCAAGGCGCTGTCCACGCGGGCGGGGGTCACGGCGCGGGGATGGACCTGGAGCAGGTCGTAGGCGGTCGGCTCCGCTACCGACTCGGGGATGCCCAGCAGCTTGTAGAACGCGGGCCCGTGGATCATGGCTCGCTCACTTCGTTCCGGCGGTCGTCGCGCCGGCCGGCGGGCCGACCTCGCGGGCCAGCTCGTCGAACCGCGCCTGCCAGTCGGCCGCGGCGATCTTCGGGTGCTGTAAGCGGAAGTAGGCCAGCAGCTTCCGAGCGTCTTCCCGCCGGCCCTGGCGGTACAGGGACCGGAACCAATGATACCGCGCCTCGTACCAGCCTTCGGTGCTTTTCTCCAGGCCGCGGGCCAACTCGGCCCATAGCTCGGATGCCTGTGCGAATCGCCCGGCCTGCTCCCGGCAAAGCGCCATCCCGCGGATCGCCGCACCGGCCTTGCCACGGGGCACGTGCGCCAGCAGCCAGTCGTAGTGGCCGGCCGCCTCCGAATGCCGCCCGAGCCGGCGGAGCGTCTCGGCCAGACGGAACCGCACGGCCGGCTCGCGGGCGGCGCGGTCGGTGGCCTGGCCGGCCGTCACGTCACGGAGAAGGAGCTGCTGGATGCGGACCACCTGCTCGCCGAGGGTCCTGGCGGCCTCCGCCTTGCCGGCCGCGGCCAGACGGTCCACTTCGGCCATCAGTGGATCGACCACCCCGGCCAGGGCGTCCGCTCCGGCAGGGCCCGATTCTCCGGGCGGGCCGAGCAGCGGGGCGATGCCCTTCATCGCTGCCTCGGGGTCCCCGGCCGCCAGGTGGGCACGAACGGCCAGCGTCCGTCGCTTCAGGGCGGCCCGGTCCGGCAGTGCGGCGAGCCGGTCGACGCTCGCCAGCGCGGCCAGGGCGGCGGCCGGGCGCGGCGTCGGCAGCTCCAGGTACCGCCGGGCCGTGGCGACGGCGATGTCCACGACGGTCGGGGCGGCCTCGGCCTCGGGGCCCTTCGGCTCGGCGCCGGCGGCGTCGAGGAACCGCCCGACGGCGGCCGACGAGCAGTCCAGCAGCTCGGCGAGGGCGTTCGGGTCGGCCGGGCCGGCGGCTTCGAGGGCCTCGGCCTGCTTGACCGCCGCGGCGGCGATGCCGTACTGCGCCAGCGCGTAGACGGGGCTGTTCGGCTCGACGGGCTCCAGGAGGCGGCGGGCCTCGGCATATTGCCCCGTCTGGAGCAGGACGACGCCCCGATGCCAGGCGGCCTTGCGGGCCTCGGGGCACGAGGCGAACTGGGACGTCAGCAGGTCGAGAAAGCCGAAGAACTCCTTCGCCTCCAGGGGCGGCTTGCCGATCAGCGCCCGCCGCCCGGTCGCCACGGCCGTGGTGCACAGCCCTTCCGCGCGCCGGTCGGTCGGGTAGCGGCGAAGGAAGTCGACCATGGCGCGGAACGCCTGGACGTGCTCGCCCAGCCCCGCCAGCGCGGCCGCCTTGGCGTAGCGCAGGTCCGCAAGCACGGCCGGGTCCGTCGCCGTCGTGGCGATACGGACGCCCTTCTCCGCCTCGGCGACGGCCTGTGCGTACTGCCCGGCCTGGAGAAGGCTTCGCGCCTTGGCGAGGCACTGGAACGGCGAGGCGCCCTGGTGGGTGCCCAGGATGTGCCCGAGCTCCGTTCGCCACGGCTCGCCGTGCGTATAGACGAGCCTGGCGACCTCGTCCAGCCGGCCACGGAACAGCTTGTGGTACTCGGGGTTCTCGTTGGGATCGGCCAGGACGGCCAGGCACTTGGCCCGCTCCAGGCACATGCCCAGCTCGATGGCGTCGAGTTTCTTCCGCTCACCGAGGGAGTCGAAGTACTGCCGGGCGGCGTTCTCCGTGGCCAGGTGGGAGCCGTAGGCCTGCCCGGCGCGGATGCGGAGGTAGGTCATCCGCTTGAAGATGTCCGCGGGCGTGTTGTCGGGGCGCGCCGGCTTGAGCAGCTCGAGGACCTTGAAGTGCTGCTCCATCTCGAAATGGCACAGCGCCTGGCCGAGGAAGCAGTCCGTGACGATTGCGTGGTCCCGGTAGCCGTTGGCGGTGAAGCTGCTGAACCGCTCGATGGCCTGGTCGAGCCGGCCCTTGCGCGGCACGGGGCCGTCGGCGACGAGGGCCAGGCGATACAAGGCCCACGCCTCGCAGTAGTTGGCCCGGGAGATGTAGCCCTGGCAGGCCCGCCAGTCCTTGTTGCGCTCCAGGTCGGTGTGGCGCAGGCGCCGCTCGATGCCCTCCAGGCGGGTCTCGCAGAGCTTCACGAGGGCGCCGTACTCCTCGATGGCCTTCAGCAGGCTGTCCCGGGCCCGCTCGCGGAGGGCCGGCTTGGCCGGGTCCCGCCGCCACGCCGAGACCGTCACCCGCCCGCGGATGCGGAGGATGTCGGCGTGGAGGAAGCCGCGCTCGGTGCTGTCCAGCTTGCCGCCCTCCTCGGCGAGGAGCTTCTCGGCGTCGGCCAGGCGGGCCTCGGCGTCGGCGAGGCGTTCGGCCGACCGCGCCGCCGAGAGCAGGCCGTCGATCCGCGCGGCCGGGGGCGCGCCCCCGGCGGGCAGTGGCGGCGCGGCGAGCATGGCCCACCCCACGGCCAGCCTGGCAAGGGCGCGGGTCACGGTTCGGTACCCTCCGCGGAGAACGCCACGCGGGTCAGGCCCGCGCGGTGGCAGGCATCCAGGGCCCCCACCATCGCCTCGAAGGGCACCGCGCCCGCGCCGGCGATGAACACCGGCGGCTCGCCCAGCGCCCGGCGCGCCCGCAGCATCGCCGTCAGGTCGTCCACGTTTGCGCACGGCAGCTCGTCGCACGTCATCGCCACCGATCCCCCGGGGGCGACAGAGAGCTTCACCCGCACGGGGTCCAGCAGATCCCGGGCAGCGGCGCCGGCGGACCCGGCCCGGGGCAGGGCGCTCGACAGCGACTTCTCCGGGCGCGCGAACGACGACGTGCACATGAAGAAGATCAGCATCAGGAACACGACGTCGATCATCGACGCCATGTTGAGCTGCGGCCGCTCGCCGGGATGGCTCTGTCGCATCAGCCTCATCGTCGCTGCCCGCTCATGGCCCTCCGCCTCCGCCGCCCGGGGCGACGACGGCGACCTTCACCTGCTCGATGCCCCGCGCCGCGCAGGCCCGCAGGATGGCCGAGACCCGCGCCCACTGCGCCTGCCGGTCGCCGCGGATCACGACCGACACGCCCGCCGGCCCCGCCCGGCCCGCCGCGTCCGCCAGCAGGGCCTCCAGCGACTCGGCCGTGTGCTCCCGGCCGTAGGCGACCATCCGCCCGTCGTCCAGGACGTTCACGACGACGCGGGCGGCGGGCGCGGTGGTCGGGGCGCGGCCTTTGCGCGCCTCCGGCAGCGAGACGTTCTCCGCCTGAAGCCGCGTGAACTGCGAGACCACCATCGCGAAGATGATCAACAGGAACACGATGTCGATCAGCGGCGTGATGTTGATCTCGCAGCCGTACCTGCGTCTTGGCCTGGCCAGTCGCATCGAACGTGTGCCTCGTTTCAATTGACGCGGCGGAACCGCCCCATCAGCCGCTCGACGACCGTTTCGGCCTCGGCGACGTAGCTGTCGATCCGGTTGCGGAACTGGGAGACGAAGAACATCGTCGGGATCGCCACGATCAGCCCCATGCAGGTGGTGACCAGGGCCTCGGAGATCCCCCCCGCCAGGTCCGAGGGCTGGGCGGCGCCTTCCGTGGCGGCGATCTTGTTGAACGAGCGGATCATGCCGGTGACGGTCCCCAGCAGCCCGAGCATCGGGGCCGCCGCCGCGATGAACGAGAGGTACTCCAGCTTGCGGTAGAGCTTGGAGACCTCGCGCTCGGAGACCTCCTGCATGGCGTTCTGCATGTCGAAGAAGCCGAACATCCCCCCCCGCTGGCTGAGGCCCGCCTCCACCACCTTCGCCAGGAACGAGTCGTCCCGCCGGCAGACCTCCATCGCCACCCCGTACTGCTCGCCGACGAGCTGCTCGTCCAGGGCCTTCTCCAGGGCGCCCGGCAGGATCCGCTCCCGGCGGATCGACAGGAAGTGCTCCACGATCAACGCCATCGCCGCCACGGAGGCAAGGATGATCAGCAGGCCGATGATTCCCCCGGCCTTGATCGTGCCCCACAGGGTCACCTCGTGGCCGCCGGAGGGGGCCCCCGCCGGCCGGGTCGACTGGGCGAACAGGGAGTCGGCCCCCGCGGCGACCGTCAACACGGCCAAGACCAGAACGAACACGAACCTGGCATTCTGCACGTCGGTGGCTCCTTGGTCAGGGCCCTTCGGCACCTGTCGTACGGGGTGCGGGTCTCCAGCGGCACATGGGTCCTACTTCCTCCCGGCGTCCAGGCCGATCGAGGCCGGGGTGATGAATCGGTACTGCCCGCGGCTGTCCTGGGCGATCTGCTGGAGGAGCTTCTCGCCCTCGCGGCTGCAGAAGGCGAGGGTGTGGACCTGGACCCTCGCGCCGGGGTTGGCGGAGCGGATGGCGGCGACGGCGTTGGCGTGGAAGATCCCGTCGGACAGCAGCCAGATCACGTCGGGCTTCAGCGACAGCGCCAGCTTCATCGCCGAGACGGGGTTCGTCCCGCCGCCGGCGGTCACGCCGCTGACCCACGTGAAGTGCCTCCGCTTGCTGCCCTCCGTCGCGGCGACGAGGTCGTCGGCGGGCATGGCCATGTGCGTGTGGTTGAAGAAGATCGTGTAGAACTTCGCGTCGCGGGCCAGGGCGCGGACGGAGCGGATCAACTCGGCCTTGGCGGCGTCGAGCTTCGGGCCCGTCATGCTGCCGGAACGGTCCACCACGAACACGAACTTCTGCCCGCGGGCCTCCAGGCCGAAGAAGCTCGCCCCGCCCTTGCCCGTGCCGCCCCCGCCGGCGGCGAAGTCGGTCCAGTCGCCCTTCATCGCGGCCGGCAGCTCGCCCCCGCTGCCGACGTCGATGCTGATGATCCGCTCGATCTCCGAGCCCGCGCGCCGCGTCTCGCTGAGGTCCCAGGCGGGCTGGAGCTGCCGGGAGTCCTTGAGCTGAGGGATGTGCACCTCGCCGGCGAGGGCGTCCAGCCGCATCTCGCCGGGTGCGGCGAGCTCGATGGGCGCGTCGGCCGGCAGCACCACCCCCACCTGCCGCTCGTTCGCCGGCGCACGGGCGGCGTCCGCCAACGGCCAGGCCATCAGCACCAGGATCGTCAGCACGGCCATGTGCAGCACGACCGAGACGATCCAACTCACCATCGCGTCGTGATGACGGCGATCGCGCAGGCGGGCCTTGCGCTCCGGGCCGCCCTCGGCCACCACCGCCAGGTCCGGGCCGATGACCGAACCGCACTCCGGGCAGACCACGGCCGACGCCGCCGCGGCGGGCTGGACGCCCACCAGGCAGCCGCACTTGCGGCAGAGCCGCTCCGCCAGCCGTTGGTTCCGGCCGGGGTGTGCCGTGCGTGTCGGTGCTTCACGTACCATCGCGTCTTCCGTGTCGGCGGCCCGCACGGGGCACGGTCCTCCATCGCATAGACAACGCCGGGCGGCGGGCCGTTCAAGGAATTCCCTGACGCCATGATACCCCCGCCTGAGGGTCAGTCAAGCAGCCCCGCGCCTCGCCGGCCGGGCTCGGCGTTCTCCCTCGGCGTTCTCCTTCTTGCACGCGGCGGCCGAACAAGGCAATCTAGGCGTGGCCGCAGCCGGCCTGCGGCATCACCTCCACGGAAAACGCAAAGGAGATCACGATGAGGCACGCTGCGGTCCTGACGCTGGGTTTGGGGCTCCTCGCCGGGTGCGGGGCGCCGCCGGACGGCACGTTCGGCAAGGACGTGGCCTTCCTGAAGGAACACACCGACGTCATGGTCCTCTCCGGCCCGGAGGGCGAGGCGAGGGTCGCCATCGTGCCGGCCTGGCAGGGCCGCGTGATGACCAGCAGCTTCGACGGCGACCGGGGCCTCAGCCTCGGGTGGGTCCACTACGATCACATCGCCTCGGGCAAGCTCATCCCGCACATGAACGCCTTCGGCGGCGAGGACCGCTTCTGGATGGGGCCCGAGGGCGGGCAGTTCTCCCTCTACTTCAAGCCGGGCTCGAAGTTCATCTTCGCCGACTGGCAGACCCCGGCCGTGATCGACAGCGAACCCTACGACGTGGTCTCGAAGTCCGACCGCGAGGTGAGCTTCCGCAAGGCCGCGGAGCTGACGAACTATTCCGGCACGAAGTTCGATCTTCGGATCGACCGGACGGTCCGCCTGCTGGATCGCGAGCAGGCCGCCGGGAAGCTCGGCACGCCGATCGACCCCTCCGTGCAGGCCGTGGTGTACGAGTCGGACAACCAGATCACCAACACGGGCAAGGAGGCATGGAAGAAGGACACCGGCCTGCTGTCGATCTGGATCCTGGGCATGTACGTGCCCACGCCGAAGACGACCGTGGTGATCCCCTTCGTGCCCGGCCCGGAGGAGACGCTCGGGCCGAAGGCCAACGACGAGTACTTCGGCAAGGTCCCCGCCGACCGGCTGACCGTCAAGGACAGCGTGCTGTTCTTCCGCTGCGACGGCACGCACCGGAGCAAGATCGGCCTGTCGCCCCGGCGGGCCAAGCCGATCGCCGGCAGCTACGACGCGGCCAACAGGGTCCTTACGCTCGTGCAGCTCACCAAGCCCGAGGGCGTGACGGACTACGTCAACTCGATGTGGGAGCTCCAGAAGGACCCCTACGGCGGCGACACGGTCAACAGCTACAACGACGGCCCGCCCGCGCCGGGCGAGAAGCCGATGGGCCCGTTCTACGAGATCGAGTCGTCCTCGCCGGCGGCGGCGCTGGCGCCCGGCGAGTCCATCCGCCACGTCCACCGCACGTTCCACCTGCACGGCAGCGAAGCCGCCCTGGACGCCGTCGCCCGCAAGGCACTCGGCGTGGGCCTTGCCGAGATCAAGTCGGCGTTCGCGCGGCCTTCGGCCGCGCCGTAACCCGTAGCCGGGAGCCTGCCTGCCGGCAGGCAGGCCCGTAGCCCGTTTCGGAACCGGGAACGGGCCCCCGGGATTGGCGCGGTGCCGGTCACTGGCCCTGCCGTTCAGCGGCCGGTCGCAGACCGGCCTGATCCCCGGAACTTCCGCCCGGGAGCTCGTGCCATGGACAAGCTGGCCATCGACGGCGGTACGCCGGTCCGAACGAAGCCATTCCCCCCCTGGCCGATCTTCGGGCCCGAAGAGGCCGATGCGCTGACGGACGTGCTCCGCGGCGGCGCGTGGGGCCGGCTCCAGGGCGACCGCACGGCCGGGTTCGAGCGGCGCTTCGCCCAGTTCCAGGGCGCCGCGTTTGCCCTGGCGACGGTCAGCGGGACGGCCGCCCTTCGCATCGCGCTGCTGGCGGCGGGGATCGAGGCCGGCGACGAGGTCATCGTCCCGCCGTACACCTTCGCGGCGACGGCGTCGGCGGTCGTCGAGGTCAACGCGCTGCCGGTCTTCGCCGACGTCGAGCCGGACACGTACAACCTCGACCCGCAAGCCGCCGAGGCCGCCGTCACCGCCCGGACGCGGGCGATCCTCCCCGTTCACTTCGGCGGCCTGTGCTGCGACATGGAGGCGATCGCGGGTGTGGCCGCGCGGCACGGGCTGACCGTCATCGAGGACGCCGCCCACGCCCACGGGGCGACCTGGAACGGCCGGGGGGCCGGCACGCTCGGGGCGATGGGGTGCTTCTCGTTCCAGTCCTCCAAGAACCTCACGTGCGGCGAGGGCGGGGCGATCACGACCGACCACGAGCCGCTCGCCCTCGCCTGCCGCCAGGTGCACAACTGCGGGCGCGACCCGCGCGGCGGCGCGTGGTACGCCCATAGCAGCCTGGGCGGCAACTACCGCATGACCGAGTTCCAGGCGGCCGTGCTGAACGCCCAGCTCGACCGGCTGGCGGAGCAGACGGCCCGGCGGAACGAGAACGGGCGCTACCTGGCCGGCCTGCTGGGCGACGTGCCGGGCGTCGCGCCCCAGGGCCATCGCCCCTACGCCACGCGGCACGGCTACCACCTGTTCCTCCTCCGCTACGACGAGGCGGCCTGGGGCGCGCCGCGGGCGGCGTTCGTCGAGGCCGTCCGGGCCGAGGGCATCCCCCTCGCCGCCGGCTACACGCTGCCGCTCTACCGCCAGCCGATGTTCCTCCAGCGGCGCTTCGGGCCGTACACGGGCTATCGGCTGGCCCGCCCGGACGTGGACTTCGCGGCCTTCGCGGGCCTCTGCCCCGTGACCGAACGCATCACGCGCAGCGAAGGCTGCTGGCTGCCGCAGCAGGTCCTGCTGGGCGAGCGGCAGGACATGGACGACATCGCCGAGGCCCTCGCCAAGGTCTACCGCTGCCGCGCCGCCTTGCGCGGGCGCGACACGACAAAGGAGCCATCATGAGCCTGGCAAGTATCGCATTGCTCGCAGCCGCGGCGGCGGCCTCGCCTGCTGCGGCCCAACGGGAGGAGCTGCTCCTGCTCGTGCGCGGTGCGCCACCGCACGGTCTGGTCGTGGCGCCCGTGCGGATGGAGGGCGGCGCCGCGACCCGCCAGGCCGTCGCCGACGTGGGCGGCAAGGCCGTGCCCGTGCAACTGGTCCCGCCGCTGGACGCCAACTCGGCGGAGTGGCTGGTCGCGCTGAGGCTCCCGGCCGGGGGCGATCACGAGGTAAGCCTGAAGCTCACCGAGGCCCCCGCCGCGCCGAAACCGACAGACCGCGCCGAGGCCGCCAACCCATGGGCCGAGCTGCGGTTCGACGCGAAGCGCCACGCCGGCCTGCCCTCGGCGATCGCCTTCCCGCGAACGAAGAAGGCGTTCGAGACGTTCGCGTGGGGCGACCGCGTCCACGACGCCAAACTCGGCAGCTTCCATCTCCGCCACGGGCGCGGGGGGATCGAGGTGCTCTCGACCGGCCCGCTGTGCACCGTCGTCCGCACGCGCGGCGACTATGCCAAGCCCGACGGCTCCCGGCCGGACAGCAAGCCCAGCGCCACATACGACTGGCTGCTGTTCCGCGACCAGCCGCTGCTGTACGCGCGGGCCCGGGTGGTGCAGCGGCCGCCGCACGGCTGGGGCGAGCTGCACTTCCTGGAGCTGAACTACCCCGACGAGAGCTTCGGCGACTGGGCCTGTGGCGAGCCGCCGGCGACCGGGCAGTTCACCGCGACCAACAAGACGGTGGGCGGCTCCGCCGACTGGGCCCTTCTCCGCGACGGCCGCAACGCACTCGGCATGATGCGGGCCGGGCGGATGATCTTCTACGACGGCCGCGGCGGGTACGGCACGTATCTCCACGCCCACACGAACAAGTCCTGGGGCGGCTGGTCGGACACGGAGCGGGAGTTCTCGGCCTGGCTGTGGATCGGGGACGCCGACGACCCCGTCGCCGCGGTCCGCCAGGCGGCCGACGCCCTGCCGACCGGGGCGCAGGTCATCGCGACGACGGCCGAGCTGCGCCAGGCCATCGCCGCCGCACGGGAGGCCGCCGGGAAGCTCCCCGACCCGGCCGGGCGGCGGCGCGAGCTGTACGAGATCGCCCTCGTCGAGAAGCTCGAGGCCGGCGGGGACTGGCGGCAGGCGGCCGCGGCACTGACCGATGCCTCCAAGAGGCCGTGGCGCTGCGTCATCGCCGGCGACCTGGCCGTGGCGGTGACCGTGGGGCAGAGCGGCGCGAGCCTGCTGAGCCTGTACGACCTGGCCACGCAAACCGAGTTGGCCGGGGCAG
>Ga0307379_10006631_pt1 | contig 15876 bp, 14 predicted proteins | sample UN2MG_FD_202237 | JGI IMG/M metagenome (GOLD analysis project Ga0307379, IMG submission 202237) | Soil microbial communities from Risofladan, Vaasa, Finland - UN-2 | ecosystem: Environmental > Terrestrial > Soil > Coastal area > Acid sulfate soil | place: Finland: Risofladan, Vaasa | collected... | reverse complement strand
TTTCTGAAAGAATAGAAAGAGAATCTTTTATTTTTTCTTTTATCATAGCATCTCTTAATTGAATTAAATATGTAAAATCTATTTGTGAAGATTCTGGATTTATTTCATACCATTCTACTAAAAAAAAATAAAAATCCCATATCGCTTTTTTTTGTGCTTGTTTCATAAATTTTCCTCCTTTTTTATAATAAGCATTGTAACATCATCTTTACATGTATATTTTTTTAATTCTTTAATAATATTATTTTGTATAAGAACAGGTGTGGTTTTTTCTGAATTAAAGAAAATTTGTTTTAATTTTTTTTCTCCAAACATGTCTTTTTCAATTTCTCGTTTTTCATAATTACTTTCTTTTTTCCATGCCTCTGTTATACCATCAGTGTATAATAATAAAATATCACCTTCATCCAATTTAAAACAATCATTTTTTAGCATATTTTGAATATTTTTCATTAAACCCAACCACATTCCATCTGTTTGAATTGATTCAATAACATTTGTTTTTTTTCTATAAATTAGTATATTTTGATGAAGACCTGCAAAAATAAATTTATCATTTTTGTTAATATTAAAAACAGTCATCGTCATATATTTATCTTCACCCATTAACTGAATATTTTCAGTAATTGTTTTATTTATTATCTTTAATAATTTAGAAGGAGAAATATCTGGAAAAATATTTAATGTGTTGTGTATACATGTTTGCACCATCATCATAACAAGACCCGCAGGCACCCCATGACTAGACACATCACCTATAATCAACCAGCTTCCATTAGTAACATTTATCACATCATAATAATCTCCTCCTACATCATCAGCAGGTTTCATGTATGCAGATATTTCATATCCTTTTATTTTTGGATTCTTAGGAAGAAGAACTGTTTGAATTTTTTTTGCGATTTGCATTTCACTCCAAAGTTTGTCTCTTGTTGTAACTAATTCTGTATTTATTGTTTCAAGTTCTTCATTAGCTGACTGTAATTCTTCTGTTCGAATATCAACTTTATTTTCCAATTCTCCTATTATAAAAGAATTTTTATAAATTAAAGCTAAAAAAATACATATCATTATTAAAATAATTTGAAATAAATCAAATGGTATGTATATAAAATGTATAACAAAAATAGGAATAGAAAAAATTATAGAAAAAATTAAATAAGAAAACACACCTTTTAAAAGATATTTTCTAACATCCATTATATTATATTTCATTATACAATACACATATACCATCAATTGTACAGGCATTAAAAAATTTAAATAAGGCATAATAAAAATATCATAACATAAATAATAGTTAGAACTTCCAGATATAATCGCAACACCTGCTCCAAGTAATAAATCTTTAGATTGTTGTCCAATTTTTTTATGATTTTTTATAACCAAAAAAATACATATTAAAAATATGATTTCTGTAGTTATAAATTGAAAATGAAAAAACAAACCTGGAACAAGCCACCAATGAAAAATAAGTTTTGGTTTTAAATAATCTATATAAAAAGGTGTCAATAAAAACAGACTCAATATAATTGCCCATATCCAAAATAAAGATACAATATATTTTATTATTTTCTTATTACAAACATCAATAATAATACAAATAAAATATAAAAAAGCAACAGGAATAAAATTAGCACCCAGCATAAATATTTTAGTTAATATCAATGAATTATTATAATTTTTTTCTATAACTTGAAAGGAAAAAGCAATCATCCAAACGGCAAAAAATACAGAGAAAAGAAAGAAAGCCCGAACTGATTTCTGATTTCTATTTTTTATTAAAATAAAAATTCCAAAAATCAATATTGTTATTCCATTTATAAAAGTAACGGTTTGAAATAATTCTAACATTTATTTTCCTCCTTTTTTTAAATTAAATCTCCATCATTTATAAGTTTTATATTTTTAATTTTTTGTTCTACTTTTTCAGCTATCTCTTCTTCTTTTGTATTTGAACAAAAAAGTATTTTTTGAATTACCGGACTTTTTCCACCATCCCGGTGCGCTCTTCCTAAAATTTGTATTAAATCTTGAGCGGAATAAGTAGGAGATATTAAAACTATTCTGTTATATTTACCGTTAATATCATGAAGACTAATACTTTCACCTCCTGCTTTAGAATTACAAATAATAATCCTTTTTTTATCTGTTTGAAAATCTTCTATATTTTTTTGTCTGTCTTCTAATGAAGTATCTCCTGTAATAACACAAGTAGTATTTAATTTTTCGCATAGAATATTAACAGTTTCTTTGAAATTAACAAAAATAATAACAGAAGCTCCTTCTTCTACATAATCTTCTGCAAGTTCTATAAAAGTAGAAATTTTTAACAATTCTATTTTTTGTCTTTCTCTTAATATCTGAGTTAGAATAGAAGCTTTGTCTTTTATTGTTTTTTCTTTTAATTTTCGCAATTCTTCTTTTATTATTTCATAACAATTTTGAATTATAATAGATTCTTTCATTTCGCAACACTCTGAAATAATCATATTTTTAGGGAAAATATCACCTAATTCTTTTATAGAAATACGACTTCCTTTTTTTGGAAATATGTCTTTATGTATTTTTTTAAGATTTTTTTCTAAACAATTAAAAATCAATCCCCCCCAATAATTTTTAGAAACACCTCTTTGATAAATCCAAGACCAGTATAATTTTTCATTACAAATATTTAATATCTGAGATATTGCATACATTTGTAATGGATTATCTGCAATAGTAGCAGAAAGAGCTAAAATTTTTAAATTTTGTTTTTTTGCTTGTAATAAAATTTTAGAATTGAGTGTTTTTCTATTTTTACATTTATGAACTTCATCAAAAATTAACACAGAATTTTCCATATTATTCCATTTATAAATATTTATATTTTCATCTGTTTTATAAGATTCCAGATAAGATGTATTATTATATTTAAATTGTTCATAATTAGACACATAACAATCTAATTTAAAATATTCTGCAACTTTTTTCCATTGATGAATTGCTGATTTTCTTGTAAGAATAATAGGAAAGAGTTTTAATTGTTTTGCTACAGCAAGAGCCACGTAAGTTTTTCCTGTTCCTGTGTCACTAGCATCTAATGCAGCATTTTCATTTATAAAAGAATAAAGAATGTTTTTTGTGTGAAAAATTTGATAAGGTCTTAGTTTTAAAGAGATATTTTTTTTTATTTGAATTTTTTCAATCTCTTTTTGTACATTGATATTTTTATGTTGTTCAAAAAAATTTTTTAAATCTACATCAAGAATAAAACCTAATTCAGATATTATTTCTATGTTTTTTTTAGATAAAGGTAATGACCATGTTTTGGTGTTTGAATTCCAATACCGCCCTTCAATTTTTTTAATATGATTTAATAGATTATTAAAAATATAAGAATCATATTCTTGAAATTTTATAAGGATTTCATTATTTTTTTTGAGTGCTTTTCTCATTTATCACTCCTTTTGATATTTAATATATACTATATATTAAATAAGATCAACTATGTCAAGTATAATTTTAAAAAAATATATTTGACATTATACAATATATATATTATATATATATTATAAATATAATAAAAAACACAAAAAATTACTTCAAATTTTTTTAAAGGAGGTTTCAATGAAATATCTAAATTTAGAAGATTTGAGGAAAGAAATTGAAGAATTGGAGAAAGATCATTTTAAATTAAAAAAAAGACAAAAAAAACTTTCTGATAAAATGGAGAAAGAACAAGAAGAAATGGAAGAAATATTTTCTAAAATATGTCAAAATATTATAGAATTTACAAACACAATGAATTCAGATAAAGGAGAATAAAATGACAGATAATTTAGAGCTTAAACTAAAGAAAAAATATAAAATTTTAGTTGAAAAAGAAGGAACAATATCTATTCCTACTCAATTAAAAATAGAAGTTTCTGATAATGATCCTTTAATTTCAAAATGCTTAAATCATCGTTATAGTATAAAAATTCTTTGTGATGAAATTCTTTTTAAACAGAAAGGATTACATTGGAGTGAATATTATATAGATGAAAATATTCGTCATCAAAATGGAAAATATATTTTTCATATTTATTTAAATGAATAATAATATTTTTTTAAATAAATAGATTTTTCTCTGTTTTTTTAAAAAAATACTTTACTTTTTTATGTGAAAAAATATCATAAGTATAATTTTAAAAAGGAGTCACAATCTATAATTGTGTACACAGTCCGGAAGATTCGACAAAAACACGAACGGTATAGTGAGATGAATCTGTAAAAATTATCCTCCGTTTTTATAGATTCATTTTAAAGAATCTTCATATAAGGCTAAATTTTCAGTGGAGGAGCTCATAAAAGAGTGCTGAAAATTTAGCCTTTTTTATTGCACAGTAGAGTAAAGGAAACTCTCTAGATTCATATTCTAGAAAATGCAGGTTCGAATCCTGCCTGTGCTAATGTTCTTAATGCTAAAAATATTTTAAAATAAAACAAATAAAAAAAGAAGGTAAATATGAGTGAAAAATTATCTCGTATTGATGTAATGAATTTAATTACTCAATATTCAGGACAAGGAAATATGATAGTTACGCCTGTAATATTTATAAAAATAACAGGAAATTTTGAAAGAGCTACATTTTTAAATCAATTATTATATTGGCAAGATAAAATGAAAGGAGATTGGTTATTTAAAACATATAAAGAATGGTATGAAGAAATATATCTAAGTGAATATCAAATTAGAAAAGCATCAAAATGGTTTGAAAAAGAAGGAATTTTAGAAATGAAAATTAAAAAAGCTAGAGGAAATCCGACTGTTCATTATAGATTAGATAAAGAAAAATTTTTAGAATGGTTACTTAAAAATTCAAGAAACGAAAAAGAAAAATTTAAGAAACATTCCTTTAAAATTCAAGAATCTTTAATAGAGAATACAATAGAGAATACAATAGAGAATAGTAATATATCTAAAGATATATTACATGGCGATTTAAAACAATCGCCCAAAATAAATTTAAATTATCAAATAGATTTATCTAAAGAAAAAACAATAAATACATTTAATACAAAAAATGAACTAATAGAATATTGGAATAATTTAAAAAATGTTAGAAAACATAGATTATCTAGTAAAACTTATAAAAAAATTGATTCTCTAATTAAACAATTAAAAAATGGAACTTTTTTAAAAAAACATAATATAAATCAAGAATTTATAAAAAATAATAATATTTCTAAAGAAATTTTAAATAAAAAATGGAAAGATGAAGAAATAAAAGAAATATTAAATCGACTGGCTTTATTACACCAAGAAGGATACTGGCCACATGATAAAAAAATAATTAAAAAAGGATTAGATATTTTAATATATAATAATAGATCAGGATATAGTTTCTTTTTCAAAGTAGCTATTCATCTTCCAGAACCATTTGAAAATCAGATTAAACCAAAAAATAATAAAATATTTGAAAAATATAAAGAAATTTTTAAAGAATATGCTAATAATCAAAAAGAATTAAAATCATTAACCTATATGTTTAATGATTTATATGATGAAATTTTTTCAATTCAAAATAAAATAGGAAAATATATGATGGGAGGATTTTCTAGTTGGTTTGGATCGAAGGATGATTTTGAACCGTTTTTTAATCAACACATAGCATGGTTAAAAAGAATGAACAAACTTCATCCTAGTTTTTTAAAATTAGATAGTTTTAATTGGAAAAATTTCATCATGTGGGTAAAACAATACTATAGTTATAATCTATATCCAGATAAAAATCAATTGAAAGATTTGAAATGGAATTATGATAAATTTTTAAAAGAAATAGAAAGAAAGAAAAATAATTTAATAAATAAACAAGAAGAAGAATATTATGAATAAAAATAAAAGGTAAATATGAAAATAGAAAAAAAGATTATTGATTCTAAACCAGAAAAAAATGTTATAACTGGTTTAATTGTTTCGGATAGATTTATTCAAGAAATTTCTAAAATATTAAAAGTAAAATATTTACAAAGTTCATATTCTAAAATAATTGCTAAATGGTGTATAGAATATTTTGAAAAATATAAAAAAGCTCCAAAACAAATTATTGAAGAACTTTTTAAATATAACGAAGAAAATCTTAGAGAAGAAGATAAAAATATAATAGAAAAGTTTTTATCTGAATTATCTCAGGAATATGAAAAATTAGAAAATTTTAATGAGCAATTTTTAATTGATAGTGCAGAAAAATATTTAGCTGAAAGAAATTTACAAATTCTTATTGAAAAAATTCAAGGGAATATTTATACAGGAAAAATTGACGAAGCTGAATTGTGTATTACTAATCATATCCGTGTTCAACGACCTTTATCAAGTTCAATTGATGTGTTAAATGATAAACAAGCAATAATAACAGGAATAAATTATGAAGAAGACATTTTATTTTCTATGCCCGGCGCTCTTGGTGAATTGATTGGACCTTTATGTAGAAGTGACTTTTTTGGAATCATAGGCCCTATGAAGCGGGGTAAAAGTTGGTGGCTTGAAGAATTTGCAATACAAGCTATGTTAAATGATTTAAAAGTTCTTTTTATTAGTATGGAAATGCCTCGAAATCAAATGATCATGCGTTTATATCAAAATTTTCTTTCCTCTACAAAAAAACCTTCTAAATCTGTGTCTATTCCTTATTTAAATGAGGAAGAAATGATTGAATATAAAAATGTTCGGAAGAAAGGAATTACTGTTAAAGCAGCTTTAAAAAAAGTCAAAGCAATGCAAATGATGGTTAAAGGAGCAATGCGTTTATTGTGTAGACCTGCTCGATCAATGAATGTAGATGATATCCGAACAGAAGTGTATAATTTAGCCTATTATGATAATTTTTTTCCTGATGTGATTGTGTGGGATTATGCTGATATATCTTCTCCTGAAAGAGATAGTCCAAAAGATGCGCGACATCGAATAGACCATACGTGGAGTTCTGCTAGAGCATTAGCGCAAGAGATAAATGGATTATTGATCACATCGAGTCAATCTACTCGTTCGACTTTTACGAAAGATATCAGCGAAGAAGAAATTGCGGAAGATATTAGAAAACTTGCTCATGTTACTCACATGATGGCTTTAAATCAAAATAAAGAAGAAAAAAGAAAACAGATCATGCGCATTTCTATGTTAGCTAATCGAAATGAGAATTTTCAAACAGAAGAAGAAGTTACGGTTATTTATCAATATGCTGTAGGAAAAGCTCATTTGGACAGCACCTGGAAAAAATTTTAAATTTTTATGGATTTTACTTGACATTATTAGTTATAATTATTTTATTGTATATAGTATGTAGATAGGAGAAATATATGTTATCAATTACGAAAAGATTTGAATTCGAAACGGCTCATTTTTTACCTGATTATAAAGGAAAATGTGCTCTTATACACGGACATTCCTTTAAATTAGAAATTGAAATTTCAAAATGTCCTAGTTCTTATAAAAATTATTCTTCATTTATTATGGATTTTGGAGATTTGAAAAAGATTGTGAATGAATGTATAATTGAACAATTAGATCATAAATTTTTAAATGATATGTTTGAAATACCTACATGTGAAACTCTGGTTTTATGGATTCAAAAAAAATTATTTTTAATATTTCAAGAAGGTCTTGAAAGGATTCGATTATATGAAACATCTAATTCTTATGCAGAATGGAAGAAAAAATAATGAAAATAAAAGAAATTTTTACCTCAATAAATGGTGAATGTAATGCATTTGGTCAAGGAAGTATTTCCACTTTCATTCGCTTTGCGGGATGTAATTTGTCTTGTGATTATTGTGATGTTGTAGATGTAGAGGAAGGGTCATTGATGAGATTTGTAGACATTCCTAAAATTAAAACAGATATTATAACAATTACGGGAGGAGAACCTTTTCTTCAAAAACAAAAATTGGAAGCATTGATAATGTTTTTTTTAGAGAAAGAAAAAAAAATAGTAATTGAAACTAATGGATCAGTTCCTATAATTTATTTTTCAGAGTGGGTTAGAAAAGATCAAATAAGTTATGTGATTGATTTTAAATCAAGCGATTTATTTTTAGTAGATATTAGATACTTGGCAAAATATGATTTTATTAAATTTATAGTAAAAGATTTAGATGATTTATATGCAAAACAAGATTGGATACATTATATACATGATGTTAATCCATTTGTAAATATTATAATCAGTCCGATTCATGGAGAATTAGAACCTTTAATTATATGTGATTGGTTACAGGCAAATAAATATTATTTTGTACAACTCAATATACAATTACATAAATATATAAATATGAAATGATTTATGTAAATTCTAAATTTTAGATTCTATAATAATTTTATATAAATTTAGATTTATGATTAAGATAATGAAAATATTTATGATGGAGGAAAAATGAAAAAGAATGCTTTAGTTTTATTTTCAGGGGGACAAGATTCTACAATTTGTTTGTTTTGGGCAAAAGAGAATTTTAATAATATATATGCTCTAAATATTGATTATGAACAAAGGCATTCTCTTGAAATTAAATGTGCAAAAATTATTTCACAAATTGCTAAAATTGAATTAGTTGAAATGCACGATACTCTTATGAGAGATATCGGGGATTCAATTTTATTTTTAAAAAATAATAAATTACCTATAAGACCATCGCACAGATATTTAAATGGATTACCAAATTCTTTTATTCCTGGTAGAAATATATATATGCTTACAATAGCAGCTATGAAAGCATTTCAATTAAATATTGTAGATATTATATGTGGAGTATGCCAAACAGATTTTTCTGGATATCCTGATTGTCGTGATAATACAATAAAAAGTTTGCAGGTATGTTTGTCTCTAGCTATGAATATTGAATTTACTTTACACACGCCTTTAATGTGGAAAACAAAAGCTGAAACTATTAAAATGGCTCAAAATATGCCTGGATGTATGGAAGCTCTTGCGAACAGTCACACGTGTTATGAAGGAATATATCCTCCATGTGACAAATGTCCAGCTTGTTTATTACGTGAAAAAGGATTTAAAGAAGCTGGTATAATGGATCCAATTTATTCTGCTGTAAGGAGGATAAAATGATAAAATTGTCTTGGAAGGATGTTTTTAGGATGATTGAAGAGATAACAAAAAATATATCGGGACGGTATTCAGCAGTTTATGGTGTTCCTCGGGGTGGGATAATTCCTTCCGTTTTGTTGTCCTGTTCTTTAAATTTATGTCTTTTAGAAACATTAGATGATACTTTTTTTGATGGAGATATTTTGATTGTAGATGATGTTATTGATTCTGGAAAGACGAGAGAAAGATATAAACGGTATAATTTTATAAGTCTTTGGGATAAGTCGGTTGATAAAAATGAATGGGTTGAATTTCCTTGGGAGAGAATGAATAATGAATCCCCCGTTGAAGATTCTATAACACGAATTTTGGAATTTATAGGTGAGGATATTAAAAGAGAGGGACTTTTAGAAACTCCTAAACGAGTAACAGCAAGTTGGAAAGAAATTTATTCTGGGTATGAAAAAAATCCAAAAGATTTTGTAAAAATATTTTCGTCAGAAGATTATAATGAAATTATATTATTAAAAGATATTGAATTATATAGTATGTGTGAACATCATATGTTGCCTTTTATAGGAAAAGCTCATATAGCATACATTCCAGATAAAAAAATAATAGGTGTTTCAAAATTAGCAAGAATATTAGATATTTTTGCACGCCGTTTACAAATACAAGAAAGACTTGGAAATCAAATCACACAATTTTTTATGGACGAATTAGAACCGAAAGGAGTGGCTTGTGTTATTGAAGCTGAACATCTTTGTACACGAATGAGAGGAATTCAAAAACAACATAGTATTATGGTTACTTCTTCTTTGAAAGGAGTTTTTTTAGAAAAAATTGAATCTCGTGAAGAACTGATGAGACTTATAAAATGAAAATGTATTATTCAGCAAATTGGGGTTTTGGGATAGAAGGTATTCCACAAATAGGAGTATTAAGATCTTTCATTGCAATCAAAAACAAGAAAGATTTTAATATTCCTAAATGTTGTGATTCATTTTTTCTTGATAGCGGAGCCTTTTCTGTATGGACACAGAAAATTTCAATAAACATTAAAGAATATATTGATTTTATAGATAGAAATTTGAATAGATTAGATATTTATGCTTCTTTGGATGATATACAATCTTATAAAATTTCATTAAAAAATTATGAAATTATGAAAAATGCAGGATTAAATCCATTACCTACATTTCATTATGGAGAGCCTTTTTGGCTTTTAGAAAAATATTTTTCAGAGACTAATTATGTAGCATTAGGAGGCATAGCAAAAATTTTTCGTGGCGAAAGAATTTTATGGTTGAATCAAATTTTTATGAGATATTCAAATTCTGAAAAAAATAAGTTTCATGGTTTTGGAATTCAAGATGAATATATAATGAAAAATTATCCTTGGTATAGTGTGGACGCTACTTCTTGGCTTGTGCTAGCAAGATATGGGGGAATTTACACACCGTTTGGTTGTTTGAAAATCAATACTAATATAAAATATAATAATTTAGTTAGATGGATTACACCAGAATCTGAAAGAAAAATAAAAGAATGGGTACAATCATTGGGAAGAGATTATGAAATAGCTAAAACTCATACTGTAAAAGGTGGTTTAGAAAGAATAAGAATAAATATTTTATATTTTGAAGAATTTTCTAAATCTTTGAATAATAAGAAATATAATAAATTGAATCATCAGAAGACTTTTTTTGGATTAAATGTATGAAAATAAATAGAATGATATTTTTGAATTTATTAAATATTATGAAACCAATTGTTTCGGAATCGGGAATATTAGATATAAATAAAAAATTTATATTTATAAAAAATAAAGGTATTGTTGTTAGTAATGATAAAGAAATGATTTTTTATAAATTTGATATAGATTTCGATTGTGTGGTTTTTGCGGAACCTATTTTTAAGTTATTGAATAATATAAATGAAGAAGAATATATTGAAATTTTAAGAGAAGACAATTTTTTATTTATGAAAAGTAAATTTTTAAATATGACATTAAATTGTATGGAATATGATATTTCTTTTATAAATATAATATTAAAAAACATAGAAAAAATTTCATGGGAAAAAATTCCTGAGAACTTTTTTAAAGGAATTAGATTAAATATTTTTTCTACTTCTTCATCTTTTGTTCATCCTGTTCTTAATTGTATTCATGTAAATAAAAATTTAATAATGAGCTCAGATAATTTTCGGATAACTCAATTTGTTATGAATAATATTATTTCTAATCCTTTGTTAATTCCTTTATCTTCTGCAAAAGAATTTATAAAATTAAAAAAAATGAATTTTTATGGAATTTATGAAGGATGGCTTTATATGAAATCCGAAAATTTTTATTTTTGTTGTAGAATTATGGAAGGACAATATCCGTCTATTTCTCAATTTTTTACAATAGAAGGAGATAAGATTTCTATTCCGATTGAGTTTAAGAAAATAATAGAAATTTCTTCTGTAATGACGGGTGACGAAGATTTTGAAAAAAAAGTTACTATCTGGATTAAAAATGGATATATTTATTGTGAAGGAAAATGTGCTTCTGGAGATATTCAAGGAAAAAGTGCAATTAAATATAAAAAGAAAATTGAATTTCAAATTAACCCTAAATTTCTTTTAGATATATTAGATATCACTAATGAATTGATATATACTGAAAATTATGTTATGTTTTTTTCTGAAAATTTTAAACATCTTATTTCATTATATGAAAAGGAAGAGAAATGAAAGGATTTTTCTATCCATTAAAAAAGAAAAAAGAAAAGAAAAATAATCTTTCTAAAAAGAAAGATAGATTTTCTTGTGAATCTTGTGGTCTTTATAAAAATTGTATTTCACCAAAAATGCAACTTACAGGAAAAGGCAAGAAAAAAATTCTTATTATTGCAGAAGCACCTGGAAAGAAAGAGGATGAACAGGGAATTCAACTTATAGGAGAATCAGGACGTTATTTAAGAAAAATTCTTAAAGAACATAATATTGATTTAGATAGAGATTGTTGGAAAACAAATGCTGTGATATGTCACCCAAAAGAAAACAAAACACCGACTAATTTACAAATTGCATCTTGTAGAAAAAATTTATTTAAAATTATAGAAAAATATAATCCTGAAAAAATTATTATTTTAGGAAAAATAGCTTTGCAATCTTTAATAGGAGAAAGAATTCATATTGAAGGCATTGAGAAATGGATAGGATGGAAAATTCCAGATCCAGTATTAAAATGTTGGATATATCCTGTGTATCATCCTGCTTATATACTTAGAAATAAGGGAACTGTGTTTGAAAAATTATTTTATAATAATATAAAAGAGATAATAGAACACGAGGAAATATGCACAGATTATTCTAATGATGAAAAGAAAATTGAAATAATTGATAATCCTTTTATAGCAATTATTTTTTTGCAAGGAATATTACCTGGATCAGAAATTGCTTTTGATATAGAGACAACAGGATTAAAACCTTATTCTGAACAACAAAAAATTATATCAATTTCATTTTGTATGGATGAAAATAAAGCGGTGTCTTTTCCTTTTTTTAAAAATAAAGAATTTCTATTAGAATTAAAAAAATTTATGAGAAATAAAGAAATAAAGAAGATTGCTCATAATATGAAATTTGAAAATACATGGATAAATGAAAAATTAAATTGTTTAATAAAAAATTGGTATTGGGATACACAATTGATGTGTCATATCTTAGATAACCGATCTAGAATTACAGGATTAAAATTTCAGACATATATAAATTTTGGAAATATGGGGTATGATGATAAAATTTCTAAATATTTAAAAGCTGAAAATGGAAATGCTTTAAATAAGATTGAAGAATTAGATATAAAAGATGTGTTATTATATAATGGATTAGATTCTTTATATACTTATAGATTATTTAAGAAACAAAAAAATATTATTCGGAATAATTATTTATTTCATGAAGGTGCTCTTGTGTTTTCTATTATGGAACGAAATGGAATTTATATTGATAAAGAATATTTTAAGAAACAACAATTAGATATAATTGAAAAGATTAAAAAAATAAAAAAAGAATTAACTTATTCAGAAGAAATAAAATTATGGGAAAAATCTAAACCAAAAAAATATAAAGATAAACAATTTAATTTAAATTCATCAGATCAATTAAGAATTTTATTATTTGATATTTTGAAATATAAATGTCAGAAGGAAACAAAGAAAGGAAATAATTCTGCTGATTATGAATCTTTAGAAAAATTAAATATTCCTTTTACTAAAAAAATTATTGAAATGAGAAAATTAGAAAAAATAAAAAATACATATTTAGAAGGATTTATTTCAGAAGAATATGAAGATAAAATTCATTCTATGTATAATTTAAATACAGTTCGATCTTATAGAAGTAGTTCGAATAATCCAAATTTTCAAAATATTCCTAGTCGAAATAAAGAAGCTCAAAAAATGACTCGAAAAGGAATAATTCCAAGCAAAAACAATATTTTATTAGAAGCTGATTATAGTCAGATTGAAGTATGTATTTCTGCTTGTTATCATAAAGATACTGAAATGATAAAATATATAAAAGATTTGACAACAGACATGCACAGAGATCAGGCGGTGGAAATTTTTTTAATGGAGAAAGAGAAAATTTCAAAATATAATAGATATTTAGCAAAAAATAATTTTGTATTTCCTCAATTTTATGGAGATTATTATAAAAATTGTGCTCATGGATTGTGGGATAAAATGGAGAAAGAAACTAAATCTCATTTAAAAATAAATGGAATAAAAAATTATATAAGTTTTGAAAATCATATAAAAGATGTTGAAAATAGATTTTGGAAAGAAAAATTTAAAATATATGATTCTTGGAAAAATAAATGGTATAGTATGTATGAAAAAAATGGTTTTGTAGAAAGTTTATCTGGATTTATTTATAAGGGATTTATGACAAAAAATGAAGTCATAAATTATCCTATTCAAGGAAGTGCATTTCATTGTCTGTTATGGAGTTTAATTGAATTACAGAAAATTTTAAAAAGAAATAAATTTAAAAGTAAAATAACTGGACAGATACATGATTCAATTATTCTTGATGTTATTCCAGAAGAAAAAATTCAAATAATAACATGTTTAAATAAAATTATGACACAGGATATTAAAAAATTTTGGACATGGATAATTGTACCTTTATCAGTAAACATAGAATGTTCTAAAATAAATGGAAATTGGGCAGAGATGGAAGAAGTAATTGATTTTAGAGGTGTTGGAGAAAAATAATGAGCTTTAATTTAAAATATCGTCCACATAGTCTTGAGGAATTTTATGGAAATATTTCTACAGTAAAAGTATTAAAATCTTTTATGAAAAGTAAAGACAAACATCGTTGTTTACTTTTTCATGGTCCAGCCGGATGTGGTAAAACCACTCTTGCGCGGATACTGGCGAAGGAATTAAAATCTATTGATATTCAAGAAATTGATATGGGAAATAATCGAGGAATAGAGACAGCTAGAAATATTATAAATACTGTTTATTTAAGACCATTTGGTGGAGGAATAAAAATATATATTCTTGATGAAGTACATAAAGCAACAAATGAATTTCAGAATGCTTTATTAAAAACTTTAGAAGAACCTCCTTCTTTTGTTTATTTTATTCTTTGTACAACAGAACCAGAAAAAATAATAAGAACAATCCAAAGTCGTTCTATGTCTTTTGCTGTGTCATCTTTATCAAAAAATAGAATGAGAAAATTTTTACAATATATATGTATCAAGGAATCAGTTGAAATTAGTGATTCTGTGATTGATTCTATCACAGAACAGAGTAAAGGTATTCCAAGAGATGCGTTGATATATCTTGATCAAATAAAAGGAATTGACACAGAAAAAGAACAAATAAGAGTGATTAAATCTATTCATAAAAATGAAGAAAATTTAATAGATTTATGTAGATTATTATTAAAGAAAAATGTAGGATGGGATCAGCTAATTAAACTTTTAGAATCAATAGAAGAGGAACCAGAATCAATAAGAAGAATGATATTGGGATATTTTTCAAAAGTACTTATAAATAATCCTTCTCCAAGAATTGCTTTGATATTAGAATGTTTTAAAAATAATTTTTATGATGCTGGTAAAGCTGGTTTATTATTGGCATTGTATGAAATATATTTAAATAAATAATTTTTTAAAAAGACAAATAAAATGAAAAGAATAATAAAAAATAAAAAAGGTATAGTAATATTTGATGGTGATGACTTACGCCATGCGGATTTGTATAAAGCATATTGTTTATATACAAATTTTGAGGGTGCGAATTTGTGTGGTGTTAATTTTAAAGATGCTGACTGTAGTGAAGCTGATTTTAATGGTGCGAATTGTTGGAGTGCTAATTTTGAGGGTGCAAATTGTTGGAATGCAAATTTTAAAGAAGCGATTTGTGTAAGTGCAAATTTTCAAGAAGCAGATTGTAGTTATGCAGATTTTTATAAAGCACATTGTGTAGATGCTAATTTTTATAAAGCAGGTTGTTGGAGAACAAATTTTCAAGAAGCAAATTGTAAAGATGCAAATTTTAAAGAAGTGCTTTGTGCAAGTGCAAATTTTGAAAAAGCGGATTTACGTGGTGTGAATTTTAACAAAACAAATTTACTTTATACAAATTTAAAAGATATAATAACAGATACACCAATTTCACAAATAAATGGAAGCAAACATCACGTAATAAAATGGAAAGATCAAATTCAAATCGGTTGCATAATTGAGCAAAAAGATTGGTGGTTAGAGAATTATAAAAAAATAATGAGAAAACATAATTACACT
>Ga0307379_10006629_pt1 | contig 15881 bp, 20 predicted proteins | sample UN2MG_FD_202237 | JGI IMG/M metagenome (GOLD analysis project Ga0307379, IMG submission 202237) | Soil microbial communities from Risofladan, Vaasa, Finland - UN-2 | ecosystem: Environmental > Terrestrial > Soil > Coastal area > Acid sulfate soil | place: Finland: Risofladan, Vaasa | collected... | reverse complement strand
ACGGCGAGCGCTTGCCGGGCTACCTGTTCAATCGCTCCAAGAGCCCGACCGACCGCGCGCCGCGCAGCCAGCCGAACGCCCGCAGCCACGCGCCGGGGCACGACGACGGCTAGAATAGACACGCTCCCCGAGATCCGCGAGCGGGGAGCCTTGTGCGGTCACTCCTGCAACTTGTCGATGGCCCGCATGAGGAGCCGCTCGGCAGCCGACTCGTGGCTCTCGTCGGGCCGGTAGTCGAACCCGTTTTGGGCGAGCTTGAGGCCCAGCTCCAAGACCTCGATGCCCTTGCCTATCGCCGCGTGGTAGATCGCCTGGCGATCCCCGATTCCCGTAGCTACCTGACCGTTATGATCCACGACACTCAGACCCCGCTCTGCGGCAACGATCACAGCCCTACGGCCCCGAGGAGGAACGGAAGGGCGGCCTTGGCAGCCGCGCTGCCAATGCGCTTGATGATCGCGAGCGCGCTGGCCTTGGCGGCCTGCCGCGCTCGTTCGCTCGCGGTGTCGGCCGCCTGGGCCTCGTCCACGGCCTCGAACAGCTCGGCCCAGCCGGCCGTGGTCTGGAGGTAGACCATGGCCGCCGCGTGCTCGTCGCCGGTCGCCAGTTCGGCCGTGAGCGCCGTCACGCCCCACATGCCGAGCTTACCCAGCTCGGCCTCCTCCTTGGCGATCAGACCGAGGCCCTGGCTCGCGAGCATGTAGATGGGGTCGCTCGTGTCGCCGTCGGGGAGCGCCTCGCGGGCCTTGGCCAGGCCCCTGGCGACCTGCTCGCGGAGATCCTCCTCGGTGAGATCCTCCAGTTCCTCGCGGGCCTTGTCCTTGATCTTGTCGAGCAGGCTAGCCATGTTTCCTCGCCAGTTCAGCCTCGCCCTTGCGGAAGCAGGGGCCATGCGGGCTACAGATGATGATTTGGCCGCCACCAAGGCGCCGGCCGCCGTTGCAGCTCGCGAGCGGCTTGGGGCAGTAGCGGCAGGTCGCGTGCGCGCGTTGCGGCGGCTCCTGTCGGCACTCCGTCGGGTCCGCGAGTACTACCTTTTGACCGCCCACCGGGCGGTCCAGCGTGACTAGATAGCCTGGGCCGCGATGCCCCGAGATAGCCCCTGGGTAGGTCGAGCGCACGATGACGCGCATTCCGATCTTCCATGGCCCGGTGTTCGCGGCGTGGAGCACTAATCCCCCAGGGCATCGCCCGTCCCGAGTGACGGCGGCTGACTGAGGGAGAGCGTCTCCGGGTCCGGGCCGTTGCCCATGGAGAACCGGAGCGTGTGCCAGCTCTCGCGGCTCTCATAGACGAACCGGAGCGAACGGCGCAGTAGCTTGCGGACGGGGGCCGGCGTCGCTGCGAGCTGGTCGGCGGTGACGTTGTCGGCGGCCTGGTCGCCGGTGAGCTTGCCGGCCACGCTCGCCTCTATCAGGCGAGCCGCGCCGTCGTGGGCGGCGGCCTGAGTGTCGATGTGCGCGAGCGTCGCGGCGGACGGGCAGCAGCAGCCGGCGGTGAGAAGGACCAGGACAAAGAGCGACGCGCGGATCATGGGGCCTCCAGGTTCAAGAGCCAGAGGCTACCAGGCGGCGCCTGGAAGATCGACAACCTAGCCGCCGGCCTTCTGCTCCGGTTTGCGAGTGCGAAAGTGCCGGGTTTGGATCCCCCGCAGCGGCGTCGCGTCCAGCGCGGTGCGGACGGCCTTCGACTTGAGCAGGTTCGCCTGGGCCTGCCTGGATGCTCGCTGCGCCATGGCGGCAAAGTTCGCCTTGGTCACGCAGGCGTCGTCGTCCAGGTCGAGGTCCGCGAGGTCGGAGTCGGTCAATGGACTCTCCTTCTTGGGCCCTGGGGCGGGCAGCGGGGGTGCCGGCATCGTCTCTCCTTTACGGTCCCTGCCGAATCTCAACAACGAGACCGTGCAGCTCCCGAGTGTTCGCCTGGAGCGCGGTCCCAACATCCTGAAGGGTCGTCATGCCAGCGCGGAGGTTCTCCAGTTCGCTCAGGCGGAAGCGTTCGCTGTCCTCGCGCCGGGCTGACTCGACACTCTCGCAGCGCGTCCGCAACTGTGTGATGGCGGTGCGCAGGTCCGCCTTCTCCTGTTCGCACGCCGCGCGTAGCTGGGGCATGACTCCAGAGTTGGGGATCTTCGGGTCGCCCTCGTAGCGCTCCAGGTATTCCTTCTCCACCTGGGTCGCGCGGGTGTAGAGCACCTTGAGCGCGGTGACGAGCGCGCCGGCGATCGTCGTCCCCAGGCCGAGGAGCCAGTAGAACACCCAGCTCGGGACCGTTTCGCCTGTCGGTCCTGCCGGCCTGGCGGCGCCCGTTGCGTCCTGAGCCATGACGCTGCTGGCCAAAATGAGGGCTATCACTACGGCGAGGAGGATCTTGCTCATGTAACCCGATCATAGCGCCCTCCAGATGTAGCTCTACCACTACCCGGCGGCCAGTTCCAGCGCTTGGCCGGGCCCCGGGGCCTGCGCGCGGTGTCGCGCGGCCTCCTGGGCCGTCGCGATTGAAGCCTGGGCGGCCGGGCCAGGAGCCCGCGCGCAGCCGCCGGCAGTCGGTGCGGGCACCGTGCCCACCGCGCCAGAACCCAGCACGTAAGCCCAGCGGGTCCAATGGGGGGCCTTAGATAGAGTGGACCTACCATTTGTGTAGCGTGGGAGCTGGGGCATTGGGCCCTTGCTTCGTATAGACGGCCGTGCTCAACTTGGCGGCGTGCCACGTCAGAGAGAGCCAAGCGTTCCCCAAGGTTTGTTCGTCCCCTGCTCCGCGAGCTGGGTGGCGCACGAGGGCTGGGTGTTCAACGAGGTCTATCTGAGCGCGAGCGGCAAGTGGTTCGCCTACTGCGGTCGCTGCAAGACCCGCTGCTTCCTGAACACCTGGGAGAAGGGCTGGGGCTGGACGCTGGCCCAGGCCGAGTCGCCCCCAGGCCAGGGGGGTTGGGGGGCGCAGGTGGACATTCCGCCGCCGAGGCGCATGGAACTGGAGAAGCGGGCCGCTGCGCGCCCGCGCCGAAGCAAGACACCGGCGGTCGCTGCTACCGCCGCCCGAAGGAGAGACTGATGGCCAAGAGGACCCAGCCCGTGGCAACCGCAGAGCCCGAGGACATCGAGGACGAGATCGAGGACGAGGAGGAGGAGGAGGAGCTGACCGGGGTTCCCGAGACGCCGCTCCCGCCGCCGCGCCCGCGCGCCGCGCCGACTTCTCCGCCCCGCCCCGCCCCGGCGCGGCAGCAGGTCCAGAGCCAGCCCTACAAGGGGCCCTCGCCCGATTTCGAGCGCGCTCGCCAGCGTATGGATGAGCCGCCGCCCGCCGACGCGCCCCAGCTCCGGCGTACTGGCTGGTCCCCGGACGGGCGTTCGGCGGAGCCCCAGTTCGGGCCCTACCCAGCGCTTCCGCCTCGCGCCCCCCAGGCGGAGCACCAGCACGAGCCTCCGCCGCCAGTGGTGGACTTCGTGTTCGGCCCCGTTGCGGCGAAGGAGCAAGAACAGCGCCCGATGCTGGAGGGCAAGACGACGCGACTCTACGTCGAGGTCCACCGCGAGCAGTTCCGCGAGGACGACGGCACGCTCCGCAAGGACGAGGAGGGCTACCTCGGGACCGTCGAGAACAGCCACGAGTGGCTGGACACGATCAAGCGCCGCTACGGCGGCGGTCACTACAAGCTGGTCGGCCTGTTCGACGGCCGGCCGTTCGAGCGCAAGGTCAAGATCGCAGGGCCGTCCCTGGAGCCGGACGAGGACGATTACGAGGAGCCCGTGAGCAGCCATCGCCAGCCAACCGTCGTCACGCCCCCCTGGGCGCAGCCCTCGCGCCCGCCCTGGGCAGGCCCACAGCAGCAGCAGCAGCAGCCGCCCTGGGCGCAGCCGCAGCAGCCGCCCTGGGCGCAGCCCTCGCGTCCGCCCTGGGCCGGGCCGGATCCCCAGGCCGGCGGGGGGGGGCGCCCCCCGTGGGGCCACACGCCCTACCCGACTCCCCAGCGCGACGACGAGTTGGACGAGCTGAAGGAGCGCCTGGCGGCGGCCGAGGAGGTCGCCGCGCGCGAGCGCGAGGAGCGTCGCGTTGAGCAGGCCGAGGCGAAAGCGCTTCAGGCGCAGGAGCGGTTCGAGCGCGCGATCGGTGAGCAGAACCGGAAGTTCGAGATGCTCATCGCAGCCGGCCAGGACAAGGGCGGCGGCGCCATGGATCAGATGATCCAGATGATGACGCTCCAGATGCAGACGGACAAAATGCGCCAGGAGCGCGAGGCCGTCGAGGCGAAGCAGCGCATGGAGGTCGAGGCCGAGCGCCGGCGCGACGACGAGAAGGACCGAGAGCGGTCGTACGGCCGGCGCCAGGGCGAGCTGGACAAGCAGCGGGAGGCCGAGCGCGAGCAGGCTCGCCTCGGGGCCGACCGTGACCGCGAGTTCTGGGGCAAGATGATGGAGTACAACTCCAAGGGCCAGCAGAAGCCGAAGGACATGATCGAGCTGCTAGCGGCGGCCCAGGCCATGAACCCCAAAACTGACCCCACGCAGCAGATCACGGCCATGATCGGCGCGTTTGCGTCGCTCAAGGACGCTTTCGACGGCGGCGGCAACCAGTCGAGCGCGGCCGAGAACATCGTGAACCGGATCACCGACGGCGTGCAGGGCGTGGCCGAGGCTTACCTGGGCAAGCGCGAGGCGCCGCGACAGGTCGATCCGCAGCAGATGCACGCGGCTCAGATGGCAGCGGCTCAGCAGCGACTCTCGCTCCCTGGCCCTGGCATGGTGCCGACGAACGCCCAGGTGCAGGCGCTCGTGGACTACCGCCAGCGGCAGGCCGCGCTGGCTTCGCAGATGGAGGCGCAGGGAGTTGCGGCCCGCGATGCCATGATGGAGTCGGCGGACCGTGCCCCGACCGGCGAGGAGTGGGGGATCATCCTCCAGGCGACGATGGACGCCTACTCGGACGAGCGGGAGCCGCAGGAATTCATGCCGGAGCTGCACGCCCTGATCGTGCAGCAGCTACAGGTGCCCAAGGCCCTGGAGCTACTGGAGGGCGCGACGGTCACGATGCTCCGGCTGAAGCTGCCTCGCATCAAGGCCGACATCCCGGTAGCGAACCCCTACCACGAGAAGGTCATCCTGTTCGAGGACTACCTCATCAACGACGAGGAGGGACGGGCCTGGCTGGCCGAGTTGCTGGAGATCATCCACGATCACCAGTCGGCGGTGCGCGAAACGGCTTACCAGGCCGTGCCTCACGACCGGGCGCCTGCTCAGGACGGCGGCTGGACCGGGCCGGTGAAGCAGCGCCCCCAGCTCGGCCCTGGTGGCTACCCTCAGCAGCCGTACCCGGGGGGTCACCCGCAGCAGGACTACCCCCAGGCGCCGCAGGGCCAGCACGGCATGGGCGGCTACCCGCAGCCTCCGCAGGGCTACCCGCAGCAAGAGGGCTACTACCCGCAGCAGCAGCAGCAGCAGGCGCACCCCGGCTACCAGGTTCCGATGATGACCGTGATGACGCCATGGGGGCCGCGTCAGGTGCCCGCGCCGATCGACCCGCGCGTGCAGGCTGTAGACGAGCAGCCGGCGGGCTGGCGTCCCAACGCGGCTGAGCGCGAGGCCGACGCTCCGCAGACCCAAGCGGCCTACGGGCCGCCTGTAGGACAGCCCCTTACGGACGCTGTCCCCCCTCGGCCGCCTTCGGGCGCGAGCTGAGGGGCGCGCACCAGGGCCGCGCTGACGAGCCGGCCGCTAAGCGGTGAGCAGTTAAGAGGGCGCCTGACGTTTCGCCTCACCTGAGCCGCCCGCAAGGGCGGCTCGTGGTCTGTACGGCCGGCCGTCAGGTCTGGACGGACTGGTGGTGCATCTGGGGAGAGGTCCGGTAGGCTGGAGCCTATGAGTGCCTTGGGAATGACAGGTCTGGGCGCCGATCCCGCGTACTCCTACACGTTGGTAGGGACCGGGATTTACGCTGCCCAGCGTAGTTCGAGCAAGCGGAAGAAGCGCCGGCGCGCCAAGGCGGTCATGTCTGCCCAGGCGGCTGAGCGGGTCCGTGCCAATGCGCTCCCCAAGCTGGTGCTGGTGCTAAAGCGGATCGACCTGCTGCGGGGCAAGGTCACCGGGGACATTCGCCGCGCCCAGCTCGACAGCGAGACGCTGGTGAAGTACTCCGCGATGCTGGGAGACGCCCCGGAGGCCGAGCAGTTCGTTCAGGAGGTCGGAGGGATACAGGCCGTGACCGGGGACCTGTCCGCCGCGCTCGCGGAGTATGAGGTCACCCTGCCCAGGGGGGACGAGCCCCTGGAGTTCATCACCGACGCGCAGGAAGGCGCGGACGAGAGCTACGGCCAGCTCGTGGAACTGGGGCGCCAAGCCAGGGCGACTCAGAACCGAGCCCGCTGGCTCCTCAGCGACGCCCAAGACCTCGTGCGTGCCATGAAGCAGCGGCAGCAGGCCGAGGCGACGGCGGCCCAGGCCAAGCGGAGGGCTGACCTGGATGCGTCTGCCCGCGCCGACTACCTGCGTCGCGCCCGCGCTGAGCAGCAGCGAGACCTGGTCTGGGAGCAGCAGGTCGAGGCTCGTAGCGAGTGGCTGCGGGACCGGCGCGCCGCCGTGCGGAAGGGCGAGGCCGACCCCGGCCCTTACCCGGAGGTCCCGTTGGAGTTGCCGGCCAGCATTATGCCGGCCGCGCCGGCCCGCGATCAGGAGCAAGCGATGCAAGGTGTCGGACTCGGGAACTGGTTTACGGAGCTGACCGGACAGGCCAAGAAGAAGGAGAAGAAGCGAGCCAAGCGCGCACAGCAGCAGGGCATAGCTGCGGCCGAGGCCGAGAAGGCCCGGCGCATCGCAGCGGCGGACCAGCGCCGGAGCAACCAGCTCAAGCTGGTGATGCGGGACATCAACGCCGAGGCCGGCGGGGCCGCCGGATGGGTCGCGCGCATTCGCCGCCTGGTGAACGAGACGCCCGACCTGCCCGCACGCATGATCGAGGACGCCATGGCCCAGCTCAGCGAGTGGGAGGCGACCCTGGAGGAGGTCCGCGCCGGGATCGGTGAACTGGACCTGGCGACCGAGTTCGAGGCGGAGCAGAAGGCTTACATGGGCGAGTTGCAGGCCGCGCTCGCCGTGATCCGCACCATCCGCATCCGCGCATCCGCGCTGCGCGAGACCATCGAGGCCCAAGTCAAGCTGGTGGCCGCGCACGAGCTGAGGCTGTCGAGCCTCAAGAGCCAGCAGGACGAGCTGACGGTGCGTGAGAAGGTGCTGGCGATGCAGGCCGGCTCGCAGCAGGCGGCGCTCGACCTGGAGCGCAACGCCACGCTGCGCGCCCAGGCCCGGCGGGCGGAGGCGGCGAGTCAGCACGCCCTCTCCGGCGAGCGGCAGCGCCTCGCGGAGTTGCTGCGGTTCCTTCGGCAGCTCGAACGGCGCCAGCAGTTGGTCCAGCGACTCAGGAGTAGCGCTTGAACGAACAGCAGCAGCAGAAGGCAGACGAGGGGCGCGCGTTCGCTCTCGGCCTGATGGCTCGGGTGGGCGAGGTCGTGCGCGGCAACGCGGCGATGCTCCAGCAGCAAGCCGCGCTGATCGAGCAGATGAAGGCCCAGCAGACGGCCCTGTTCGAGCAGACCGCGATCATTCGCCAGCTAGCCGAGCGGGTCGAGGGGCTGACGGGCCAGGTCGAGGTTCTGTCTCGCGCTGCGCTCAGCGACGACGAGTATGCCCACGCCCACGCCCAGGCCGGCGTCAACGGTGCCGGGCGGCAGTTCGCCAGCCAGGTCGTCAGCGGCCTGTTCGGGGCGTTCCGCCCAGGCGGTGTCCCGCCGCACATCGCCGCCCAGCAGGCGGCAGGCGCATACCGGCCCTACCCGCAGCAGAGTGGCCCGTACGGGCCCCCGCCATGGGCGCAGCGATGATTCACGCGCGACGATGCAGCCCCCAGCAGGTGGCCGGCCTGCACGAGAAGTTCCTGGGCGACGGCCTGGGCGCGCTCGGCAGCCCAGGCGGTCACAGCCCCAAGGTCGGGTCGGAGGTCGCGCTCCCGCGCGTGGCCATGCCGCCCGTGCGCCTGTTGAACATGGAGCGCCCGCCCGTCGAGGTCTACGAGATCCCGAGCGGAACCAAGGGGACCATCGCCACGCTCAAGATGATGAAGAAGCTGGTTATGGGCCCGTGGGGCGCGCGGAGCCCCCAACTCGTGTTCCTGGCCCGGAGCATCGTGCAGCACATCGGATCGAAAGACTACTGGCACGAGGCACAAGCCATCTTCGAGTACGTCAAGGCGAACGTGCGCTACCGGCTCGACCCGACCGCGCTGGAGTGGATCCAGACGCCCGTCTATACGCTCCAAACGCAGCAGGGCGACTGCGACGACATGAGCAGCCTGCTCGCCGCTATGGCTCTCGCCGTCGGGCACCGCGCCGCGTTCGTGACCGTCGCGGGGGACCCCGGCCGGCCTGACAGCTACAGCCACGTCTACGCCATGATCGGCGTCACGCGGAACGGCAAAACTGAATGGCTGGCGGCGGACGCCACGCAGAACCAGGCGACGATCGGCTGGGAGCCGCCTGGCGAAAAGGTATTCAAAAAGACCGTGTGGGTCATTGACCCCAACATCGCAGTAGAGGACGAACAATGGCACTAAGCCTGCACGAGTGCATGGTCGCGAACAACGGCGGCCATCAGATTCCACGGTCGCACCTGCTCGCGCTCCAGGGCCGGGGCCTCGGCCTGGGTGGCTTGGGGGGCAAGAAAAGCAAGAAGCGCTACGCCCAGGCCATGGCGCAGCAGGCCGAGGACGAGGGGCGCGCGAAGATCGCCGCCATCACCCGAGACATCCAGACCGCGCTCAGTCGAGTGCGGGGGATCCAGAGTCAGCTCATGGGCCAGGTTGCGTCGGCCGAGGCCGCCTCGCGATCCTCGCGCGACCCGGGCAGCTTCAGCCTGGTGCAGCAGCTCACCGACGTTCAGTACGACGTTCAGGCGGCGGTGCAGGAAGCCGAGTCGGCGGAGCGTGAATTCCAGACGCGGATCCAGTCGGCGCAAAGTCGCGGCGGGAACTGGGCGTCGCCGCTGGTCGAGTTCGCGACCGGGACTCTCGCGAGCGTCAACACGAGTATGCAGCGCGCCCAGCGCGCCGCTACGAGCATTTCGTCCGTGATCGGGCAGATCCAGGCCGCGCAGCAGGACGCGGCCGGGCAGGCCGCGCAGGTCGCAGCGACGCAGCAGGCCGCCCTCGCGGCAGCGACGCAGCAGCGGCAGGACGAGGCGCTGCGCCAGCAGCGAGACGCCGAACTGGCCTGGCAGCGCGAGCAGGCTCGCCTCCAGCGCGAGACGGACATCCGCCGCGAGGAGCGGGAGTACGAGGACCGCCTGGAGCAGGCGCGGCTCGACCGCGAGGCCGCGATACGGGGCGAGGCGGCTGCCGCGCGCGGCGGCGAGTCTCAGTTCCAGCAGGCGCTCCTCCAAATGGAGGCGGCGCGAGCAGACGCCGAGCTACAGTTCAAGCGCGAGCAGGCGCAGCGCATGGAGGACCGCGAGGCGCGCAGGGAGGAGCAGGAGGCGCTCCTCCAGCAGATGCTCCTCATGCAGGAGCTTGGCGTCCCGGCCGGAGGCGCCCCCCAGGGCTACCCGGGCGCGCCTCCCGGCTACCCGCAGCAGCAGGGCTACCCGCAGCAGCAGGGTTACCCCGGCTACCCGCAGCAGCAGGGTTACCCGGGGGCGCCCCCCGGCTACCCGCAGCAGATCCTCCCCCAGGGCTACCCGGGGATGCCCCCCGGCTACCAGCAGGGCTACCCCCAGCAGATGCCGACCGGCTACCCGCAGCAGCCCTACTACGGCCTGCCCGGCGCTCCCGGCTCGGTGTCGCCATACCCTGGCCAGGCCGGCGCGCTTCCGGGGCCGGCCTTCCAGGGCTACCCCGGCGCGACGTACGCGCCAGGGATGCCCGGCTACGGGCCGCCCGCCTACGCTCAGAGCAGCGGGATGCAGGCGCCGCAGCAGCCGGCGCCTCCCGGCATGGAGTGGGCCGCCTTCAACCCCGCGAACGAGATGTTCGGAATGGGCGCCTATCACGGCCGCCCGCAGACGGCCCGGGGGGTCCGTCGCCTCCCTTTCGCCGGTAGCGCTCAGGCCATGGGCCTGGGCGCTGCGGATCAGGCCGTGAGCAACCCGACCCTGAAGGGTGCTCAGGTCGAGCTTGGCTACAACGTCTACGGCCCGGCTGTGGATTCCAACGGCAAGCAGTTCTACACGTTCGAGGCTCCCGACGGCGCGAGCTGGATGGTGTTCGCCAACATGGTCATCGGGCCCAACGCGACCCCGCAGCAGGACCCGCGCACCAACCGGATCATCTACGCGCCGCCAGCCGGAGGCGAGGCGTCCAGTTCGTTCGACTGGGGGCAGATCCAGCAGCAGCTACAGCAGGCCGTGGGGACCGGAGTCCAGGCGTACCAGCAGGTCGCGCTGACTCGCCAGTTGGAGCAGGGCGCGCGGCAGACGCGGCGCGAGGCGCGTGGGACGGGGGTAGCCCCGGTCTACAGCCAGGCCGTGATCGACCTGGCGCGAGGCGGAGCCGGCGGCCCGGTCGTCACCGACTCGGACGGCTACGGCGGAGTTGCGAGCCGAATTCCGGGGTGGGCCATCGGGCTCGGCCTGGGCGGCCTGGGGCTCGCGGTGGCCCTCAAGGTCGGCGGTGGTAGGCGCCGTAAGAAATGAGGGGCCTTTACGGATCCGGGATCTCAGACCCCTGGCTGACTCCACGCGCGTCCAGCTACGGCCTCGGCACGTCGTCTGCCTACGCAGCCGACCAGCCTGCTGGCCAAGCGCAGGCGGCTGCATCGAGCTTTCGCAGCCAGGGCAACGCACTGATGACCGGGGCGGACAACTGGGGGCGGCACACTGAGCAGGGCCGCGCGCTAGTCGCGCAGGCGCAGGATATGTTCCAGCAGGCCGACCGCCTGGAGGCGGAGGCGGACCGCATCGCCTCGCAGAGCACGAGCACGGGCCGCACGTCTGGGCCGGGGTCGTCGTCCTATACCACGGGCCGCACACCAGAGGGCGCTGGCCCAGGGTCGTCGTCCTACACCACGGGCCGCGCGGTCGCGCCGTCGGCTCCCTACAGCACGGGCCGCACGCCCACGCCGTCCAGCGGCGCGAGGCCGCACGACGTTCCGAGCCTCGCGTCGCGAACCCCGGCGCGAACCCCCCAGCCGACCGGATACCAGCCATCCGGACCGGCGTCCGGCTACTCGGCATCCGCGCCCCAGCCCGTCGCGGCTCCTCAGCCCGTCGCGGCGGGAGGGGGCGGCGACTTCTACACCGGGCCGGTCTGGCAGCCGGGCCGGGTCCTGGCCGCAGGCCAGACGCAAAGGCCATCGATCCTCGGCCCGCTTCAGGCCCCTCTCTCGTTTCAGGCCCCAGCGCTCGCGCTGCCCAAGGCCGGACGCAGCTTGGCCGTCGTCGTCGGCGGCGTTCTCCTGGTGGGCGCCCTCGCCTACTGGCTCATCAACAGGTAGAGACGTGACTCTGACCCTCCACGAGCTGAGCCGCTGCTACCCGACCGGGAACGGTCTGGGCGGACTCGGGGCGTGGGCGGAGATCACGGCGGACAACGTGTCCACCCTCGCGCAGCGAGCTGGGCGAGACCAGGGCATTCAGAGTACGCACGGATGCGGTCCGCTTGCGTTCGCCATGGCCGGCGCCGCCGTGCTCATGCTCCAGGCGAGCCAACGCGACTACGAAGCGCAGACCCGGTTCGGGACCAGCGCCGACGCGGCAGCCCTCACGGGCCGGGACAAGACCGCCGCGTTCAACTACTGGAACGGACTGCGTCAGCGGCTCACGTCCTGCGAGCAGGTGTCGAACCAGAGGGCGGTCGTCGTCTGGCGCCCTGGCAGCGCCGGAGACAACGGTGGCCAGCGCGTGTTCTTCATCAACGGCGGCCAGTGGGTCGGAGCGACGCACCAGCGCGGGGTCCTCGCGGACCCCACCAACTACAAGATCGACCGGGCGGGGAACCCCGTCCGCCGGGCCACGGTGGTCGCGGGTCCCGCCGCCGACGCTCCAGCCCCAGCACTCCCGACCGGGTCGCCTCCAATCAGTCCGCGAGACCAGGCCCGGCTGGCCATGGAGCAGGGAAGCGGGGGGCGCCTGACGGTCTCACCGTGGCAGACGTGGATGGTGGGGGCCCTGCTCCCGAGCGCCGCAACGCAGGCGACCGTCCCGACCCGCTCGCGCACGCTGACCATGCCGGAGGTCCAGACTCGCGCGGCTGTGATCGCTCGCGACGAGGCGCGCCAGGAGGCGGAGCAAGGTGGGCAGTTCTACAGCGGGTGGCTGAGTAACCTGTTCGCCTGGACCGACACGGCCGTCAAGGCTGCCGGCGGGACGGCCCCAAGCGAGGAGCGCGCCGGGTTCACCCAGGCCGAGCTGGCGGCGCGGCAGGCGTCGCGCGTGAGCCGAGACCCAGCCACGGCCGAGCGCGCTCGGGCCCAGGAGGTCGCGCGGCAGGCTCGGCAGGACATGGCGGCTCAGCAGGCGGCGGATGTCCGGCGTGAGCAGGACCGGATCTACCAGGCGGCCCTCGCGCAGTCCCGTCCCAGACCTGCGGTCACGGTGCCCGCAGGTCCAGCCCCCCGGCTGTCGGCCCCGTCTCGGCTGCCCCAGGCGCCCCCATCACTCAGAGTCCAGGCCAACCAGCAGGCGGCTCCTCCGTCCTGGCTCCTGCCCGTGGTCATGGTCGGGTCCGTGGGGCTGCTGACTTGGGTCGGCTACTCGCTGGTCGCCGGCGGTGGCCGGTGAGAGGAGGACTACTCGATGTCCATGTATGAGATCAGCGCACCGCGCGGTTACTCGAACGGGCGAGGCTACGCCCAGTCCGGCCTGGGCTACGCGCAGGTCGTCGCCGCAATCCTCGGCCCGCTGGTCGAGGGCGGCGCGTCGATCTACAGCACGGCCGCCGGCGCCAAGACCTCGAAAGCAGAGCTGAAGCAACGCAGGGTCGAGTTCGCCGGCCAGCAAGAGCTGAACAAGCAAGCGCTGGAGGCGCAGCAGCGCCAGTTCTCCCTTGCGCAGCGAGCGGCGATCCAGCAGGCGCAGATCGCTCAGGCCAGCGCCGAGCGCAACGCGCCCTACATCGTGGCGGTCGTCGGCCTCGCGGTGCTCGGGTTCATCAGCGCGTCGGCGCTGAAGCCGAAGAAGAAGAAGAAGAAGGACAAGTAGTGGCGCAACAGGACATAGCTGCGGGCTACAGGCAGAGGCGAGCCGCCCGGCTCTCCGTGCAGGCCCAGGCCGCGCAGGCCCAACAGCTAGCTGCGAACGGCGGCGTCGTGGCCCTGGCGCCGTTGCAGATTCCGGCAGCCACGCCGACGCCGGCGTGGCTCAAGTGGGGCGGCCTGATCGCCCTGGCAGGCACGGCGGCGATCGTCTGGTCGTCGCGGAAGGGCAAGCGATGAGCTGGATCACGCTTCAGGACTGGCGCGGCCTGGGAGAGGTCGAGCGGTACGAGGATCCACGAAGGCCCGGTGGTCCTCTGGACGACTCGGTCCCCCAAGCACTCCCCCCACGCCCAAAGACGCCGCTGGAGGCGATGCTCGCCGCCCGCCGGCGCCTCGCCGCCCTCAAGGATCGCACGTCGTCGCTGAGGCCGGCGAGCAGGCGTGCGTCCGACGACGACGACCTCCCGCCGATGCCGATGGCGCCGATGCCGCCGGCCCCTCCCCAGCCGGTCTACCTTCCCGCGCCCGAGCCGGAGCGGATCCACAACGGAGACATCTGGAAGCTGGTCGCGGTGGGAGCCCTCTCCGCTCTGCTGGCGTCCATGTTCCAAGGAGGGCGCCGATGAGCGGCCTGACGATGGGTTACCTCACCGAGAACGAGCTGATTCCAGGCCAGCGGGCCCAGGGCCCGTGGCTGACGATGAACGAGGTCAAGCCTCAGTTCATCAGCCACCCGCTGCGGCATCACCAGAGCTTCGGCGGCCTGGGCAACACCGACGAGCTAGCGCGCGTTCGGGCCGAGCGGGCGCAGGTCCAGGCCGAGATCGAGCGCCTCCAGAAGGGCGGCCGTCCAGTGGTCGGCGGCTTCCAGGCGCAGGCGCCGACCGTGATGGCGCCAGCGGCGATCCGGCAGGCACAGGCGGAGGCCATGGCCGAGATGGCCTACGACAACCGCCGGAAGCAGGTCGCGATCGGCCTCGCGCTCCTCGCGGTGGGCGCGGCCTGGATGACATACCGGAAGCGGAGGTAGCCATGAGCGGACTCTCAATGAGCCAGCTTGGACGCATGGGCCAACTCGGCCCCATGGGCCGGCGCCGTGACCGCTACGGCGCGTTCGGCCTGGGGATCGACATCTTCGGCGGCCCTCCGACGGACAGCCAGGGCAACCCGATCAGCCTGGACACCCCCGAGGGGGTCCCCGTCCACACCGCCGGGGAGGTCGCGACCCAGGCGCAGCTCAGGGCCAGCAACGCGAGCGCTACGGCGCTTTGGGCTGCCGGCCAGGCCCAGGCCCGAGCTGCGGCCCAGGCCCAGGCCCAGGCCCAGGCCGCCGCCCTCGCGCAGGTCATGGCGGCGCAGGAGTCGATCCGGCGCAGGAGCCAGACCGTAGTCGTCTCGCCGCCACGGCCAGGCGTCGTGCCATCGCAGGAGGTTCCTCCTGAGATGTATAGACAGCCTGACCAGACCGTCCAGAGTCAAGTGGCGCCCTGGCGCACAGTGGGTATCGTGGCAGGTGTGAGTGTCCTGGCCGTGGTCGTGCTGCTGATCGCGCGCGGCGGAAGGGGGTAAGGTGCTAGGCGGATTCCTACAGGTCGGCCCGGCCTTCTATCCTGAGCTGCCCCGAGGCGCGCAGATCATCCAGCGCGGACCCCACGGGCACCGCTTCGCGGCCGACCCGGTCGTGTCCAGACTCACGGGCCAGAAACGCGGCTCCGGCTTCCGCTGGTGGAAGGAACAAATGGACGCCGGCGGCGACTACAAGGGATTCTGGCAACCGAACCAGATCGTGGAGGGAGTCATGGGTCTGGGCGCCGCTCCAGACGTGGACAGCGTTATGACGTGCCCGCCCGGCGCTCCGCCCATGCCGACGTTCCCGGCCCCGTCCCCAAGAGATCCAGCTCGCATGGTCTACACTGAGCTTCAGCGGGCGATCGGCGCGGCGTGCCGGGGCCGGATCGAGCCCGCGCGCATGTTCGCGACGCGGGGCGTGGACTACTTCATGCGCCAGCTCGCGCCAGACGCGAGGTCCGTCTGGGAGGGGCATCGCCGCACGGCGCTCGCCTACATAGACCAGGCGTCAGGCGGGGCCGAGGCGCGGCTGACCACTCAGCTAGCGCGAGACCAGGCGTTCCAGGGCGACATGCAGGCGTGGAACCGGGCGAACGCCCAGGCCGGCCGGCGGGCCGCCGCCGCTGAGATCGAGGCCGCGCGGCGCGGCCAGCTCGCCTACTCCGCCCATCTCTTTGGTAGCGACCCGAGCGGCGCCGCCGGCGCGGCGATCACGGGCACCCCCCCGGCCGCATGGTCAAGAGCGAACGAAACCGCAGGCGAACGCCTCGCGCGCGGCGAGTGCGTGGGGATCGACCCCGCGTGCTGGGTCCGAAACAACTGGTGGAAAGCCGCGCTCGCCGCAGGCGCCCTGGCCCTGCTCTATGGGGCCGGCAAGGGCGCCGGCGGGCAACTGTTCTAAGACACGGGAGAAACGACGTGCCAGCTCCAACCCTCGCGTTCACGCCCCAGGCCAGCCACGGCGGCCCAGCCCCAGGCTTCGGCCCAGCCCCCAGCTACGGCTTCGGCAACGGCATGGGCGGCATGGGCAACTTCATGTCCATGAACCAGGTCAACCCGGGGCCGTACGCGGCCGAGGGCGCGCAGCCCTGGCAGGGCCCGTGGATGAACATGGACGAGATGACCGGCGGCGCGCCGCTCGACCTCT
>Ga0307379_10006627_pt1 | contig 15883 bp, 7 predicted proteins | sample UN2MG_FD_202237 | JGI IMG/M metagenome (GOLD analysis project Ga0307379, IMG submission 202237) | Soil microbial communities from Risofladan, Vaasa, Finland - UN-2 | ecosystem: Environmental > Terrestrial > Soil > Coastal area > Acid sulfate soil | place: Finland: Risofladan, Vaasa | collected... | reverse complement strand
GGAAAAAGTGGACTGCTTAGTGAATAATTGCTAAAATAGAAACGGTGTGAAAAAGAAAAATTATTCGGATTTCTGTTCCGCTAAAGCTTAAGGAGTACCCAGCATGCCAAAAGACACACCTTCATACCAGGAATTAGCCAAAAGGGTCACGGAGCTTGAGGAGGAAGTCGAAAGAAGAGAAAGGGCTGAGGAGAGGTATCGCGATCTTATCGATAACATAAACGATGTGGTTTTTGTGGGGGATAAGAATGGAGTGATAACTTATATCAGTCCGGCTGTCAAGCTGCTATTAGGATATGAACCGTGGGAGATAATCGGCCGGCCTTTTGTTGATTTTGTTCATCCAAATGATACGCTGCGGGTAACCGAAAGGTTACAGTTAGTCCTTTCCGGAGATGCCTTGCCGTTAGAGATTCAATTTCTGACGAAATCCGGCGAGCTCCGCTGGCTAGCTGTTTACGACGGTCCGTTTTACAAGGACAATCAAGTTATCGGTGTGTTGGGAATCTTGAGAGACATCACCGAGCGCAAGATATTTATGGAAGAGTTGCTTTTAATGAAGAGGATTTTCGAGTCTTCGCATGAAGCGATCGCTATCAGCGACCCTTATGGACGTCTGATTTACATAAACCCGGCACACGAAAAACTATTCGGCCGTTCGCTTGAACAAGCCCAATCAATTAAATACACTGATTACTACCCGAAGGAATCGATAGAGATACTCACTCGTGAAATTATCCCCGCTTTGGAAAATGGGGAGAGCTGGGAAGGCGAGCTCGAGATGTTTGACTCTAACCGCCGACGATTCACTGTATGGGAACGAGCTGATTCTATCCTTGATTCTGAAGGTAAGATTTTATACGTCTTCGGCTTGATGCACGATGTGACAGAACGCAAAAGGATGGAGAACTCACTGAAAAAGAGTGAGGCGCGCTACCGCGCTGTCGTAGAAGATCAAACTGATCTCATCTGCCGCTTCCTGCCGGATAGAACGTTCACTTTCGTGAATGAAGCTTTCTGCCGCTATTTCGATATAAAGTCCGAGGAACTGATCGGGCAAAGTTATATGCCTTATCTACTAGAAAAGGACCGGGAAAAGGATAAAAAGCACCTTGCCTCTCTGAGCCGGGAAAATCCCGTAGGCACGATTGAGCACCGGATAGAGATCCCGGATGGAAAAATCCTTTGGCAGCAATGGACCGACCAGGCGATATTCGACGAGCAGGGTCAAATTGTCGAGTTCCAGTCAGTAGGGCGAGATATCACCGAGCGCAAGCAGGTTGAAAAGGCTTTGGGAGAATCTGAAAAAAAACTCGATTCAATAATAAAGGCCATCCCTGATATCATCTATAGATTGGATCCTGATGGAATCATCATTTTCATCAGTGATGCCGCGACTAAATATGGATATAAAACACATGAGTTGATCGGTACCCATATACATGAAATAGTTCACCCTGATGACAGAGAAAAGGCGGCTTTCAGGATTAATGAGAGAAGAACAGGGGAAAGAAGTACGAAATCTTTTGAACTTCGGCTGCTGACAAAAGAAAAAGAAGATAAACTGTTTGAAATCAGATCAAAAACTTTTGTAAAGGAACCCGTATTTCTTGTAGACGCGGAAGGATTGTACGCCTCGGGCGAGTCCCCAAAAAATACTTTTATCGGCACACAGGGGATTTGCAGAGACATTACCGACCGCAAGCTGGCAGAGGAGGAGCTGCGGGAATATAAAAAAGCAGTGGAGAGCTCGGAAGACCTGATTGTTGTCATGAATCGCGAGTATGTCTATATCCTGGCTAATGAGGCTTTTTTAAGATACCACTGCTTGAGCCGGGAGCAGGTCATTGGTAAGACCGCCTCGGAGATTCTGGGTCAAGAAGTTTTCAGAACTACAATCAAACCGAAACTTGACCGCTGCCTGCAAGAGGAAACTATCGAGTATGATATGGTATACCGATATTCCGATCTTGGTAATCGAAATCTTTCAGTGTCCTATTACCCTTTCAAGGGCATGGAGGAAGAAATCACCGGAGTTTTGGCTGTTATTAAAGATAACACCGAGAAAAAGCGGATCGAGGAGGCGCTGAAAAGGACTGAACGGGAAAAAGCCACTGTTTTGGACGGTATGGAGGATATACTGACTTATTATAATAAAAAAGACCTGAAAATCCAGTGGGCAAATAGAGCAGCCAATGAATCAGTGGGTCTATCGGCCGAGGAGCTGGTTGGTCGTCATTGCTATGAACTATGGACTCAGGCAAAAAAGCCCTGCAGTGACTGCCCGGTGTTGAAAGCTTTTGAAACCAGGAAGCCCCAGGCATACGAAAAGACGACTCATGATAGCAGGATTTGGTATATCAGAGCCAACCCCGTTCTGGATGGAAACGGCAAGGTTGAGGGAGTTGTCGAGATTGCCCAGAATATCACCGAGCGCAAGCAGGCCGAGAAGGCCTTGCAGGAAAGCGAGAAGCGGTATCGTAAAATGGTGACCGCCGTAACTTCTTACACCTATTTTGTAGAGGTCGAGGGGGGCAAGGCAGTCTCCACCAGACACAGCCCGGGATGCCTGACGATCACCGGCTATACACCGGAGGATCACGAGTCCGATCCGAACCTTTGGTTTTCGATGATTTATCCAGAGGATCAGAAGAATGTCAGTCAGCACCTGGCCCGGGTTCTTGCGGGAGATGATGTTTTTCCCATTGAACATCGGATTATTCAGCGTAATGGTTCTGTGCGCTGGGTCCGGGACACGACGGTGCTTTTCCGTAATAACTCAGGGGAGGTTATCCGCTACGATGGACTGGTAGAGGATATCACCGAGCGCAAGCAGGCGGAGGAGCAGATTAGAAGCTCGCTCCGAGAAAAAGAGGTGTTATTGAGGGAAATCCACCACCGGGTCAAGAACAACTTGCAGGTCATTTCCAGCTTGCTCGACCTCCAGGCCGGATACCTTCAGGACCCCCAAGGTCTCCAGGTGCTCAGGGACAGCCGGAACCGCGTCCGGGTGATGGCCCTGATCCATGAAAAACTATATCAATCCCTGGATCTGGCAAGAATCGATACCGCTGAATACATTCAAAACGTAGTAGACTATCTATTCCAGGCCTATGAAGGCATGTCGAGCACTATCAACCTTTCTGTTCGGGTCGAGGATGTTTCATTGGCTATTGAATCAGCCATTCCCTGCGGATTGATAATTAACGAACTGGTGACAAATGCTTTGAAACACGCATTCCCCTCCGGCAAAGAGGGCGAAATAAGAGTCGAGCTCTGTAAAAAGGATGGCGGTGGATTAACACTGGTTGTCAGTGACAGCGGTATCGGCCTCCCGCCTGATTTTGACTTCCAAAAGCCACCTTCCCTGGGGCTGCGTCTGGTGAAAATGTTAACCAGCCAGCTTATGGGCACGATTGAACTTGACAGAAGCTCCGGAACTACATTCAAGATCACGTTTGAAGAAGGGGAAGCCTCCGAAAGGAGCAGGTAAAGACAATGAGGCGGATCTTGGTTGTTGAGGACGAAATCATTGTAGCCGAGAGCATAAAAACCGGACTGGAGAAGTTAGGGTATCTCGTTTTCGAGATCGTCCTGTCCGGAGAAGAGGCGATTAATAAAGCGGCCGAGTTGCAGCCTGATCTGGTGTTGATGGATATTAAGCTAAAAGGAGAAATAGACGGTGTAGATGCAGCCGAACACATTTACGCTCATTTAAATATACCTGTAGTTTATCTGACAGCTTATGCGGATGACGATACCCTGGAGCGAGCCAAGATCACCGAGTCATTCGGTTACGTGCTCAAACCTTTCGATTCAAGAGAACTGCACGGAACTATTGAAATGGCGCTTTACAAGCATAAGATGGAGCAGAAGCTCAGAGAGAGCGAGGAGCGCTTCAGGCGCTTGGCGGAATTATCTCCTGACACAATTGTGGTCCATGTCGATAAAAAAATAGTCTTTGTAAATGCAGCCGGTGTAAAGCTTCTCGGCGCATCTGCGCCTCAGGAGATACTTGGTAAAGAGGTGACAGAATTCGTGCATCCTGATTACCGGGAAATTGTCCGGCAACGGATGGAAAAAGTATTGAAAGAAGAGCAAGTTGAAAATTTTATCGAACAAAAGCTGATTCGCCTTGACGGCCGTACAATTGATGTAGAGGTGGGTTCAACCTATCTGACTTATCAAAACAAGCCGGCGGTGCAGGTTGTTGCCCGTGATATTACCGAGCGCAAGCAATTGGAAGAAGAGCGAACCAAAACCGCCAAGCTTGAATCAATCGGGATTCTTGCCGGCGGAATCGCTCACGACTTCAATAACATCCTGACCGCCGTTCAGGGCAATATCAGCCTGGCCAAGATGTTCATGACCCCTGAAGATAAAGCTTTTGCAGTCCTTATCGAAGCCGAAAAAGCAAGCCTCAGGGCAAGGGACCTGACTCAAAAACTGCTCACTTTTTCAAAAGGCGGAGCACCGATTAAAAAGACCGCATCGATCGCAAATTTGTTAAAAGATGCGGCCTCCATGGCTCTCAGAGGCTTCAATATCAAATGCAGCTTTTCCATTCCCGAGGATCTCTGGCCTGCCGAGGTCGATGAGCTTCAGATCACCCGCGTACTGAATAATGTTATTATCAATGCCGGCCAGGCCATGCCGGAAGGGGGGGAAATCAAGGTTCAGGCGGAAAATGTCATTGTCGGGCCGGAAAAAGATTTTGCGATCAAGCAAGGGAGATATGTAAAGATAACCGTTGAAGATCAGGGATGCGGCATACCTGAAGAAAATCTGCCAAAAATATTCGATCCATATTTTTCGACCAAAGACAAGGGGAGCGGTCTGGGGCTTACCACCGCCTATTCGATTGTCAATAAACACAGCGGCTGTATTGAGGTAAAGTCGAAAATTGGAGTCGGGACAACAGTCCAGGTCTATCTTCCGGCATCAACCAAAGACTTTATAAAAAAGGGGGATGTGGAACAGGAAACTCCAGTTCATAAAGGAAGGATCCTGTTAATGGATGACGAGGAGCTAATTCGAAATGTCGCTGGTAATATGCTTGAATATCTGGGACACAGTGTAGAGTTTGCCGGTAATGGCGCCGAGGCGCTGAACTTGTACCGAAAGGCCAAAGAAGCCGGTCGACCTTTTGATGTCGTGATTTTAGATTTAACGGTACCTGGAGGTATGGGAGGCCAGGAAGCAATGCAGAAATTACTTGAAATGGACCCGCAGGTCAAAGCGATTGTTTCCAGCGGTTATTCCACCCATCCGGTATTATCCGACTTCAGCAAATACGGGTTCTCCGCTGTTGTCTTCAAACCTTACAAAACAGAGGAGCTGGGGCAAGTAGTGAATGAGTTGCTGAGAAATAATAAGGATTAAAAGGATAGTGATTTAAACCCTGGTTATCTGAAAACCCTTGATCACTGACAAAAATGAGAAAAACCTGCTGAGCCTGGTAATCCGTAAATCTCTTCCAAAGTCCCAGCCGGTTTGTTTGCCCGGTTTAAAACCTCTGCAAAAAATGAAATCCCGAATTAACCGCTCACCACTTCATACCTTTTGAAGCCAGCCATTTCTGCGCTTCCTCCACGCCCAGTCCGGCTGCAGTTTTATAATCATTAACCGCTGCCCCGTAATTACCAAGGGCATTTTTCGCCTCACCTCTGTAAAAATATACTATTGCGTATTCCGGTTTGATTTCTATCGCCTGGTCGAAATCGCGGATCGCATTTTCATAACGGCCGAGCGCGCTTTCGGCCATACCACGTTTGAAAAAAGCCTTCAAATAATCGGGTTCTGTCTCAATCGCCCGATCGAGATCGCGGAGCGCCAGGTTGTATTTGCCCAGCTCAAGGTAAATCGATCCCCGTATAAAGTAAGCCGCAGAATTTTCCGGTTCTTTCTCCAGAGACCAGTCCAAATAATCCAAAGCCTGATCAATATTCCCGGTTTCATACAGGGTGTTTGCCTTTCGAAACAATTGCTCAGCGCTCAATTCCCGGATATTCACCCGGCTCACTGTACCAGGCGTTGATTCTTTCGAAAAATTTGCCGAATCCTTGACAGCCAAATCGCTTTGACCTCCGGGCATAATAATTACAAAACCCACAAGAGCCGATATCACAATGCCCACCGCGACACCGCCCAGAAATCCGCTGAAGATTTTCCTTTTCCCGCGGCGGTAGCTGATCATGCCGCCGGCTTTTTCTATTGCCGGCGTTTTCATCTCAGGCAAAGGCTTGGAAGCTTCCTCATCCTCTGCATCCGCACTGGCACCGGCCTCAAGCAAAACCCCGGCTAGATCTTCGTACCCCTGGTGAGTGGCGAGAGTCAACGCCGACCAGCTGTTCTTATCTTTCAGGTTGACCTTGGCCCCGGCTTCGAGCAAGACTTTGACTATTTCCGTCTTCCCCTCCCCTGCTGCGAAAATCAACGAGGTCCGGTTTCCAATGTCCCTGGCGTCAATATCAGCACCGCCTTCCAACAAGGCCTTGACCACAGGCAGGCGGTCGCGAACCACAGCATGCATCAGGGCGGTCCCCCCCAAATTGTCCACAATATTTACATCCGCACCTGCTTCCAAAAGAAAGAGAACTATAACCATATGTCCTTTTTCTGCAGCCAGGTGCAATGCCGAGTCCCCTATCGAGTTCTGAAAATCCGGGCTGGCTTTGGCATCGAGAAGCATTTTCACGATAATGGTGTCGCCGTAAAAAGCAGCAATCAAGAGTGCCGTTTCACCCATGTTGTTCTGCAGATCGACATTCGCCCCATTTTCCAGGAGCAATTTCACTACCTCGGCCCGGGATTCCATGGACGCGAACATCAATGCCGTTCTCCCGCCGAACATGTCCTGATAGTTTGAGTCGGCTCCCTGACCAAGCAATTCTTTAACGATCTCGATATTTCCCCGTCGAGCCGCCTGCATCAATGCCGTAACACCGTTAGTGTCGCTATAATTGACATCCGCTCCGCTGGCCAAAAGCGTTTTCAACCGCTCTATCTGCCCTTCTTTCGCAGCTATCAACAGCCTGTTTTTAAGAAAAAACATGAACGGTTCTCCACTGATAGAATAACCATAACTAATTATATATTCTACCTGGTATTAAAGATCAAGTCAAGCTGTAATTATTCAGGTGTAAATTTTGTTTAATAAAGCTTTAGTTCCGAATGATGTGTGATTTTAATTCGATTTATTAAATGAACTACCCCGCAGCATGCTGCGAGGTATCATATGGTTGGTAATGATTATTTTCACCCCCCCGCCCCCCCCGGGCGACCGCCGGTCGCCCCTACGGTTGGCTTAAGGGGCAGTTTACCACACAGCAGAGCTGCGAGGAATTCTTTTCGATTACACCGAAAGAAAGAAATGTTTCCTCTCTGACCATAGTCTTACTTAAACCAAAGGTCCGATGCGCTGACTCTCCTGCATCCTATGCCGTTCAAGCATGTGTCAATACGGCACCCGAACGAGGTGAGTCTGCCCCTCGAAAGTAATCTCGAGGTTTCCCATGTCGCGGTGGAGAGAGATCAGCGGGTCCACAGGCATCCTGTCCCGTATGCCATCCACATAGATTACCACCGGAGTGTTTGACTTTACCGGTGAACTGCTCTGCCAGTGCGGGAAAGCCCCTTTACCTCCGAAATTATGGGAGTGCTGCCAGCCCGGACGCGGCTCGAGCAGCTCGGATTCGAGATTCCCCGGGGGCGCCTCGAGCACCTTGATTATCGAGTGATTTTCCCCGCCATGAATGACCAGGCATCCCTCACGGGTCTCTTTTTTCAACTCCCCGCCGTGGGGAACGCTGATCCCGTACCCCCCGAGATAGAGGTAGGTCGGCCTGCCGCTGGTATGCCAGAAAACATGCACCTCGCCGCTGTTCCCTACCAGGGTGTGAGTGATAATCTCGCCGAAATCGTACCAGGTCGTGTCCGCTCCCTCGAGGTCCGGAACCACCAGATCATCGGCGCTGATCAAATGCTCCGGATCAACCTGCAGGGCGCGGGGACGCTCACGGTAGCGCCATGACTTGCCGTCAAAAGAGTAGCCGGTCCTCCCTGCCCCGAGGTCCGGGCCGCCTTCACCGGCAGCGCACCAGCCCAGGTAGCTCGAGTAGGCGTGCTGGCAGTACTTGATACCTCTCTGCCAGTTTCCCCAGTGGGAGAAAGTCTGGCCTACAGGGAAGAGCCTTGCCTCACCATCCAGCGGGCTGACCCGAATCAGCATCCCTGCTGCGGGCAGGGGAACTCTCCCCCCTGCCTCATCCGCAGGCATGGGCTTTTCCTTTTCAGTCCAGAACGGGTCATTTTCCGGGACAGCCAGGCAAATCATTCCCTGGACAGCCCAGTAAGGCGCCCCGCGGTCGATATACGGCTCGGCGACCACTGTATTGGGACCGAAATAGCCTGGCTCCAACAAGCCGTTTTCACTCAGGCACCCGCGCTCCCAGAAATACTTGAGGCAGCCGGAGGCGATCCTTCGGGCCTGGCCCGGCGGAATAGTGCTCGATCCGTTGAGCACCGCCCAGCCGATAGCGGAGATAGAGGCAAACCTGTAGGTGGTCGACCGGCCCCAGGGGATATGGCCGCCGTCCCTGCCGAAAAGATAGGGATAGCTCTTCAGGAAAAGCGCCGTGGTTTCCCTGACCCTTTCTCCGAACTGACGGTTCCACTTCTCATCGAACTTAACCAGGGCATTGTTGTAAAGCTGGAAGCCCCAGAGGTTGTACAGGTCGAAACTGCGGTTGCCGCCGTCGATAAACCAGCCGTCCCCGCGATACCAGTTGAACAGGCGCTCGAACATCGAGGTCAGGAATTCGCGGTTCGAATCCATCCCGTTTTGGTCCAGCACAGGCACGGCCATCATGTGGAAAAACCAGTGGTTACAGTCGTAGGCTATCGTGTGAACCAGGTCCTCAAAATAGGCCAGTATATTTTTCTTCTCTTCCGGGGTGAAAGGGTCCCAGAAGAACCTGGGACTAAGCTGGATCGCCAGGGCCAGGTTCGTGCCGAACACATCGTATTTCTCGTGCTTCCCCCAGTAGTGCTGGCTGCCGGGATCGGTTCCCCTCCTTATTTCTTTAATGTACGGCTCGGTAATCGAGCCCTTGTAGCCTGGGATCCTGTCCCGTCCCGTAGCCGCAGTATAGATCGCCGCAAGCACCAGGCTGCGGTCGAACGCCTCCCTTCCGCCGCCGACATCGAAAAGGTGCTGGAAGTGGCCGGTCTCCCCAGGGACACCGATCAGCTTCGGCATCCCGGTTTTCGGGTCGAAATAGGGCAGAATGCCTGCCATAATCTTTTCGGCTATCTCGAGCCAATGATCCCTGGTGTACCCGGTATAAGGGCTGAGTGCCCTGTTTTCAGGGATTTTCAAGACAGTTTTTGCTTCCATCGATTGTTCCTTCTTGCCGGCTGCGGCGAAGCCCGGAGCAACCGATGAAACGAGAATGGCGCAACAGATAGCCAGAATAGCAAAAGATATCCCTGGAGAAAAGTGCCTGTATACCGAATCTTCGATCATTTTTCCTCCCCGGAAGTATGTAAATTTTAGTTATGTGCCTTTATCTTATGCCAGACAATCTTTCCCGCGCAGCGCTAAGGCTTCGACTCTGAAAACGGATTAATCGTCAGCATCAATTTTCTTTTTTCAAAGTTCCACAAAAGCACCACCTGCCTGTCCCCATAGCTGAAATCCAGATTCATCTCCTCTCCGCTTCCTCCAGCACCCCACCGTGAGATTCGCGGCTCGTCCTTCCCTCTTGCGTGGAACAGGGCGAGAAGATTCGCCCTGCCCTGAATAAATCTCGGGTATACCGAGAGGCGCTTGGTTTCCTTGATTTCGGTGTGTGGTTTTTTGACAGTATAGAACTCCCAGTTCAGTCCAAGCATTTCCGCGGGCATATTGAAAATTACATCCAGGCAGGCATCTCCCAGGGTGGCTGTGACACCATTACCGGCTTCCTCGATTTCCGCTTTGGAATCGAAATGCAGGAGCCATCTGACATCGCCTCTGACCTCAGGCAGCTTGCCCTTGCCGCTTGAGGCTGTTGCTGTTACCGGCGGGGCGGGGACAGGTGACGGCGCGGCCTGGCGGCTGTAGACAGTCATCCTGAGCAGGCGGCCCATTCCGGCCATCGGTGCGGCCCGGAAAACGATCCTACTCCCCATTTTCAGCTCCACCTCAGGGGAGACGATAAAATAGTTATCTGAAACTTGCGAGGTGCTCTGCCAGTTGTGCACAGTTTTGTCATCGACAACCAGGGAGTATTGTCCGGCGCCGGCGTGGTTGTCGAGATAATTTGCAGTAATGGTGTAGATCCCCGGCCCTCCTTCGAAGACCAGCGAGGCTTCGCCTTGGGGGCCTACCACGTACCCCTCCCTGTTATGCTCAAGCCCTCCGCTCGTTTTTAGCTCTTCTGATGGATATGTGTAGAGGGCACCCTTGTCATCCAGAGTGATCCGGTCTGCGAGAATCAGGACATCCGGCTTGATAAAGAGGAAATGCCGCTCGTATTTCTCGAGCCCCAGGGCAGGATGATAGGCGCGGGCAAGGTTGGCGACCACGTAGTCGTACTCAGCAGTGGTGACCGCGTGAACAATCTGCGGGTAGTGACTGTAATACAGCGCCTCGGCCACCCCGAACCACTGGATTTCCTCGCCCATTTGGCCGTGGTTCTTGAAAAGCATGCAGTTGTGGTTCGCGGTGAGCTTGAACCCTGTGTACAGGGGATCGATAGCCAGGAACTGGCCGTGGGCGAAGATCTGGAACGATCCCTTGTCCGGATGCTGATGGTTGGTGCCCCAGTCCCATTCCGCGGTGAGGGACTGGACCTTGCCCATGAACGGGCCGCAGAGGGTGCCGACCAGCATGGCATTCGGATCTGTCCAGGATGAGCGCATCATTGCCTGGTCGTTTTCAGTGAAATGGTGGAAAGTGGGAAAATTGGCGGGGTTCGCCCCGGGGATTGCCGGATCGTACCAGAGAAGCGACCACCAGCCGGCGCCAGCCAGTCCTTTTTCCCGCAAATTGATCAGGAACTTGCCCAGCCACTGGGCTGTCGAGTCACTGTACTGCGAGGCGACCCTGAAGAGCTGCGGCTCGGGGCCGTGCCAGTTCGCATGGCGCGGTGCGTCCCCGAAAGTCATGGCCCACTCGTCTTCAGTGGGCCGGGGAACCAGGCTATGCAGGAAAAAGGCGGGCATCTCTTTGAGCCCTTGAGTATCATAGTAGTCCCTGCCCAACAGGTTCTTTGCCAGCTCGGCGTATCTGAGGATATATTCGAAATCATAACCCCCGTAGCTCAGGCCTTCGAGCGAGGTGCCATCCGCAGGCAGGGTCCTGAAAACGATCTCGAAAAAATCCTCGCAGTTTTTCAGCCACTCTACGGCGCGGGGATCCTCGCCATAGAGCGCCGCCGCTGCATAGGCCAGGCCGCAGAAGTTTGAAATACCGTGGTTCTGGAAATACTGGTTGTGGTACCAGACCCGGCCCACTGTCATCCGCTCGTACTCCTTTTCACAGGCCAGGGCCAGGCGGTCTGCGACCAGTTTTCGCTCCTCGGCGTTCAAGTCAGGGTACAGCCAGTCATAACCCAGGGCCATGCCCTGCAAAAGGTGGCCGTGGATCAGGTCATTAGTCGGGTCCCACTGCGGGCTGCGGGCCAGCCCGAGCAAATTATTTTTCGCTGTCTCAAAAATCCCCGGGTCTCCGGTCATCAGCCAGGCAAAACAAAGATCGGGGGTCCGGTCGCCATGGCCGCGGTTAAGGTTTTGCGGCAAAGGCTCTCTGGCCGATTCCAGCTTGTCCGGCAGGTCTTGGAGATAACGGTCCCAGAGGAATTTATGTGTAGTCTGGAGGCTGGATTTGAGGGCTTTCTTTTTCTCGGCGGTCAGGACAAGCCTGGGATGGATCTCTTTTAGCTGTTCCAGGCGTCTCTGTCCCCCGGCCGGCACAGGCGCCGGTCCGCCGCAGGAGGTCAAAAGCAGACAGGAGAGAAACAGCAAAAAACTCAAGAGTCTGGCAGCCATGGTAAACCTCCATTCTCTTCAATTGAGGGCTTTGGGAGTCCGCTGAATAATTTTTGATCTGACTCCTTAAGGAAAAAGGAAGATAAAACCGTACCGGAGAACCGCTGAATACGGTTATTGACCTTGAGCACCCCATAACCCGGAGGAAAATTCATTCAAGGACAGGCTCTCTTTTCTCGAGGTCTAAAATAACGGATACCGGCTTGCCACCAAGCCGCCAGGTGATACGCGCCTTTCCTTCCGCGAGCTCCGATTTCACCCCTTCCAGCTTCGGGCCGCTTACAGACCGCGCATGCATCAGGTTAAGCATTGTAGTTGTGCTGTCTGTAAAGACCGGTGAGATAACGAGCCGTTTTGTCTCCCGGAGGGTGAAAGGCTCGATCTCAGCTCTTATTATCTTGAACGTGTCCCAGCTCAGAGGGCTTCGTGCCGGGGCCAGAGGATAGAGGTCCAGGGCCGCTCCGCCCAAGGTGGCTGTGATGTGCGAAGGCTCGCGTACCAGCTCTGTTTCCGTATCAAAGTGAAGGAGCCACTGCGCCTGGCGGGAAGCGGGCACCCGGTCGCTGTAGGCCGTTATCTTGAGCAGCCTGCAGGCCTTGGCCATCGGGTGGCCCCGGAAAGCGAGCGTGCTGCCTTTCTTGAGTTTCACCTCCGGTGAAAGGACGCAGTGGTAATCCGTAACCTCTTCATCGTTCCGCCAGGTGTATACCGGGTCGCTGTCCACCACAAAGGAGTATTCACCGGTGCCCGGATAATTATCGAGATAGGTCGCAGTTAGAATATAAGTCCCTGTTTCTCCCTGGAACACAGTCGAAGCCTCGCCTTCTGGACCCATTACGTAACCTGCATCGTTATGCCCGAGCCCGCCGCTGGTAGCGAGACTCTCGGATGGATAGGTATGGAGCACTCCGTTTTTGTCGAGAGTAATCTGGTCTGCCACCAGCAGGATGTCCGGCTTGATAAAAAGGAAATGCCTGGTAAAGCGCTTCAGCCCGAGCGCCGGATGGTAGGCAGGAGCGACATTACAGACCACATAGTCGTACGAGGGGTTCGAGCCGGCCTGGAGTATTTCCGGGTAGTGGTAGAACTTCACCGCTTCTGCTGCGGCGAACCACTGTATTTCCTCACCCAGTTGACCTTGATTTTTGAACAGCATTGTGTTGTGGTTGGCTGTGCGCTTGAAACCGGTATAGAGCGGGTCGACTGCCAGCCACTGGCAGAAGGCGAAGATCTGGAACGAGCCGGCATCCGGGTGATTATGCCCGGTTCCAAAGTCGTACAGCGGGTCGCGGGAGAGCGCCTTGCCCATCACCGGGCCGCACTTGAGGCCCACCAGCATGGCGGAGGTATCGCGCCAGGACGAGCGCATCATCACCTGTTCCAGGTCCGTAAAGTGCTTGAAAGTAAGGAACTGCGCCGGGTCAGCCTCCCCGACCGAGGGATCGTACCAGAAGAGCGACCACCAGTTGGCGCTTCCCAGGCCCTCAGGACGTAAATTAACCAGGAACCTGCCCAGCCACTGGGCCGCAGTATCGTGATACAGGGAAGCAAGATGAAACAACTGCTGCTCGGGCCCATGCCAGTTTGCCTGGCGGGGATTGTCACCGAATGTCATCGCCCATTCATCCTCAGTGCAGCGGGGCAGCAGGCTTTGTATCAGGTATGTCGAAAAGCCCTTAAACCACGGCAGGTCATAGTAGTCCTTTCCCAACAGATCCCGGGCCAGTTCCGCATATCTCAGGTTGTAATCCAACCCGTAGGCGCCGTAGGACAAGCCCTCGATCGAGGCGCCGTCCACAGGCAGCTTCCGGAACATGGTGTCGAAAAAATCCTCGCAGACTTTCAGCCACACCGGCGCCCGCGGATCCTCGCCGTAAAGGGCCACCGCTGCATAGGCCAGGCCGCAGAAATTGGTGTAAGCGTGGTTCTGAAGGTACTGGGTGCGGAACCACACCCGGCCGACAGTGATTCTCTGGTAGGATAACTCCGCCTCCCGGCCCAGGCGCTCTGCCGTCAGGGAGCGCTCCTCAGGAGTCAAAGACTGGTAGAGCCAGTCATAGGCCAGGGCCATGCCCTGCAGCAGGTGGCCGACTACCAGATCGTTCTCCGGGTCCCACTTATCGCTCTGCACAAGCTTGAGCAATTGATTTTTCGCTGTCTGAAAAAGGCTGTCCTCTCCGAGCATGAGCCAGGCAAAACAAAGCTCAGGGGCCAGGTCGGCATGGCTGCGGTCAGGCAGCTCTGTCAGAGGCTTTTTTCCTGCGGCCACCTTACCGGGCAGATCCTGGAGATAGCGCTCCCAGAGCCATTTATGAGTGGTTTCGAGAACCGATTCGAGGTTTTTCTGTTTCTCGACAGTGAGGATAAGCCTGGGATGCAAATTTTTTACAGCTTCCAGGCGGTTTTGCCCCTTGACTGGCGAAGGTTCCGGTCTGCTACAGGAAGTTAAAATCAGGCAGGACAATAGCAGGAAAAAATTCAAGAGCCTGGCAGCCATCGCATACCTCCATTCTCCAGTGGACAGGCTTTAATTGTTGCGTACAATGAACCACCCCGCGGCAAGTGAGCGAGGTATCATAAGGTTGGTAATGATTATTTTCACCCCCGCCCCAGGGCGACCGCCGGTCGCCCCTGCGGTTGGCTTAAGGGGCCCTCTATCCCCGCAGCAAGCCGCGGGGAATTCTTTTAGATTAATTCGGTGTTCTTTTCCTCACCTCTTGCGAAATTCATCCATTCTGACTGTCCGGCCCAGGCGCATGGATTCATAAGCGGCAAAGGCCACCTCCATGGAAGCCAGTCCGTCCTCGCCCCTGGCACCCATCATGGGTTCTTTATCATCCCGCACACAGCCGATAAAGTACTCGATCTCTGGCGGGTAACCGAGCTGCCAGAGCTCATCCACAGCCGGCCTGGTCCATCCGAGCTGGTTATCCGCTTTCTCCACTGAGTAAGAGTAACCCACCCTGCTGTAGACATGAATCGGGCTTCCCTGGGAAAGCTCCACTTTGAGCGCTCCCTTGGTGCCGTAAATCTCCACTGTGTCATCCATCCCGCCGAGAGTGATATAATTGCCCTCGACCAGGCCCTGCTCACCGCCGGCGAAAGTAAAAATCGCCACTCCCCAGTCCTCGCCTTCATAATCCTTGTGCATCATATTTGACCCGCTCCCGCCAGAGGTCTTGCCCACCACTTCCACCACCTCGCTCCCCACCAGGTGCCTGACCCAGTTGATCGGGTGGCAGCCGATATGAAACAACGCTCCACCGCCGCAATACTTGAGCTTCTTGGCGTATTCCGAGTGGCTGCCGCTGTGGACTTCCTTGGCCTTGACATAGAGAAGCCGGCCTAGAGCGCCCTCGGCCACTATTTCCTCGACCCGCTTCAAAACCGGAGAAAAGCACCAGTCCTCGGCATACATCAGTTTTACACCCGCGCTCTTTGCCGCCTCCACCATTGCCCGGGCATCCTCGAGGGTGGTGGCCAAGGGCTTCTCGCAGATTATATCCTTCCCGGCCCCTGCAGCAGCCTCGACCACCGGACAGTGGATAAAAGTGGGCGTGCACACACTGACTACATCAACCTCCGGGTCCCGGCAAAGGACATTGAAATCATCTGTCCGCCGCTCTACGCCCCAGCGTCCGCAGAACTGATCAAGTCTCTCGATACCGCAGACCATGGAAATTCTGGCATCACGGCAGCGCCCGATGGCATCGGCGTGGAGCTCCGCTGCAAAACCTGTCCCGACTATTCCGACACGAACTGGCAGATCCATTTCTTACTCCTAAGGCTTCCTGGTAAAAGTATTGAATTAACGTTTTTGTAAGCTGCCTCTAACTTATTCCTCTGTTAC
>Ga0307379_10006625_pt1 | contig 15885 bp, 18 predicted proteins | sample UN2MG_FD_202237 | JGI IMG/M metagenome (GOLD analysis project Ga0307379, IMG submission 202237) | Soil microbial communities from Risofladan, Vaasa, Finland - UN-2 | ecosystem: Environmental > Terrestrial > Soil > Coastal area > Acid sulfate soil | place: Finland: Risofladan, Vaasa | collected... | reverse complement strand
CAAACGAAAAGGTGGAATGGTGCTTGCCGAGCTAATGTACCAAGCAAGAGACATGGGTGTTCATTTTTATGCGTGTTATACCTCAATGATTTCCGCTGGTTTAAAAGAAGCAAGACTGTTGGATAATGTAAAAGTGATACGAATGGCTGAGTTTTTAGGATTAGCATTAGAATCAGATATACAACTCGTAATCAGTTGAGGGATGAACCATGGATTTAGAAGAAATACTCAAGGAACGCGCAATTATTTTCGACCGGGCGCTGACCGGTAATCTATCACCTCGAGAACCAGAGATATTCTATGATGCTCTCCGTTGGATTCCTTTATCTGGTGGAAAACGGCTTCGTCCTATAATAGCCATGCTTTCCTGCGAAGCGGTTGGAAGTGTACCAGAAATCACCATCCCATTTGGAATAGCGTTAGAGTACATGCATAATTCGACACTGATCCATGATGATATCATCGATAAGGATAAATGGCGCAGAGGTCTACAATCCACCCATGAAAAATTCGGGATACCCTTCGCAATTATCGCAGGAGATGCACTCATCGGTGAAACCTACCGCATGCTGTCGTATATGGCGCCACCAGAACTAAACTCGGTAACCTACAAAGAGATCATCCGATCCATTGCAGATGCAGCAAAAAACTTCTATGAGGGCGAAGCCTTAGACATCGAATTTGCAGACAGATTGGATGTGACAATTCCTCAGTATATGAGGATGATTGAGAAAAAAACAGCTCAACTCTATTATCTAGCCGGAAAAGGTGGTGCATTGATTGGTAAAGGCAGCAGCAGACAAGTAGAAAACCTGGCTCAATACGGGACACTTTTTGGCTTGATGTTTCAGATTAAAGACGACCTGCTTAATATCCTCACCGAACAAATCATCTTAGGAAAACAAATGATAGGAAGCGACATCCTTAACGGAAAACGAACCCTAATGCTCATCCACGCATTAACCGTGGTAGAGGAGAAAGACAAAAAAAAGATGATGAAGGTCGTTGGGGACGAAAGCGCAAATCAAGACGATGTGATTCAAGTCATAGACCTCTTTAAAACATATGGTTCTATAGACTATGCACAAAACAAATTATCTGAATTTAGAGACGCAGCAAAAAAATGTCTTGACATCGTAGATTCTTCTGAAAGTAAAGACCTCCTCGTCGCACTTGCTGACTATAGTGTTACAAGGGCATACTGATCTTTTTTTTAGAGAAAAAAAGCCCACAGAATGATAAATAAAGAAATAAGTAAAAAAATAATTGCGAGAGTGTATGGATTAAACAGTAGTGTTTTCCAATTCATAAGCAATGATTTCTTCTATAGCATATAAATATTTTGTTTTTGCGCTATCTGAAAACCCAAAATAGAGATTATTGTTTTCGGAGATAAGAGAAAAGAGTATCGACACGATTTAATTTTTTAACCTGAGTATGTAGTCGATATCGATATCGAATTTGTTACTCCTTTATTTGTTTGTTGCAATAAGATGAGAAACTTGTGATAAATTGACCTGTCGTTGATATAATGGTTTTTTATTTTTTTTGTATATTTTCAAATTGTCTTCAAAGGTTTTTTTACTCTTGTTGATATAGAAAATCCCCAGAGGAAGTTTCTCTCGTTCAAGGGATTTCGAAAACGCCTCAATACGATTCGTTGGATCATGGGACGCATCTAAATAATAGGTATGCTCCTTGAACCATTCAAACGTATTTATCTTATTGAACGTGACACATGGCTGAAAGATATCGACGACCGCGTATCCTTTGTGGGTGATCGCTGCCTTCACTATCTCTTTTGTCTGCTTTGTATCACCGGCAAACGCTCGTGCAACAAACGATGCATCAAGAGCGATCGCCACGGCAATCGGATTGAATGGTTCCGCCATGACGCCATCAATCTGAATAGGCGTCCTAAAGCCTAAATCACTTGTCGGTGAAGCTTGTCCTTTGGTCAACCCATAAACCATGTTGTCGTGAATAATATTGGTGATATCCGGGTTCCTTCGTATCGTATGAATGAAATGATTTCCTCCTTCACCATACATGTCTCCATCGCCACTTTCTGCAATCACGGTGAGATGCGGATTTGCTGCTTTAATCCCAGTTGCAGGTGGTAAGGCTCGGCCATGTAACCCGTTGAAATAGTGTGTCTTGAAGTATTGAGGTATCTTTGCTGCCTGTCCAATACCAGAGACAACGACCAGGTGTTGAGGAGGTATTTTTAGTTCTGCGAGTACTTGTTTTAACGTATTTAATATAGCATAGTTGCCGCATCCTGGGCACCAGGCAATATCCTTTGATTCTCCAGAATATTCTTTGGGGTTCATTACTGGTACCTCTGCGAGATTTTTTTGATTTGGTTTTCTACTGCTTCTACACTAAATGGAAGACCGTTATACTGCAGGATTTTGTAGTTGATTTCATGGCCTGTGTGTCGTTTGATAAGGTTTGAAAATTGGGATGTCGCATTATTTTCTACAATAATTGTCTGTTGCGCTTTTTTAAGGTATTTTACTGTATCTGAATGGAGCGGATATAGTTGTGTAAAGTGCAGAAAAGAGATATTCTTTCTGTTAATCCTTTTAAGCGCTTCTTTTATGATATGATATGTGGATCCCCATCCGATAATCAATGTTTTGTAGTTTTTATTTCCAATCAATGTCGGTGGTATTGTCTCTTTTGTTATCTCTTTTAATTTCCTTAGACGTTTATCCACCATTCTTGTACGGACCGTCATGCTCTCTGTAATACGTCCCTCTTCATCATGTTCATCACTATCAACACAAACAAGACCGTCTCCATATCCCGGTATTCCCCTTGGGGATATACCGTTTTTTGTGAATTCATATCGTTTATATGTTTTCTTTATTTTTACAAAATACCGTTTATTAGTACCACTCTCAAGTGTTAATGATGGAATATTGTAGTATGAATCTACAAAGTATTGATCTGTCAAGATATATACTGGTACTTGGTATTTATCAGCTAAGTTGAAGGCTCTTTGTGTGAGATAGAAACCATCCTGAAGCGTTCCGGGAGCAAAAATGATTTTGGGAAACTCGCCATGACTTGAATAAAGAGCAAGTTCCAAATCTGCTTGTTCAGTGCGTGTTGGAAGACCTGTTGCAGGTGCCGGTCTCTGGGCAAGATGAATAACCATTGGACTTTCAATCATGCCAGCTAGACTGACACCCTCCGTCATTAACGCATACCCACCACCAGATGTGGTGACCATTGCTCTTGCACCGGCATACCAGGCGCCAAGTGCCATATTTATTGCTGAGATTTCGTCTTCTGCTTGTTCAACGATAATGTCAAAATCATTATGTTGTTGTTGAGAAAGAAAAGTAAGGACTCCCGTTGAAGGTGACATTGGATATGAAGAGATGAAATTACAGCCGCCTGCTAATGCCCCTAGTCCTATCGCCTGTGTTCCATTTAACACAATGTCGTTATATTGTTGTGGAGGACTTGAAATGTTGAGTTTGGCTTTTCTTTTTTTGACAAGATCCTCGCCAGCAGCATATCCTTTTTCTGCGGCGAGAATATTATTTTTTACAAGATCTTTCTTTTTCTTCGAAAAATAGTTTTCCACCTGTTCAGTTACAGTTTTTTTATCAATGCCACAGAGAGCTGATAACAAACCTACTGCGATCGTGTTTGAAAAGACAATATTTCCTATCTCTTTAGCATATTGTGAAAATGGAATTTCAATACCTTTGAAGTGTTTATTATTTTTAATATGATTTTTTTCTCCGATGATAATTGTTTTTTTTGATACTCTATTTCCAAGATGTGTAATTGCCTCTTCACTAAGTGGTATAAGAATGTCAATTCTATTGATATACGCAGTGACAGGTTCTGTGGAAATCCTTAGCTGTGTTGAATTACTGCCACCTCTCACCCGTGACATGTATTCCTTGGTGGAAAAAACATTGAAACCTTCTTTTTTAACTATATTTATAAATAATTGTTCTACGGTCTGAATTCCCTGACCTGCGTCTCCGCATAATACAATAGAGACATCATTCATATTCTGACAATCCTCCACGAAATCTTGTAAATTGTTTTTTACACACTATGAAGCAATGATATTTATTTTATCCTGTACGACCGTCATCACAAGGTTCTTCGTTTTGCATTGGTCGAGCATGTTCTGCATGTGCTGGTTGAGTACAGAATTCAAGCGGTAGCTGTATCATAGGTTTTCCACAACATTCAGGTGTTTTTTCTAATGTCTTAATTGTTTTTCCACATTCTTCACATTTATATGTTTTTTCTTTCATTTTCTAACCTCCAACTGGGGTATTAATTATTCAAGTTTTTTAGTGGCAGTATTCCCTGGTTTTTCTATTGATTACATTTTCAGTTTGGGGTGATATCCCAATCAATGAAATCGGGGTAGTTAAGAAAATTGTTACTGTAGATAGAATTTTCTTATTCAATTCTTTTTCCCCTGTATTTTATTGCCATAGTAGAACGTGTTATATAAATGTTTATTCTCGATATAGAATATCGTTCCAGAATAGGTCCAATAATGAGAAAAAAATGTCGTATGTACTAACGAAAGAATCACGTAAAAAAAAAATCGTCAGGATTACTTCAAGAAAATTTCATGAAATTAACCGTGATATAATTTAATAGAAAGCCGCTGGAGGGCTTCTTACAAAAGATACAATTCCCCTGCGCTAAAACCCTGTAACAAAAAGATAAAATTCACCAGAATTTAATCCCCCAGAATCTGATTGCCATGATCACTCCGATAGCAATGATAATGATTCCGAAGATTCTCTGCATCCATTTACCCGCAGTTACATACCTGTTCCCGAGTTTTCCACGAATACTACTGGTGACGGTACATAACGGGATAATCGGTACCCCGTGACCTAAACCAAAGACAAATAACAATAGGCCACCCATGAGGATGGAAATCTTTTGTGTGAGCGTGAGAATAAAAACAGGCATCATCAACGACAGGGCGCAAGGTGCCCATCCAATTGAGAAAAGAATCCCTAAAAAAAATGCACCAAGGTAGATTGATTTTTTGCTCAGTTTCAAAAATAATTCCTGTCCCTTTTCCACAAATCTTGAACCTATCTTTCCGTCAGATTTCTTAGTTAGGCGCTCACTAAACGGTTTGAAGATGTTGATACCCAGAATAATAAGAATGACCCCGGCAATAAGGAAAAATACGGTTGATGCTTCAATAAAGACACCAACGGATGAGAGTATCATCCCAAACACAAAAAATACGAGAGACATACCAAGCGTGAAAATAATCCCTATCCATAACCCCTGTAGAGAGTATTTCTTCAACTTTTTCTCAGAATCCTTCTGCAAGGAGCCAACATACGAGATCATGGCAACCAAGAGTGCAAGTGAACAAGGAGTCACTGATGTAAGAATACCCAAGAGGAAAATACCAGCAAAGGTAATCCCTTCATCCTCCCAATTTCCATCAGATCCTTTCCATGTTCCATTTGCAATAGCTTTCGCATCTCCTGCGAGTGATTCAGCAGACTGGATCCCATCAAGCGGTCCTTTCCCCATACAATACACATGGTACACACCGACAATGCTTTGATTCATATCGATGAAGATAAGAGAGGGATTAGAAAATGCTCCATCGACAGACCATTGCTTTTGATACAACCCTGCGATGGGATACGGACTGAAATCCTCTACCCAATGCCATGAGATATTCGCTCCAAAATCAGTGACTGCCATTTCTCGTCCACTCACCGAAGAAGGATTTTTTCGAATGTTAATCGTAATAACGCTTACGTTATGAGATGACTTGACAAGGTTTTCAAGCTCATGGATCTGTCCTTCCATCTCTTCAAGACATTCGATACACAGCGGAGTTTCTACCCCCGTGAAATGCAGGATGACGACTGTTCCTTGGTAATCGCGTAGCGAAAATGTCACACCATTCTCATCAGTAGCAGTGAAATCGGGAGCAGTCGATACCGTATTTTGTTCTGCATGGACTCTAGCAGAGAAAAAAAAGATACTGAAGAGCAAAAAAACCAAGAGGATGAACGACTTTTTCATGTTAGTTCCCGTTATTCAAATAATAGTAATAAATAGTATCTTTCACCCAGCCTTCCAATTCCACATCGTCGACATCTCCTTCCCAGCTATGCCATCCATACACGACATTACCGTTCACCTCGATGGTTGTGACTAACACCGTAAGAGCGATATATCCAGGAGGACCCGCAGGATCATAGACATATGCCTCGTATGCTTTCTGTTCTGTGTCACCACCAAGGGAGATATCAAGATCATAAAATGTCACATCGTCTTCATATTTCTCAGCAAGTGCAATCATTCTATCTGCCTGGGGTTGGCATGTTACACACCCCGTTCTATGAACAACCATCACAACACAATGTTGATTCAACGATTCGAGCACCCAGGCAAGGTGATCTACTGATTCACTGCTATTTGGATGATTCATAGGATATGTTACCCCGAAATCATCCGTTCCAGTTCCAAGAGAGTGAACAGGTGAATAGTTATCAATCCATGACAAACCATTTGAGTTATTATTAGAGTTGTCACTTGTACAACCGCTTAACAATACGAAGCTTGCAACAAAAAATAATGATGATACTACTCCATATGACTTTTTATTCTTCATTTTTTCAATTTCTCCTTAACCGCATTTTCAACCTTATCGATGTCTTTGTCATCAAGATGAAAATCTGATGTTTTCCGGATGCCTAACTCAGTCACAACAATATGTATAGCAACAGGGCACTCTGCATGCTCCAAGGTTTTTTTCGCGCAGTGCACGGGGCAGCCATCGATAGCAACAACTTTTTTCACTTCTCGTGTTGCTTCAGCAAAACCGTTGATATGTCCACCAATACCTGCGAGACAAGACATGGCTCCAATAGCTTGACTTGATAATTTCTTTGCTGTTTCGTTCGCTATTTGTCCAACGTTTGAACCGCCAGAACAGGTAAAAATTAAAACCTCGTCAGCCTCACAAAGACATTTTTCTTTAGCCATCTTTTTTACCTTTTTTTACTTTGGACAACATTGAACATTACCTTTCATTAATTCTTTATAATCAGAGAGAATATCATGCACCCAGCAATCATCATTTCCAGCGCTCTCTCGAAACACAAGCGCCATGATATACGTAAGCTCCTTCACCGTTGCACCAGCTTCCAACGCACCCTTAAAATGTTTCCGAACACACGGGGCTGAATGCCCTTTAATCGCCAGAGCAAAACAGATGAATTGATAGGTTTTTTCATCAATGAATCGTTTCTTCTTGTAGAATTCATCGATGTCATCGAGTTCTTTCGCGAACTCAGGGAACCATTCAGCTAACAATCGCGTCATAGTTATTTTCCTCCTTTTTGAAGAAGCTTTTTTATCTCATCAGGGCTAGGGACACGTCCTACAATCTTTGCTTCGCCATCTATAAAAACAGCAGGTGTCATCATCACACCTTTGTCGATAATTTGCTGGAGATCTTCTACTTTCACAATTTCTGCTTGTATTCCCAGGTCCTCAACAGCCTTTCGTACATTCTTCTCAGTTGTCTTACATTTTGGGCAACCTGTTCCTAATATCTCTATTTTCATCAAATCACCTATCCAGCGATAATACCATAGACAAATCCAACAAGTGCTGCGAAAACAATTACTAATGCAAAATATACAAGAGCTTTTTTCATACCCATAACTTTTGTAATAACAATCATATTGGGAAGACTCAAAGAGGGACCAGCCAGTAACAAAGCAAGAGCAGGGCCACCACCCATAACACCAGAACTGTAGCCAAAAAGATTACCAACAATTGCCACCTCTAAAAGAGTTGGCATATATAGTATTGCACCAATCACAGAAGCAAGAAAACATGAAACAATATCATTCCCGCCAATATAAGGGGCGACAGCAACACCAAGAGCATTAGCTGGATCAGCACCAGGAATAAAATATGCAGCGATACCACCAATTATTCCAACAATAAATACACCAATAAGAAGAATGGGAAAAATCTTTTTAGTAAGACCCCAGGTTTCCTTGCCCCAGTTTTTAACCTCATCACGAGTATAATAAAAAATAAGAATAACTGAAACAGCAATTGTTAAAAAATAAACAATCGCAAGCTTTGGAATCCACGGGATAAATTCACTGCTTGCAGCACCAATAACAAGAATCAAAACAAGCAATACTAAAAACAATAGTGAAATCCAAATAGGACGATTACTTTTCTCCTCACCTGTTTGACATGCAAAGTTAATATTATTATCTTTCTTTTTTTCAGATTCCTCTTTTCTAAAAATAAAAGCCATTAACAAACCAATAACAACTGCCATAAGAACAGCTGCAATTGCCCTTGCGAGACCAATATCATACCCAAGTACCTGTGCGGTGAGAACAATTGCAAGAATATTTATAGCAGGACCTGAGAACAGAAACGCAGATGCAGGACCAATACCAGCACCACGTTTATGAATACTAGTGAATAAAGGGAGAATCGTGCAACTACAAACAGCAAGAATGGTACCAGAAAGCGCTGCAACAGGATAAGAAATATATTTCTTAGTATGAGCACCAAAATATTTCAATACCGATTGTTTTGAAACAAAGACCGCGATCGCTCCTGCAATGAAAAATGCAGGAATAAGGCAGGTTAATACATGGGCCGAGAGATATTCTTGGAGTGTTTGAAGTCCTGCAAGGAGAATATCAATGGGTGTCAATGGCATCACCGTAATTGCTTCACGGAATTAATGACATCGAAGATTTTCTTATTAGATGCCTTAAGTAAAATTCTTGTTCCGTCTCTTCGTTCATCGACGAGACCAGCGATTTTTAGTACTTTCAAATGTTGAGAAACATTTGGTTGAGATTTTCCGGTATAAGGGATCACCTCGCAAATGCACTTTTCACCATCTTTGATACATTCAAGAATTTTCAGTCGTGTCGGATCAGCTAATGCTTTGAAAACATCAACCTCGTTCATAATCAGTATATAAGTAAATTTGAATATTTAAATATTACTATAATATATCTTTAAAAATCGTATAAAAAATCCAGACTTTTAATGTTTTTCTCAAGTTAAATAACCATGTTAAATGTTAACATGAAGCCGCTGGAGGGAATTGAACCCTCGACCTATTCCTTACCAAGGAATCGCTATACCTCTAAGCCACAGCGGCATTTTTTTTACGGCCCTAATACTGAAAGGGGTTATTTTACTTTTTTCCTTAAATTTTCATTAAGATGGGAAAAAAGTGATATACTGCACTGCAAATCGACTCTTGTTCTAATGTGACGTAATTATGTTATAAAATCAAAATAGGTCTCGAATCCCTTTTTGCACAAATCTGAGTATAAAGCGAACATATTTGAGATAAAATGGTATTTCGCTGTCGGTGAACCTTATTAAATCCATTGATTTACCTGATGTACAATCAAGACTTGCACCCTCCCATTTCAAGCTTACACGAGTGGGTGTAACTGGTGTAAAAAAACTTGTTCATATAAAAAGACCTAATAAAAAATCCGTACTTGCACTTACCGTAACTCTTGATTTATTTGTGGATTTACCTGCCTCACAGAAAGGCAGTCATATGTCACGAAACCTTGAATTGATAACTGAAATTATCGATCAGACACTTAAAACACCGGTGACCGATTTAGAATCATTCTGTGCAGAGACCGCAGAATTACTCCTAAAAAAACATGAGTACGCGACGTTTTCCGAGGTGAAAGCAGAAGCAGATTATTTTTTAGATGTTATATATCCCTCCGGTCAAAAAGGCTCAGAACCCTATAAATTAGTAGCAGAGGCACGGGCAAATAGCAATGGGACGCTTAAAAAACTCATTGGTGTCAAAGTGATAGGAATGACGGCATGTCCCTGTGCTATGGAAGTTGTTCGAAAGCTTGATGCCCGTGATAAAAACTGTTCCGCTCCAACCCATAATCAACGAAACATTGGGACGTTAATCATTGAGGTACCACGGGGGACAGAGGTTGTCGATGCTGATGATTTAATCGATATCGTCGAGAAATCATTCAGCAGCCCTACGTACAGTATTTTAAAACGAAAAGAAGAAGCTGAGCTCGTCCTCAAAGCGCATGCGAAACCAAAGTTCGTAGAAGACGTGGTTCGTGACATACTCAGTGCCGTGTTGAAACGATACAAAGACCTCCCCGATGAGGTTTTAGTGATTGCGCGTAGCGAAAGTGAAGAATCCATCCATAAACATAACGCATTTGCCGAACGAGTCACCAGTCTTGGCGAAATACGGAAATAATAATTATTTCTCCTGTTACCATTATTTTTCTGAAAAAAAAAGCTTTAAAAATAGAGCAGGATTACAGTCCCCCATGTCGAAATATCATATTGCAGTACTTCCTGGAGATGGCGTTGGAAAAGACGTCATGGACGCAGCAAAAATTGTTCTTGATACTATTAACCTTGACGCTGAATACATCAACGGAGATATCGGATGGGAGTTTTGGAAAAAAGAAGGAAACGCACTCCCTGACCGGACATTGACATTATTGAAACAAACCGACTGCTGCCTTTTTGGTGCTATAACCTCAAAACCCAATTATGATGCACAAAAAGAACTTTCCCCAGAATTACGCAATAAAGGATTAGTATATACCAGTGCGATTGTAAAACTACGACAGGAGTTTAACCTTCATACGAATATCAGACCCTGCAAAGCATACCCTGGGAACCCCTTGAACTATAGAGACGACATTGATCTCGTTGTTTTCCGAGAAAACACAGAGGATCTTTACGCGGGTGTGGAATTTCGACCGTTACCAAAACAAGTCTTTGATGCACTCATGACCCATAAGAAAATGAAACGATTCGCCCAGATTCCCTTAGATGAAATCGCTGTATCTTGCAGGATTTTTACAAAGAAAGCTTGCCAAAGCATTGTCCGACAAGCATTTCAATATGCAAAGGAGCACAAACGAAAATCTGTCACCCTTATCGAAAAACCCAACGTGATAAGAGAAACCAGTGGGATGATGCTTGAAGAAGCACGAAAAATCGCACAGGAATACCCTGATATAAAGTATCAGGAAACCAACGTCGATGCGATGTGCATGTGGCTGGTGAAAAACCCACAGGATTACGACGTCTTAGTCTCCTCGAATATGTTTGGGGATATTATCTCTGATCTCGCAGCACAGTTGGTCGGAGGCCTTGGTTTTGCCTCAAGTGGGAATATTGGAGATACCTATGCAGTTTTTGAACCGACCCATGGGTCTGCACCGAAATATGCCGGGATGTATAAAGTGAACCCTATGGCGATGCTTCTTACCGTCACCCTGATGTTGGATTGGCTCGGAGAGAAAACATCTGCGAAAAAACTAGAAAACGCTCTTGCACAGGTGATAAAGGAAAATAAAATAAAAACATACGACGTTGGTGGATCAAACACGAGTCTTGAGGTAGCCAAAGAAGTGGCCAGAAAATTCGATGAACTCTAATATTTTTTCGTATTAGACTATACCAAGAATCGTTTTTCTCATTAGCTTTATAATTACACAGGAAACTCAAATTCTTATACCTATTAAAACGACATATGAGAAGCGATTCATCAGTGATAATCAAAATATCAAAGAACACGAAAAAAAATTTCTTTAAGGTAAAAAATAATTAAAAAAAGGAAAAAATAAAAAAAAGAGAAGGTTAAGCAGTTCTCTTTAGAACTCTAATGCGCCAGGGGACCAACCAGCTATGATGTGGTTGCTCATAAGCCCGTGGAATGTCCCAGGTATAATCATTTCCTGTCCGCCATACCTGAAACCAGTTACGCGCTGACCAAGACCCTGAGAGACGTAGTGGACAAAGAGACATTTAAATGTTATCAATGCTCCACCGTTTACTGACTTGGGTTGGGTAAGAGTGATTCCCTGAAAAGTGGTCCAACCGATTTTACTTGGTTGTGGATTTTGGTTTGTGGTCGCTCCTGCTGCTACAGGTATCATGGTCATTACCAGCATGCATATAAAGATGCCTAAGATTTTTTTTGTGTTCATACTTTATTCCCCAACAACTAATATATCAACATAATATATAAATCTTTTGTTAGTTTTCATAGAAAATCACCTACATTTCCTAGTTTTACGGTTAAACGACCCATTTTTTTCTGTGACCGTTCGATGACCTCATTTGAAATTTCAACCAACAAAGAAAGGTAAATTCCTTCACAAAAAAGACGACCGTCCCTCCCTATAGGAGCATCAAGACGCTCGGTACTACAAATTTCGATTATGATTTTTTTACCTACTGATTTGATCGCTGAATTTTTGAATCCACAGTGTACCGCGATTTTCACCATCCTATCTGCAAGCTCAAGAGTTTCTGCACCGATATGCAGAATAGGTGCTTGTGCAATCAACCAGAGAAGACCTGTTGTTGCCTTTGTCGAGGCAGCCTGAAGCTCTAGCACCTCTATAGTTCGATGCCAGATGCCTAGGAACGTCGCACCGTGCTTATCACCTATCTGTGGTATTTCTAGTAATACAATCCGTCCTGCGCAACTGCTTGAGGTATAGAACCCTTCTAATTTATTTAACAAACCAAGAAGGGGGAGAACCCCTTCATCTACTTCTTTTTCAATACAAGCATCTTTGAGTGATTTCAACGCGTTTTCTTTTGCATCTAAAAACTCATTTTTCTTCATGATGAAACGCTTCTGTCACGAATAGAAAGTGAAATATTTCTTTTCTTTAATTCCTTAAAAAAAGGCAGAGGAGGTATGATTTCTTCTGGGCAAAACACCCCTCGCTGCTGAATAGTGCCGTTCTCAATCATCTGTGCGGTGATAGCTACGGGGTATCCTGTAGTCCGCATCATCGCGGTAATAGTATGGTTCTTATCATAATAATCAATCATCACGTACTGTCGGGATCGTTTCTTTCCATTTTTTGTTCCGCAGCTTATAACTTTTAATAACACAACATCTTCTCCTGTTGTAGGAACATTTTTCTCAAGCAATGCCACAAAAACATCACGTGGTGCAACTTCTTGACCGTTCAGATTTATCTTTGTTTCATCAGCGAACCCAAAATCAAGAAACGTTTTCATGATATCGCAATGCCCTGGATACCGTATCGTTTTATAATCAAGATAATGAATCGTATCTTGATAGGCGATTGGTAAGGTTGAGCATCCCCCTGATGTAAGAAACGCTTCCATTGTGCCAAAGGGTTTTGGGAATTCAAGGGATTCGATCTCGGTCATTGATTTTTTAAAAAGAAGTTTCCCCCGATCCAGAATGATTGCATCTTCTACGTATTCATTGATAAGGCCATAGGGGTTAAACACGATCTGATAATTCAAAGGAGGCTGCGGATATCGTGGTAAGCCTCCAACACGTAATTTCACAGAGTCAACGGTATCCATATGATTGACGATATCGTGAGTAATAATCGATACAAGCCCTGGGGCCAACCCTGAATCCGGAATGATCGTCACATTGTTTTTTTTTGCTTTGGAAAAAAGTTTACGCTCATTATCGACGATTGTGTTATTACCGCCAAGGTCAACAAAATGAGTTTTCGTCTGTATCGCTATTTTTGCAAGCTCATAGTTGAATCGATAGGGGAGCGCAGAGATAACAACATCAACGTTATGAAACTTTTTTATGACTTCGTTTCTGTTATCAGCATTTACAGGTACGATATCGACGTTTGTACCCTTGAGAAATCCTTTAGCTGAATTACGGGTCTGTGGGTCTTTATCACCAATAATAATCGACTTGTACTCTGAAAACAAACTGAGATCGTATGCAATCGCACGTCCCATCATTCCAGCACCAAGTACAAGTATCTTCATTGAGACCGTTCCTGTATCTAATAAACGCTATTATTGCGCTTTTAAATGTTTTCAAAACTCTTTTTCATTATCGTTTCTTCCTCTTTGTCTTGTTTCATAATGATGCTAAAGAGGATTGTTAAAAGAAACGATAGTGGAAGACCGATGAAGATAGGGTCAAGCATGTTAATGATATAGTTCCCAATGAGAGGGGCTCCAATGATCTTAGGCGCGGTTTTGAAATATATGAGGATATACCAGGCCATGGTGAATAAAAATCCACCAAGCATGCCAATCCAAACCCCGGTCCTATTTGTTTTTTTCCAGTACAACATGAGCGTATAGGGTGCAAGGAAGGTGCATGCCATAAGACCAAAGAAAAAGGCAGTCATATATGCGACAACATCAAAGGGGTTAAGGGTGATGATAAGAGTTGCTATTACAATTGCGAACGTAGCAATGCGAGTAATAAAAATAGATTTTTCTGGAGAAAATTTTTTCTTCACTGATTTTTCATAGACGTCTCTTCCTATTGCGGCTCCAGCGGTATGGAACAGTGCGGCTGCAGTTGACATTGCTGCAGCAAGGATAGCAAACAGGAAAATCAAGATGAACCATGTTGGGAACAGTGCATTAATAATCGTCGGAATGACGGCATCGGGGTTTGCGGTCACCACCCCTGCGACTAGCTTAGTTGGGTACATGATATTATTTTGATACATGAGCACGTTGCAGAGAGGGCCAATGCTAAAGGCAGTAAACGTCATAATCAGGATAAAAATACCACCATAGGGGATTGCAAGACGGAGCGCTTTTTCGTTTTTTGCGGTAAGATATCGGACGATGAGTTGCGGTTGTGCTAGCACTCCGATGCCAACACCAAATATTAGGGTAAGAACCATCATAAATGGTTGGGATAAAAAAGGTGGCATGGACGTAAGACCGTTGGGGGCTTGTGTTGCTGCTGGGCTCCCAATACTTTTGAGCATCTCCGTGGTAAGACCTGCTGCAGCCTCGTGGGCAGGGCCGATACCTCCTAACATCGCATAGATACCCACCGTAAGAATGATCATGCCGATCAGCATCACAATTCCTTGCACCGCGTGCGTCCACATCACTGCATACAATCCTCCAACAATGAGGTAAACACCTACGATTAACGTAAAAATCACAACACAAATCCAGTATGGGATCCCAAACGTCACCTGAAAGAGTGAAGAAATTGCAAGAAAAACAGCAGAGGTGTACGCTACCATGAAAACACCGATTATCAAACCTGATACTTGTTGGAGTTTTACAGAGTTAAATCGATTTCCCAGAAGTTCTGGAAGTGTCATTGCTTTTAATGAAAGCCCCATCTTACGTGTTCGAAAACCATAGAAAACAAAAGCAATAAAGATACCAACGAAAATGTTCAGAAACGCAAGCCACAGGATTGAATGCCCATAGACAGAAGCGATCCCAGAAAATCCGATGAGGGCAACAGCGCTTATGAAGGTTGCACCATAGGAGAATGCGATTACTAAGGGCCCCATGGTTCTGCCTGCAACAAAATAGTCTTCCGCGGTCTTTGTCTTCTTATAACCAAGATAGCCAAGAAAGATAAATACAGAAGAAAAAAGCACAATGGAAATAACAAACAATAAAATATCCATTACCGGTCCTCCTTGTGTTTTTTATCCTGTCTTTTTGATTTTGCTGGTCGTTTTTTTTCATCTGATTTCTTAATAAATTGATAATACAACCCATACAAGACACAGAGAATAGCAGCTAATAGTGTTCCAATCCACGCGATAAAAACACCTAAATCCATACCAATGATTAAATCCATGGGTACCTCCTCCAAATATTTCATTGAATATATTTTCTTTGAGGTTAGGAAAACATGTATCTTATTTTATATTTTTCTTTATTTTTCATTCAGAAACTCTTATAGCGGTAAAAAATATTCACGCTAACAAAATTGGAGTGTTTTTTATGACACAGGAATTCTGGGATCGAAAAGCCGAAACCATGCCATTACGGGAATTAAAAGAACTGCAATACAACCGATTAAAA
>Ga0307379_10006624_pt1 | contig 15887 bp, 26 predicted proteins | sample UN2MG_FD_202237 | JGI IMG/M metagenome (GOLD analysis project Ga0307379, IMG submission 202237) | Soil microbial communities from Risofladan, Vaasa, Finland - UN-2 | ecosystem: Environmental > Terrestrial > Soil > Coastal area > Acid sulfate soil | place: Finland: Risofladan, Vaasa | collected... | reverse complement strand
TATGTGTACGAAACACTTAAGGCAGACCATACAAGTAGACAAGCAATTATTACAATATGGGATCCTGCCAAAGAGTGTACTGTTGGAAAGTCTAAAGATTTCCCATGCTGTAACCATGTAGCATTTATCATACGTAACGGTAAGCTTAACTGTACATTGACCATGCGCAGCAATGATGTACTGTGGGGATTCAGTAGCATTAACGTATATGAGTTTACGGTAATGCAAGAGATCCTAGCTAACATGCTTGGAGTTAAGGTAGGTAAGTATGTCCATATAGCTAATAGCTTCCACTGTTATGTGAAGGGACAATTTAATGCAGAACAAAACTTTAAGAAGTTAACACGTTGTGCAGATTATGTTCAAGACTTGGAGTATCCTTTGCTTGACTGTGAACCATTTCCTGCCGCATACCCTGAGCCGCAAGAAAACATGTATGAAGAGACCATGTTAATGTACAGGGATATCTATTTGAAAACGTGTCAGATGATTAATGTGGGTAAGCACCAGTTCCAACGTGAAGTTGAAGAACGAGAAGCACAGTACATGTTGATGGAACCTATTGAAGTATACTTATACTTGTATGTATTGTGGAAACGTCAAGACTTGCTGGAAGAAGGGGACTTCCATGATACATATAGATACCACATGTCTAAGCTACTATTGACAGATTTAAAATTATCATGCCACTACTGGTTTATGAAACAGTGGAAAGAAATAAAAACAGAAGAGGTCGATAAGGCATATGACTCATGTCTAATGGACTACTAACAAAGGAGAAGTAAATGGACTACAGCGATTGGTTGACAAAAGGAAGACTTGAAGTGGAGATGATAGCATGGAAGCAAGCACGCTTCCATGATGCTTATGCTTATGACATCACTCAAGTAGTAAAAGAAGCTGAACTGAAGAAGCCAAGCATATTGGAATTTGGATGTGGGCCTAGCTTAATACCTGCTGAGTTGGACTTTAAGTTTAAGTATAAAGGGGTTGACAAGTTTCCTCTTTGTATTGTTAAAGCCAAGCTACTCAATCCGGACCTTGACTACGAAGAAATAGATATCCGGGACTTCTATACAGAAAAGAAGTTTGACATAGCGTGTGCCTTTGCTTTCTTGAAGCATTTCACGTTGGAAGAATTGCCTGTTATCTTTAGCAAGCTGTTCAAGAGTGGAGACATCTGCATCTTTAGCATACCTATTGGTGATGCCAATGTAGATGATTTGTCCAATGGGTTTCCGCATACCTTTGTAACAAGAAAGTTCATCGAGAAACTAGCCAAGAGTTACGGGCATGAGATTATCAGTATAAGTGAAAGCATCGGTCCTGTTGAGTTAGTATATGTCACACAGAAGATAGAAGTTAAAACATCTGAAGAAGAAGAATGGGCAAAGAAAAAAACCAAGAAGAAGGCTAAAAAATAATGATAGATTTCACTGATTGGGTACTACGGAATACCGTGTACCCTGACGTGACCTACCATAACTTCCTACGTGAACAAGCAAAACCCCACGACCGTATACTGGAAGTGGGTGTTCACATAGGAAGTTCTTTTATTGGTATGTTGCGGGATAGATCATACGAATATGCTGTTGGGGTAGATAACTTTCAGCAAAATTCTCCAAAAGAAACCAGTGATAATTTGAAACTGTTCGACATAAAGAATTGGTATCTAGAAGATTCTGTTGATTATTTGTGTGTAAATAATATGATCATGCAATATCAGTCCACATTTATTCACCTTGATGCAGATCATTCCTTGCAAGGTACACTTAATGAATTGTGGTCAGTAACACGACATGAATCAGTACAGACTATCGTAGTGCATGATCTAATAGACCCTAACGTTGAACAAGCGTGCGCGACATTTATGAATTGGAACAACGCATACTGGAAGGTCAGGTATATTGACCACAAGACAGTTTTTAACGGATGTATATTATTGGAGCGCAGGAAGCGATGAAAACCGAATCAGCAATAAGTTACCAAGGAATGTTCCGTGGGCTTATGAAATGTGTTAACCATAAGCCTCTACCTAAAGAAATCATAGTAGAAAATTGGCAGTCGCACCATGTTCAGCAGGCAGTAGCTTTATTTTTACAGGGATTGGGTAGTGTATACCATACGGATGCGCTTGTAGGGGCTAACATAGCTACAGCCACCTTACACCTTACACAAGGTGCCAAAGTACCTCAGAGGCACATCAAAGCGCATCTACCTGCGGGTATAGGAGACATTGCTTGGGTAATGCAAAAGCTTCAGAACGCTTTAGGCCCAAATGGTACATGTGAACTATTGATTTCCGGTGAAGGACCAAAGAGGGGTAAAGAATTTGCGGAACTGTATCCCTGTGTAACTGATGTCAAATATAGCCAAGTAGGGTATCAGGCTATACACAAACAGAGACATCATGACAGTTGGACTTTAGAATTTCAATTTGACAACGACAAAGAGATATACCTCAGTGCTAATAGTCATTTAGAATTAGGCAATCGCATTGAACAATACTTACCACACTATCCAACACGTTATGGTCTAGATAATCTAAATCTTGGTGAATACAAAGGTCCAATTATGAATATGGATCACTATTGTATAGGCATATATCCTAGTAGTTATAAAACTAATAGTAATTGGAATTGTGGCACACCTCAATTATGGCTAGAAAGAATGAAAGCAATGGAAGATCATTTCATTGGAGATAAAAGTATGACGATAGTGTTCTATCTTATTGGTGCCAAATTTGACAGGCGGTTCGCCAGTGAAATTGGCAGACTGGCTAAGGAGACTGGTTTAAACATTGTCAATACAGTAGGCATGTTACATATCAAAGATACTATCCAAATGATCAAGCAACTGGACAGGTTGATAGCATTTCCAAGTGGCATAGGTATCATCGGTAGCATGGTCAAAACGCCCACCTTAATGATAATGCCTGAACATCTTAAGTCTATGGAATACAAGTGGGTACACCCTAAGCTGATTGTAGATAATCAGTTTGTGCATCTGCAGTTATCTGAAGTGAATAAGCATCTAATAGATGTTGCATGTAATAAACTACAAGACAGGAAGAACGTATGAATGTAATGGAAAGTGTGATTGTCGACCGTACAGTATTCGACGTCATTAACGGTGAACTTATTATAGATAATAAGACACCAATAATGCTGTACGGCACAGAATATTTAGACAATTACCGTATGTTGGCAGAGACTGCATTCAGTGTCCGGTTGTCACAATGGCGCAGAGCTTATGCTGAATCATGGAGTAAAGGAAACGAAAATAAGTTCCTAGACTTTGGATGCGGATTCAGCCCAATTATCGCACAGATTAGTGTCCGTGATTGGTTGGAATGGACAGGTACTTGGTATGGTACTGATATTAATGAAGAGAGTGGTACACTGCCACACATGAAAGATAGGTGGGTTCCGCCACAAGAAGTCAATCTTAAGCAATATGATGTTGTGTGTTTCTTTGACGTATTAGAACATCTGCGTAACTATAAGGAAGTACTCAAGAAGATTAAAGTGGGTAATGCTATAGTTGTCACTGTACCCTGTTGGAATGAATGGGATAAACTAGGTAATATCACAGCTTGGCGTCATTACAAACCAAGTGAACACGTACTGTATGGTAGTGCCAATGGATGGATTCGTGAAATCGAAAAGTGTGGATTCAAACTGTTAGACCATAGTACTCAAGAAACTGCAATGGGCAGACTTGACAGTCACACCTTTGCATTCAGGAGAGTACGATAATGGCAACGTATACTATAGCATGTTACGACTGTGAAGAAACATGGGACATATATTGCCCTATGGGGGACCGTGACAATCCTCACTTCTGTCCACACTGTGGAATGCACACGGCTACTAGACGAATTATACAACCGATATCATTTAAGTTTTCAGAAGCTGACCGTCCTGGTGACAGCAGTAAGCCAGACAGTTACTGGGAAAATGCTGAACGTGAAAAGAAACGCAAGTTAGTAAAGAAACAGAACGATGCGATAGAACAAGGATTCTATAACGATCCTAATACACCTGCAAGATTTAAAGATGTCAAGAACCATGTGAAATGAATGATGCTGAAGACTACATTACAAAGCTTCTACAGGAGTTAGATTGCAAAGGTGTAAAACCCTACGCCACTGGTGATATACACTGCCAATGTCCATTCCACAGACCAAGTAGTAACATCACTGCTTTTGGTATATCATTTACCAAGGAAGACGATGGATATCCTTTTAATTGCTTAAGCTGTGGTGAGAGTGGAAACTTATCTAAGCTAGTTAGCTTTGCTTATGACTGTAGCTATGAACGTGCTAACAAACTCATCACCAAGAACATTGCCCTATCACCTATAACGGTTAAGCGGCTAAATGCAGAGTTTACAAAGCTTAAGGAACTGCGTAAGGCTCATGAATGGGCTAGTAAACAAGTACGTATGCCAGTTAGAGCCGGAAACCAAAAGGCGATGATCCGTTACTTAGACAAGCGCAAGAAGAGGGGTAGGGGGGTACTGAATGTCCCGTATATAGTAAACCGATATAAATTATACTACTGTGGCGATGGACGTATGGCTGGAAGAATCATAATGCCTATTCACATTGGTGGTAAGATTGTTGGGATTAACGACAGGGCTGTAGATGAAAGTGTGCGCAATAAATCCTTGCACATAAAAGGCCAAGAATACAGTGAACTCATGCACGGTATAGATGAAGCGCAAGGTAAACCAATAGTTGTGATTGTGGAAGGTGCGTTTGATATGTTCCAATGTGCATCAGCATTAGCTAAAGAGTCAAGGTTGAATACTAGGTATGGCTTTATCAATAATATGGGAACATCAATCAGTGATACTAAAGTTTCACTCATAATAGAACACTTTGAAGAAGCTGTTATCATGTTCGACAACCAAGTTAACGATAGAGGAGTCAACGATGGGTTCGATGGGAGCGTCAAATGGTACAGGCAACTCAGAGACTACATGCCATGCCGTAACATTACTACTTCTTATCCACAGGGTAAAGATCCAGGTATATGCACCAAAGAACAAATCATAGATGCTATTAAAAGTAAAGGGTATATTCCTAAAAGTTCGTTACAAAGATTGAAAGATGGGACTACTATAAAATTATGACTGAATGGGCTATGGCGCACTGTTATCTTACGGCAATCTTATCATTACCAGCGATGTTAATCATCCTTTGTTCCGTGTATTTAATTACTCACATGGTAGATAATTTATTCCGCACAATAATCACAGTAACGAAGATAATCTTTAATAGGAAAAAGAAAGATGGAACTGGAAACACTAGCACCTAAACAAGTTGGAGCAAGACTTGAAGGCAGGAAGAACACCGGACAAGATGCGTTCATTGCTTGGGCTGGATGCTTACTATATGTTAAGTGCATGGACTTAGCAGAATCAATGGCAGTACATGACGGACTAAATGGACGAGAGCGGTATCCAACTGACTACCTACAATTTGAAGAATTTTGGATGGGATTCATACTCCCGTATGTTGAGACTGTAATGAAAGACAAAGACTTCCCATTCCCCAACGACAATCATAGGGTGAAGGTGCAGTTTTTCAAACCTGTATTCGATAATGCGCTAGAATGGTTTTTGAGAGACAAACGCATCGCGCCAATACAGGGTGAATTCATTGTTATCTTTCGAAAGCTGCAACATGAGATAACCACGGGTACAAAATGATAGAAATGCTTGAACCACTGGTGTATATTATGTGCGGCATGATAATAATGGAACAGTTGCGAGACAGGAGGGATAAGAAATGAGTTACTTTTTACCACACACAGTTCGCCTACTTAAAAAGGCACAGGACAGTAACTGGACCAAGAAACATAATTATCCAGTAATTATGATGGATGTTGAGAGGGCTGATGGCATGATGCCTATGGGACCAGAGCAGATGATGCATCCATTAAGTGCGCAAGCTGGATACGCTGACCATGTAAAAGAACAACAAGGATACATGGATCTAGAATTAGATGATGAAGATGAAGAAGAACTGGAACGTCTGTTAGCTAAAGCGAAAAAGAAACAGAAAGAGAATGCGCAACAGCAAGTCATTACTTGGTTACAGATAGTACACCCTAAGACTGGACGGTACAGGTGGGTAACGTCAGAAGAGGTCAGGTTCGTTTCTTTGATTTAAGACGAATGTATTCTTTCTTTAAGAGAGGGGTGGAGCTAAGTAAAGGGTGTTCACCAATAGGCTGTAGGTGGGCATCGTACATGTTACTGAAACGAGCGTATAGCAGATCCTCGTACTGCACATGGGTTAAGCTACGCCCATGCTCATGATAGTACTCTTGTATTTCCTGATATAAAGTTGGAAACTTCTTAAGGACACGAGGCAGGATGCAACGGGTAAAGAAAGTTTTCTTCTTACCTATCTCATTAAATTTCTTCTTCCTGCGGTCAGCTAAATAGGCTATGTATGCTTTACACCGTCTAGCTTTTTTGTTTTTGAGCCAACTATAATTGACTCGACGTTTGGTGATCTCAACTTCCTTACCTTTAGGTCGAGTTTTACGCTTAGATTTTTTACCAAGCTTTTGTTCATCAAATAGTTTAGGCTTGTTGCTCATAAGTAATAGATCTTATTTTGTTTTGTTTAACTTTCCTCGGCTTACCAGAAGCAGTGAAGGGATTAGGATCCTTTAGCGTTCTGTCTCGTATATTACGAAACTTTCTCTGATACCATTGGTGGTGTCTAGAAAGAAGTAGTAGCTGATGAATGTTTCCATGTTCTTCTGTCCATTTAGCTTCGTTTTCAATCCAATCACATTCTTCCAAGATGTTCCAACAATCTTCTAAGTAATCATAACCCAAGCCACCTTGATCCATCCATAGTTCTTGCGCCACGTTGTAATAGTAGACGACATCATTCAAAAATGGCTTACCATCATTCCAGTAATAGTTTACACAGTGATTATTTTCTATTAAAGCAGAGGAGTGGTCGTATATACCTAATGCTCCAAGAATGTTTTTAACAATAAGAGAAGCGTTCAATCTACCCACTAAGAATAGATCACGTGGACTTAGCGATTCAACTGAAGCTTCGATCTCAGGATAAGGTCGATACAATATAACAGTGTTTTTCATAAGGCTCCTATGGATTCAATACAAATAACCGCATTTGACATTACGAAGCGAGTGGGAATTAAACACGCCTATAAACATTTTCAACATAAGCACCCTGAATTATTTCAATGTATAATGGAAGCGCAAGGTGAGCGATTTGCTGAGAAGTTGTATTGCTATATTTATGGAGTCACAAAATACCCTACCTGTCAGCAGTGTACAAATACTATCACAAAATTCCGTTCTTTTCAGAGAGGGTACGCTTTTTTCTGTTCTAACAAGTGTGTTGCTATGAACCGTGCACATAAGACTAAAAAGAAGGACACCTGCCAAGACAAATATGGGACAGACACAGCTAGTCAAAATAAAGAAGTGGACGAGAAACGTAGGCAAACTTTAATAGATAGATATGGAACAGACAATTTAGCTGAGATCAGGTGGCGTAGAGAACAAAATAAAAAAAGTAACTAGATTCTAAAAAAAAGCGGCTTAAAAGATAGAGTTCATAGTAACGCTGCTGTCAACGGCACAGCAACAATCACCAATAAACAATAAGGAGAGTACATCATGGCTGACATCGTTGTAAAACGTGATTTCAAGACTACGGAGGCAGATCAAGCTTCTACCAATCGAGGCCTCGCAGGTCGTCCACAACCAGGAGATCCCCTGTTCCAGAGCGGTGCCATTACTGAAGCACAGCACATTTCAGGTGCAGCTTCTAGCGGTATTCCTGCTGCAACCTTGAATCGCTTGGACCGTCGCGCAGTTTGGCTGTACGACAATTATGCAAATGCTATTGCGTTCGCTACAGCAGGACTGATTGATACGACCACACTGGTCAAGGCAGTCGATCGCATTACTAATGCACCGGGAGCAAATCTCGCTGCACAAACTCCTCCGACGGACTTTCATGCATCGCAGGCTCCAAGCAATGTGATGTTTTTGGATATCAATGGTGACTTCGTATACGCAATCGATGACAATGCAGGCGCGGGTCGCACTGTCTTTGCCATGACGGTTGGTGGTCGCCAGAATGGTCCGATTGAAATTACAGTCTAAACTGTATTGCCATAGACGGGTTTCGGTTCCCGTCACGCCACGCGGAGCGTCGGCCCTCTAACAAGGGGGTCGGCGCTTTTTTATTGGATGCCGCTTGTATACAATATCCTATATGTTATATGTAATACGTGAGCGCAATGCACGACCTCATCAAAAATAACTGTAAGGAAAAGAAATGAGTACAACCGAAGAAGTAGCTATCAACCCTATGCTTCGGCACGAAAATGCCAAGCGAGCAGGGCAAGTTAAAAAGCGTAAGATCAACACAAGCTACGGAAAGTTTTTCTTTTGGTCTGGGTCGCCAGAAGATGAAAAAGAAGTTGATGATAACATGACCTATGATTATTACGATGGTCCTTGGATGCGACAGATTCCTGTTGAAATTCGTACCAAGATGGTAAAGCTGACATGGGGGGATATTGGTTCCCATACGGGATGGTTTGCTTTCAAGCTTGTGCATAAGTTGAATCCAAAGTCCGTATATTGTACAGAACCGTGTGATCCCCGATTTACTTTTCTCCGCCACACTCACATGCACAATGATCGTAATGGCTGTATCGCCTTGATGTTCAAGCATGTCATTCCAAGCAAGGAATACGCTGTGAGCACAACTATGGTAAAAGTGGACAGCACTACAGGACTAGCAGGTTTGAATGGCGACACAGAGCTCGTTGTGCCTGTGATAGGGTTTGACGACCTTGTAAGAAGGCACAACATTACAGCTTTGCGATTTAATATCCGTGGATATGAAAAGGATATTCTTTTGAAGAGTGATTTGTCTCGTGTTAAGTTGATCTTAGCACACATTGACAAAAGAAACTACACAGATAAAGAATATACTAAGTTGAAAAAGAAGCTTGAGAAAGTCTATAGCAATGTTCGTGCGCTTGACACTGGTAACCCAGATGTAGTTTATTATATCTGTTACAACAAGAACATGTTGGTCTGATTACCCTATACTATACATACGCGCATGTGGACCCTTTACTATCACTTTTTAGGTAGTAAAGGGTTTACTTATTATGGGGATAATGCTATACTACTATATGCGGCAAAACACGCCGTACAACGGCAAAAGGAGGTACTACCATGCCAGAAGTAAACAGTAGTAATGGGAAAGCGCCAAAGGGGAGCGGCATTGTCCACCCTACACGGCCGAGCATCAAGCATTTGCTTGGTAAGGAAGTAACAGTCACACATCACGATGCAGAAAAGCATGGAACTTGGGAAGGTACGCTGGAAGGTTACTATCTCGGTGGAGTAGAAGAAGCAGACCACTTTGTTTTCATGGTGCAGGGTACGCCTTGTGATTATTGTGGGCAGAGATGCACAGATGGTGAAGGTCAGGGATGCGACGAATGGAACAGTATACCGGAAGTGGAACGGTATCCGCATTCAAGCCAACCGACATTGCAGTTCACACCACACGCAGTATACTCAAAATCTGGAACAGTAATTATCTTGGGGTAGAATATGCCAAACATGGTAGAAACAGATAAATATATTGAATTGAACAAGGACCAAAAGAAAGTAGCCAGACATTTTGGCTACATGGGAAACATTTTCCCTACTCTCGACTTATCAGAAGCTTATGAAAGGGCTACTGATATTGCTTCAAGAGCTAGCAGTCCTTCAGATGCTACTGTGTGTATTGGGACACTAACCAATGCCTATGGGGTATATCTTGCTAAGCTCTGTGTACCGATATCTACAATGAGCAAGTTGGAAATCGTGAACATGCTGTATGGTAGTTGCAACACAGAAAAACATGGGATGATTGACTTTGCTAGGCCACTAAGCTTTGACCAAGAATGTGTGAAGAACGGCATCAACCCTCACTGGTACGTGTGGTGTTATCCGCCGGGGAGCTTTGGGCAACCACTGAACCTTGCGGAAGAATTGATTAACAGAATGTTAAATGGACGGTTATGAAATCGGAATGGACACCTGTGTTTATCTATGGTTTAGTATGTGCCATGATAGGAGCATCAATAGTTTTTGGCATTATGAAAGACAATTATAAGAAAGGATACATTGAAGGTGCAACAGGTCAGCCAGGATATGACCTAGTAACGCATGGTGATGGCAGTAAAACCTGGGAACCTGCCGACAAACTGAAGGGACAAGTTCAATGAGTCAGAAAGTACAAGTAATCAGCATGGGACGGAATGAATCATGCGCGGAAATCGTGGTGAAGAATGAAGGCGGAGGTAGCCGTACACGACATGTCCAACGTTGTAGCAGTCAACACTACAGGGATAAAGACGGTCAGTTGTATGATTTAACTAACAAGAAGGCAGTAGTGTAGAAATTTGGGGACGAAATGGATTCGACTGGTTATTCGGACCCTATTCCAACATGCGGAGGATGACCGTTGGCCTCCTTAATCATCGGTCAAAACATAATTGCAGAACTGCTTATGTTCCCGGGCCTAACGGCCCAAATCGCTGCCTAAGAAACAGTGATTGTGTTGTCCACGAGCCGTAGAGTGGATAGAGCAGGAGTCACGACTTGGTCGAACCTCGAAAGAGGATAGTGAATATACGCCGGGAAAGACCGGGAGTGAGGTTGCTTGTTGTTTGATAGACAATAGCGGGGACTAACCCGACGCCACACGACTCCAACAGTGAAAACAAGAAAGCATGAGATGAAGAATAGTTGAAGGTAATTAGGACGCGGGTTCGATTCCCGCCGTCTCCACCAACCGTGTGTTTGCGGTGATATGTGGAGTACAGGATTGCGAATTACGCACCTGTACTCCTTTATCACTTTATACACAGGATAAGTTGTAACGTAATATCCTTGGTGTTATGTTAAAGTAAGTAAGGGCAATACGACCCTTTATTGTGGCAGGAAGTAAAACCAATAGGAGGCAGAAATGCGTTAATGAGGGCAAGCAATGAAGTGTATTCAGCGTGGCAACGGTAGAATTCTTCATGTTTCGAACACAGTAGCCAAACAAAAGGTGGAAACCGAAGGCTATAGATATGTGGACAAAACTACCTACAGAAAACAACAAGAAAACCAAAGAAACGGCACTACTAGATAAGTCCGTGGAGGAAAAAAGAAATGGCAAAGCCAAGTAAGTCGACGAAGAAGAAGGGTGCAAAAGGGAAGCCACAGGCTAACGAAACCAAGGCACCATCGAAGAAGGAACCGAAGAAGAAGGCAAAGCGTGAAGCTTGTGAACCCGCACGTATCCCCTGTCCCAGCGCAGGTGGTCACCCTAACCCCCTGCTTGTGAATAAGCGGAACAAGCGTGCGCTCTGTATTGCGTTTGCCCATGAAACAGGTGGCAGCACAGGTACGGAAGAGCAGAATACGCTTCTTATGCGTGCCATCCGTGAAGCGGGTGTGCTGTGGAAGTCAGGCATGGAACTGAGCAACTTCTTGGATGACAAGAAGAACAGCCACATTGCACAGTCAGAGCAGTCCGGACGTGGATATGCTATGCGCTGTGGACGTGGACGCCATGATGATTACATGGAAGCCTACGGACACAAGGTTGAAGCTTGTTTGCCGTTCGCTCAGGCCTTCCTTCAGTTGATTCAGAAAACTGACGCGGCCTATGAAACGGCACGGCAGAAGGAAATCGACAATATTGATAAGCTTACTGAAAAGATTATCAAGCAGCAGGAAGCGGAAGCCGCTACGAAGGGTAGCAAGTCTAAGGCTAAGAGTAACAAGCCTACCAAGACTCCTGCCAAGAAAAAGCCTGCCAAAGGTGTCCTCAGCAAGAAGGGCAAAGGTAAGCCGAAGGCTACTACCGATGCCGCCCCCGAGGAAACGCAACAGACTGCATAAGCAGTTGAAATAACTGTGCCTCCGGTGCCGAATACATTCTTGAACATTTGTTTCCCCCGACTAATGTTCTGGAAAGCGGTGCCGGAGGCCTTTTTCATTTAGGGAATAAAATGGCTAAAGAAAAGAAACTAACTTTGCACGAGCAAGATATGAAAAGGGTGGAACGATTGAACACGACAGCAGTAAAAGCATTAAGTCACCATGAGTTCACGCATAGGTTGATGCGTGTATTGGGATTTGTGCACGCTATGCCAATCAGGGATGGTTTTCCTAAAGATGAGTTTGTGATCAGGAGTGCCGCAATAAGTAATATCCTGATTGCTGATATGCACGATAAAATGAGTATTGAAGCAGGTACATTATCATTTATCCCACAGTATTGCCCATATGACACAGACAAGGAAAAGCGTTGGGTACATAAGCAGATTACTGATTTGTTTGGCAAGAAGCGACTGGATTTGTTTAAGGAAGTGGAAGAACTACGCCAAGCATTTCTGAAGGACTATGATGTAAAAGGGTTCAGCCAATATGCTAAGTGCATCTATGCAACACATATCTACCTTGACTTGGTGAATGCGGTCAATTCCTTTAGTCCTGTTAAAGTTGTGGACGGCGAAGTGTTAGAGGTTCGTAATGCAAAGAAACCCACAAAGATTGCGAATGACTGTATAATTCCACAAGGAGAAGAATACATTACCATCGATGGTGATAAAATGGACATGCCAAGGTTCTATGCTTACATGGTAGCAATGGCTGAATGGAAATTGGAAGAATTGGATTGGGGGCATCATAATATCAAGATGTCCTTGCGTGAGCTTTGTAAGCAGATAAGGGATACCAAAGGTGTGGAGATTCATTATAATGACTACAAAAGCTAAAGAGAACAAGGAGATCACTCCCCGGCAAATTGGGGAGTTGATGAAAAGTACCAACACGAGGATTGGGTACGTTGAGTTTCATAAGCGGAATGGTGAGTTCCGAAGGATGTGGTTCACAACTAGGTGGCGTAAGGAATTCTTCAAGGATGGACAACCATCTTATAATGCTGAAGAGAAAGGTATCACTATAGTACGTGACATCTACTTGGATGATGAAGATTGTTTGCGTGCTGTCCGCTGGGATAGCGTAGTGCTACTGAGTGTTCACCACATTACCATTGAATGGGACTATGAAACGGAAACGTATAAAATCACATCTACCCCCACCGAAAAAAGTAGTTGAACAAAGTAGTGAGCACAATGATGTAATGTGTGTGTTGTGTGGATGTATTACTATTTTAATCTGGTTGCTATTTCCATTCCTATTAGGGATGGCATTGCTCGCACTATAATCATAACAGTAGAGTTATCTATGACTTTGCGACAACTGACAAAGAAACAGCGTTTGAAATTGGCAGTATGGGTTGGACACGAGGACGTCCAAGATTTTGAACCTGATACGAATTTAGAACATGCAACAATGGTTGTTGAAAAACTAGCCACTGTGGAAAATCAGAATAAGATGTTCCAACTAATGCAAAATGCAGTGTCAATCGCGGCACTAAAATATCTAAGTTCTATGTCTCCGCAAGAAAAACGTAACATGTACACTACCCACAATACTTTCACCACGCCACAGGACTTATAAGGATGCGTTCTAAGGCGTTTCAACAGCAAAAGGTGGGTAACACCCTACCTAGCATAGGAAAAGCTCTCAGAGTGGCGTTAAATGCGTCCTGCCAATAGAACAAATAAGATATCACTTTGTGTTTAGGATATATTGCATGCACCCCACGAACAGCTATACTTACTTACTTGCTAATAATGGCAAGCAGCTAACAGGCAGAGGTACAGAATGCTAAGTGTGGGTAGAAAAGTTAAGGTGTGGCAGGAAACCGTAAATGGTGGAATGCAACTAGTAGGACGGGGATACATTGAAGTGATGGGAATGGGCAAACTCGTGATAAACGATGGCCTAAGTCATGTGCAGAAGTTTGCGCTACGGCACGTTATCCTTGAAGAAGATGGTGATGGCAGCAATGAACTACGGAGTGGTACTTGTCCTAAACCACAGGGAGCCAGTGACGTTAAGGTGTACCATAAGCAGAAGGCACATTTCCATAGTGGGGGGAATTACCGGACAGAGAGTTATTTGCAACGGGCGAGAGCTTAATATTCTGGCGGAACAGCACCGGAGGTTGTGTTTTAATCGGTGGTAGGTTATCACAACCGCTGTTCCGCCTTTTACTTTAACAAATCAATGTCGTGAGTACGTACCTCGAAAGCGACATTGTCGGAGGCGCAGTGCGGTCATTTATCCCATGCCTGACCCGCTGTGCCTCCACCTTTTACATAAGGAATAATACATGGCATCATTTGCAAAGTTGTATGCAGACTACACAGTGGGCAAGACTTCTTGCTGTGGAGTGTATCCGCTTCCATCAAACGATAAGTCTTGCTTTCAGTGTCGCGTTTGCAATCAAGAAGTAATCGTTGTGCCTGTAGGTAAAACGATAGAAGAAGCTTTGCTTTCTCATGCGAAAGAAAACACTGAGAAAGCAAAGCGCACCACAGTATCCCCATTACGGCACAATGCGATACAAATCATGCAGGACTTTGGTGAAACTACATATGTCATAGCTGAAGACCAATGGAATCTATGGCGATTAGGTATAAACAAAACGTCAGGGCAAAGAAAAGAACAAGATAAACTCGTGCTCTATATTATCAACGTGTACATTATGACAAAGAAAGGTGGATTTAACATAGATGACATAAGAGTGGCAGACATTGGGGAAGCAATGTATAATGACAAAGATTACCTAAGGAGAATGTTTACAGAAAAGGCAGTTCCAATAGCCGACAGATTAGGGATAACTGTAGCGGCACTAGCGAATGAGATGATAGAAATTTGTGTTCACAAAAAATTGAAAGAGGTACTGTATGAATTTTCTAGTGCAGAAGTTAGCTAAGTTAGAACTTAGCGGACAAGAAGCCAGAGCGTTAACCGAGTTCACTTCACAGTTTTTCATGGCCGCGCATCAGGGCAAGATTTATGTTAATGAGAGTGGTGAAAAAGAATTAAGATATATAACATGTCATTGTGTTTCAGTCCTTGATGAATTGTCCCGGCATGCTAGGCTGACCAAAAAGAACCAGAAGATTAAACTCACACTGAGAATACAAGAAGTAGAATCAATACAGCATTATATGGATTACGCTGTAGATGCAGTGAAAAGCTACATTCATCATGAACAAGGCGGTGAATATAAGCTGCGAGACCAAGAGATGTTCAGCACTGTGCAAGGAGTAAAGTTGAAGGCACGACACATATGCGACAGTTACTCAACCTTTTATGATGAGGATGAAGAATGGACTTAAGCAACATAACAGAACCAAGCGAAATTGCGCAGTCTCTGAAACAGCGACTTAGTGACGCTGTAGGTGATCTGGCATTCGAGAATGAAAGTTATCCCAGCAGAATATTTCTAAAGTGGAAAGCCAAAGCAAGAGAAGAAGGCGTACAGGATTTCATTGGAGCATATGCTGACCACTTATATAATGATGTAGGGTGTGCGGAGATGATGGCTGATTGGATGTATGACTACACCGAAGACCCTGTTCAGCAAATAGCAGTATACAAAGAACTGATTAACATTGGACACACTTCTATAGTAACCTTTGCAGAACAGCAGATTCACTGTTTGCAGAAGCGTATGGCTAAGGCATGAGTCACTTTAAGAAATCTTGCGCCATACCAATGTACATGACTAATGACGGTTGGCGTTTCGTACTGGTCAAATCTACTAGTGGTAATTGGATATTCCCAAAAGGTTCTGTTAAGAAGCAAGAGACTTTGTTTGAAGCGGCGAAGCGAGAAGCCTACGAAGAATCTGGCGCGTGTTGCTTCTTGCATGGAGTAAGAACAGTAGA
>Ga0307379_10006623_pt1 | contig 15887 bp, 8 predicted proteins | sample UN2MG_FD_202237 | JGI IMG/M metagenome (GOLD analysis project Ga0307379, IMG submission 202237) | Soil microbial communities from Risofladan, Vaasa, Finland - UN-2 | ecosystem: Environmental > Terrestrial > Soil > Coastal area > Acid sulfate soil | place: Finland: Risofladan, Vaasa | collected... | reverse complement strand
GCGATGCGGGCCGTGTCGCGGGCGATCATCGCCTCTTCGTCGGTCGGGATGACCAGGATGCGGGCGGGCGACTCGGCCGCCGCCACGTCGCGCGGGCCGCGCGTGTCCGCGGCATTCAGGGCGATGTCGAGCCGGTAGCCGAGCCGCCCCAGGCCCTCGCACGTCCGCTCGCGGACGTGGGCGGCGTTCTCGCCGATGCCACCCGTGAAGACCAGTGCGTCGACCCGGCCGAGGACGGCCGTGTAGGCGCCGATGTACTTCTTCAGGCGGTAACAGAAGATCTCGATGGCCAGGCGGGCCCGCGGGTTGCCCTCGGCGGCGGCGCGGGTCACCTCGCGCATGTCGTTCGAGATGCCCGAGAGGCCCAGCAGGCCGCTGCGGCGGTTCAGCAGGTCGTCGACCTCGTCCACGGTCATGCCCAGGGCCCGGACCAGGTGGATGACGAGGGCCGGGTCGACGTCGCCGCTGCGGGTGCCCATGACGAGGCCCTCCAGCGGCGTCAGGCCCAGCGACGTGTCGACGCTCCGGCCGCCCTGGACGGCCGCAATACTGCACCCGTTGCCCAGGTGAGCCGTGATAACGTTGACCTCGGCCGGCGCCCGGCCCAACATCCTGGCCGCCACCTCCGACACGTACCGATGGCTCGTACCGTGGAAGCCGTACCGGCGGATGCCGTGTTCGGCGTACAGGTCGTACGGAACGGCGTAGAGGTAGGCGTGCGGGGGCATGGTCTGGTGGAAGGCCGTGTCGAAGACGCCAACGTGCGGCACACCGGGCACGAGGGCCATGGCGGCGCGGATGCCCACGAGGTTCGGCGGGTTGTGCAGCGGCGCCAGCGGCACGCACGCCTCGATGGCCCGGATGACGTCGGCGTCAATCCGGACGCTCTCGGCAAAGCGTTCGCCGCCGTGGATGCACCGATGGCCGACGGCGTCGATGTCAGAGAGGCCCGAGACGACCGCCCCCGGCCCCTCGGTCAGTGCCCCGACCATCAGGCCGAATGCCGCCTCGTGGTCGGGGGCCTCGACGCGGCGCGAGTCGGTCAGGCCGGCGGCCTCGTGACGGATGCGGCTATCGGACTCGCCGATGCGCTCGATGAGCCCCGACGCCAGGACCTCGGCCGAGGCGCCGTCGGCCGTCCGGTACAGGGAATACTTGATGCTCGACGACCCGCAGTTGACCACCAGGACGTTCACGCTTGCCGGCACTCCCCTCGCAAACGACAAGGCCGGGCGCGACGCCCGGCCCCATCATCCCCTTTGCGGCCCCCGGCAGTGCTTTCGAATCACGGCTCGCCCGAGGCGAGCGGTGGCACATGGAGATCACGTGGGGACCGGTCTTGAAGCCGCTTCGGCGGTCTCAGGCCGACTTGCGGACCCACCCGCCGACCCAGTAGTACTCGAAGTCCTTGGCGTCGTTGACCCGGATGGCGCCGTACACGGCATACGCCAGCGACCCCACCCCCGCCAAGGCGCCCAGGGGGAAGGTGACGCACGTCACGAAACCCAGGATGACGAGCGCGACGACGATAATCACCGTGAAGATCTGGAACCACATGGCCTGTTTGGCGTGGTAGGCCACGAAGGGCGACTGGTCTTTCTTGGCAATCCAGACGATCAGCGGGCCGATGATACTGCCAAACGGCAGGATGATTCCACCCAGCGCGGCCAGGTGGGCCACCATGCCCCACGTCCGGTCGTCCTTCGAGGCGTTGGCGGCCTGGAGTTCAGGCGGCAACGGCGAGGCCGACGGCGTCGGCCCCGGGGGATTCGGCTGGTCGGTCATCGTTTGCGCCCTCCACCATCGGCCCGCAGGCACACGCCGAGGCCGGGCAGTGCCGCATCCTCCGACGAGTGCCTGAATCGCAGTCGGTAGTATAGGACCCCGGCCGCGGCGGTGTCAACCTTCCTGGTGTCCTCCCGTGCCGGCGGAAAAGTGGACGCCTCGCCGGAATGTCCTAATCCGGTTCCGGCCGAGTGCCGATAGCACTGATGAGAGCGACTTACTGGACTGCGTGACCCGCTGTCGCGGTCACCCCCGCCTGTGATCAACACGAGGGATGTGCCATGTCGTGGCTGCGGCACCATATTGCGTGGGTCTGGCCGGCCGCGTTGGTGGTCGGACTGGCGTTGGTGGTGATCATCCGGGTGGGGTCGGGTTGGGCGGATCGGCCGATGGCGTCGCTGGCCAGCGAGACCGACGGGGTGGTCTCGGGCGAATCCGACGGCCTCGTGGCCGCCGCCCGTCGCATCCGCGCCCTTCAGAGTCAGAGCGCCGCGACTCGGCAGCAACTGGCGGCGCTCCAGAACGACTCCTCAACCAAGCGGCAGCAGGCGGCCACGCTCGACACGATGCTGGCGTCGGACCGGCTGGCCGATTGCCCCGACTTTCTCCGTCGGCAGACGACGGTGCGGGCGCTCCAGAACATCATCCGGGAGGCGGCCGACGCGACACCCTCCGAATCGCCCGACCAGAGCCGCCTGAACACGGCCGCCGCCGTGGCACGCGAGCGGCTGCGCACCAAACTCGAGGCCGTGCGAAGTCAACTGGCCGACGAGGTGGACGACCTCGAAACGCAGGCGATCACACTGCGGCAGCAGCTCCAGTTGCAGACGGCGGAACTGGAACGCCTCCAACGCCAGGCCCAGAGGCAACTCCATGGCCGCGCTTCGTCTCCGCATCCCAGGCCCGTCTGCTGACTCCGTGCCGACGCGGAAGAAAAACAGGAAACCCGGTTGAGTGCGGCACGGCCCACCGGTAGAATGCCGTAAGAGGCCCCTGGCCCGCGGGGCCGAGGGCTCGCCAAGCTCTGTTGGCCGCGCGGGTCTCGTCCGGGGGAAAAAGGCATGAGCACGTTACCGCCTGCTTCGTCGGACCGACGCCGGTTCAGCCGGTCCGTGGTCGGCATGCCGCTTCAGGCGGTTCTGCCGGACACGCCCCAGGACCATCCCAACCGGGTCATCGGCCTGCACGTCTTGAACCTGTCGCGAGGCGGAGTGGGCGTGGCGTCGCAGGCCGCCCTGCCCCCGTCGCAGCCTCTCATTCTCTTCTTCCCGCCTGTCGGCCCCGGGAAAGGACGAGACACCGTGGGCCAGGTCGTACGGTGCGACGCGTGCGGCGACCACTACGCGATCGGGATCGCCTTCGAGGAGCCCTGGCCGGAACTGGAAGAATCGGCGAGAAATTGACGCGATTTTTTTCTGGCCAGGCACACGGCTGCCTCGTACAGTACGTTGGCCGTAGGCGTCACATGGGACGAGGCGCCGAAGGTTCAAGACAATCAGCCTCAAGATGGCCTGAAGACACGACGAGCCGTCAACAAGGGGTCGGACGCGTGTGAGTGGAATGTCCCGTCGCTCCTCGCTCCGACAACAGGCCCCGGTACCCGGGGGACCTTGGGATGTCGGCTCGCGGCCCACCTAAGTTGAGCGACCTCATTCGCTGCGCCAGTGTCTGTGCCTGCCGTCTGACACCGGTGGTGCCCCATGCAGGGAATTCCGGGGGAGGCGTTTGCATTTCGGTGTTTGTGCGCCATAATCCTCCGGCTGCCTTTAAAGAGCGGGGGCTCTTTGTGCCGATAACGCGATGAGGCCAGTATGAACCTGCTGTGCACAGCGTGCACGAAGAGCGCTCGATCACAGGGGACAAGCCGCAATGGTCACGGATTCCGAGAACCGTAGTTGCGGAGGCACGAAAGAGCGCCGACGGTTCGGCCGCTTTTCGACCCAGCTTCCGATCAGCACGCGCCGCGATGACCTGTTGAAGCGCGGCCAGACTGGTCGCCGGGCGCAGTGCCGACTTCAACTTCAGGATTTCTCGCTCGGTGGGCTTCGGGCCGAGAGTTCGGTGCCCCTGAAGGTCAACGAGCGTGTGACGCTTCGCCTGCCGCCCAGCGCCTCGCACCCCGCCCTGCAACTGACCGGCCGGGTCATCCACTGCCGGCGCCACCAGGACCGGTACCAGGTGGGGATCGAGTTCCGCCAAACCGGCCAGGACCCGGCCACCTCGCCGTACCGCCAACTGCCTCGCCTGTTCAGCGTGGCCACCGACTTCGGCCGCGAAGGACGGCCCGTCGACCCCATCGACTAGCGCCGCACGAGGCATCAGGGCCCGTCTTCCTGCCGCCGGCAATCCGTGTCTAATCGACGCAAATCCCTTGCCTCGAAGCCGGGCACGCGGTACGATAGCGCCCCGTTTGATTTTTCGGGACACGCTGGAGTGCTGCTGGTGAAAATTCTCCTGGTCCAACCGCCGCCGCCGCCCGACTATGTGGGTTTTCGACGAATCGGCCTGCCGGAACCCCTGGCGCTGGAGTGCATCGGCGCCGTCGCGTGCCCGAACCACGACGTCCTGTTGCTCGACATGCGGCTCGATCGGACCCTGGAAGAGACGTTCAACGCCTTCCAGCCGGACGTGGTGGGCGTCACCTGCCTGACCACGGAAGTCTACGGCGCCCAGGACATTCTGCGCCAGGTCAAGGCGTGGCGGCCGGACGTCTTTACGGTAGTGGGCGGCCTGCATGCCAGCCTGCTGCCCGCGGACTTCCAGTTGCCGTACGTCGACGTCATCGTCGTGGGCGAGGGTGAGCAGACCTTCGCCGACCTGCTCGCGGCGCTCGACCGGGCAGGCCTGCCGCCACCGGCGGGGGCCCTCTCGTCCGTGGCCGGCCTCCTGTGGCAACAAGACGGCCAGTGGACCACGAACGCGGACCGGCCGCTCATCAAGTCGCTCGACGACCTGCCGCTGCCCGCGCGGTCGCTGGCGGCCCGGTACGCCAAGGACTACTTCTTCCTGTTCGACCAGCCGCACGGTTCCATTGCGACGAGCCGGGGGTGCCCGTTCCGGTGCAACTTCTGCTCGGTCTGGAAGTTCTACCACAAGCGATGCCGGTACATGTCGGCCGAGCGGGTGGTCGACGAGCTTGAGGTGATGGAGCCGTGGTCCATCAGTTTCGTCGACGACAACTTCCTGGCTCACGTGCCGCGGGCACGGAAGATTCTGGAACTCATCAAGGCCCGGGGCATCAAGAAGACCTACGGCATGCAGGCCCGGACCGACACGATCTCGAAGCACCCCGACCTGCTGGCCGCCTGGCGCGACGTGGGCCTGCACACGGTGCTCATCGGGTTCGAGGCCGCCACGCAGACCCAACTCGATGCGGTGGCCAAAGGCGCCACGATCGAGCAGAACGAGCGGGCGATGGACATCATGAACGGCCTGGGCATCCACATGTGGGGCGCGTTCATCGTCGACCCGCAGTTCACGCGCGAGGATTTCCGGACCCTCAAGACCTACCGCGAGGAGAAAGGCGTCATCTACCCCCAGTTCACCGTGCTGACGCCCCTGCCGGGAACCGACCTGTACGACCAGAGGAAGGACGAACTCATCACGCACGACTACCGGCTGTTCGACGCCCTCCACGCGGTGCTGCCCACCCGCCTGCCGCACGAGGAGTTCTACAAGGAGTTTGCCGCGCTCTATCGCCCCGACAACGCGGCCCTCATCTACGACTGGATCTCCAGCGGCCGTCTCACGATCGAGCGCGCCCGCGAAGCTCGCGACATCCTCATGGAACTGGGCAACTACGAGAACTTCCTGATGGGCGAGGGGGCGGCCGACTCTCCCGCCGTGACCTCCTAGCCCCCCGCACACGAGCGCACCATGAGGAACGACGTCGAAATGACGTTCGGCGAGCACTTGGAGGAACTGCGCCGACGCGTCATCTTCGCCCTCCTGGGCCTGCTGGTTTCGACCGTCTTGTGCGGCGTGTTCTACCGAACGCTGCTCGTGGCCCTGCTTCGGCCATACAGTCAGGCCACGCAGGCGATGGCGCCCGAGGGAACGGTACCGACACCGCCCGAGACCAAGAAGCCCGACGCCACACCGGGCGCCGACAGCCCGGCTCCACCGCCTGAGCAACCCCAGAAACTGCCCATGTCGCCCGGCCATGAGCCGCGACTCATCCTCGGCGGGCCGCTCACCGGTTACACCACCATCATTCTGCTCTGCGTCATATGCGGCATCATCCTGGCCAGCCCGTGGATCCTGTATCAGATCTGGGCCTTCGTGGGGGTTGGGCTACATGCGCGGGAGCAGCGGTTCGTGCGGATCTACGGCCCGTTCAGTTTCGTACTGTTCGTGGCAGGCTCGGCCACGTTCTATTTCGTGATGCTCCCGCTGGGCCTCCAGGCCCTGATGAGCCCGACCAGCAACATTCTGGTCGACGGCAAGTCGCTCATCGACGCGAGTTTCTTCCTGGACGATTACTTCAAGTTCGTAGCCATGATGACGCTGATCTTCGGCGTCGTCTTTCAGACACCGCTGATCGTCATGTTCCTGGCCCGCACGGGAATCGTGCCCCTGGGTACGCTCTTCAAGCAACAACGCGTCGTCATTCTCATCCTGTGCGTTCTCTCGGCCGTCTTTACGCCGCCTGACCCCGTCACGATGGTCATGATGGCCATTCCGCTGATCATCCTCTATCAACTGGGCCTCCTGCTGGCGTGGCTCGCCATCCGCCGCAAACGCCAGCGCGGGGACGAGGAAGAAGACGAGCCCTGGGACGACTACGAACGCCAGGCCCAGGGGCCTTGGGATGACAAGGGCGACGCCGGCTCTGCTTCCTCTGCTCCTGAGGCCCGGGACGCCGAAGAACCGGCCGGCCCGTCCGGCCGGGCCGAAGAGGACCCCTACGCCGACTACCATCCCGGCGACGACGCCCCGTCGGCCGACGCGCCTGCCGACGCCGAGCCTCCGCCGGCACCCGAGGCGCCCCCGACCGATGACCAGGCCGACCCCGGGCCGGGCCCGGACGACGGCATCGCGCCCCAGGACCGGATGAAATGACCCCCCGGCCGTCATCGGGGCGCGGGGGGCCACCGGCCGTGGCCACCCTCCTCGGCCGCCTCCGGAAGGCCTACGGCAAACGACCGTGGCGGACCTGGGGCGACCCGCTGGACATCCTCATCGGCACCATCCTGAGCCAGAACACGAACGACCGCAACTCCGGCGCCGCCATGGAGCGGCTCCAGCGGGCGTTCGCCTCCTGGGACCACGCGGCCGACGCCCCGCTCTGGAAGATCGCCGGCCCCATCCGCGTGGCCGGCCTGCACCGGCAGAAGGCCCGCAGCATCCGGACCATCCTCGGCCGCCTGCGGAAGGAGCGCGGCCGGGCCACGCTCGATTTCCTGCGGCGCTGGCACACCGACCGCATCAAGGACTACCTGCTCGGCCTGCCGGGCGTCGGACCCAAGACGGCCGCGTGCGTCCTGCTGTTCAGCGACCTCAGGCGGCCGGTCCTGCCGGTCGACACGCACGTGCACCGCGTCAGCCGGCGGCTGGGCCTTATCGGACCGAAGACCACGGCCGAGCAGGCGCACGCGGTGCTGGCCGCCGTGGTGCCGCGGGGGCAGGTTTACGCGTTCCACGTCCTCCTGATTCAGCACGGCCGCAAGGTCTGCCACGCCCGCCGCCCCGACCACGCCGCCTGCGTCCTGAGCGACCTCTGCCGCTCGTCCCGCCTGTAGCCGCGCCGCCGGGTGCCATGCCTTCGCGCTGTCGCGAAACCATGCCACCCTCACAGGGGGCGGGTCCCGCGGTGCAGGAACTTGCGGAAATGCTGATTTGGGGGTTTGGCAAGGGCCGTTTCGTGCGTAAAATGTAATAGGGGCAGTTTTAAACCCCAGGGGTTGGTCTGCCCAGAAGGGGCCGCCCATGCCGGTCCAGAGCCGGCGTGCGGCCATCGGGGCGCCTTGGCAGCGAAAGGTCCGTATGCACCCGAGGGGTCCATTTCAGCCGATGCCCGTGCCGGCCGTTGAACCGCTTGAGGTCCGGCTGCTCCTGTCGGGCTTCGCGGCGTACAACGACACCGCTGCCGGCCCGACCACCCACGCCAACGCCACGCTGTACGCCGACACCGGCGTGACGTCGGCCGGGCTGCTCAAGGACATCGTCACGGGCGCCGACACGCCGGTGCTCCTGTCGACCATCAACGTGGGCGTGAACCTGGGCGGCACGGGCACCAATCCGACCGGCGGCCTGGCGGCCAGCATCTTCGGCGGGTACGTCGACTTCACGTCGGCCTGGAGTTCGAACAACCTCGAGATGTCCGGCGCCGATTCCTACACCTACGTGTTCGAGAACCTCGACCCGGGCAGCACCTACGAGTTCGCCGGCACCGCCGTCCGCGGCGAAGACATGTACACCGACCGCTGGACCCTGGTCACGCTGCTTGGCGCGGACGGGTTCCATGCGGCCCACTCCGAGGGCGAGGGCATCGTGACCGCCGGCCTCGGACCCAACCAGGTGGCCATCTGGACCGGCGCGAACCACCACGCCGACCAGGGGTTCGTCGTCCAGTGGACCGAGATCGACGCCGGCGCAGACGGCGAGTTCGAGGTCGTCTCGCAGCAGTACACCGGCATCATTCCCTATTCGGTCGACCCCGACGGCTGGGCCGACGCCGTCAAGGCCTACGGCCTGAACGGCATCCGCCTGGTCGCGAACGTGCCCACCGCACCGCCCACGCTCGTCAACACGCCCGCGACGACCATCGAGGCGTTCGCGGCCGTCATCGGGGGCGAGATCACCAGCACGGGCGGCCAGGCACCCGACGTCCGCATCTACTTCGGCGACGACGACGCCGGGACCGTGGCCGCCAACTGGGACACCTGGGTCGACCTGGGCAGGCAGTCCAGCGCCTTCACGGCCCTGGCAGACGGTCTGGACCAGACCACGACGTACTTCTACCGCGCGTTCGCCGAGAACTCGGTCGGGCCGGCCTGGGCGCCGGCAACCGAATCGTTCACCACGCTGACGGCGACCGCCCCGTCGGTCATCAACCTGCCGGCCGTCAACGTCGGCGCCTTCTCGGCCTCGCTCCGCGGCGAGGTCACCGACACGGGCGACGATGCGCCGCTCATCACGATCTACTACGGCACGACCGACGGCGGGACGAGCCCCGCCGCTTGGGACTACTCGGTTGAGGTGGGCGCCCAGTCAGGCGAGTTCCTCGGCGTGGTCGACAACCTGGACCCCGAGACCGCCTACGTCTTCACCGCGCGGGCCCGGAACGCCGTGGGCGACGTCTGGGCGACGCCGGCGCTCGGGTTCGAGACGGTGGCCCTGCCGCCGCTCCAGATCACCGAGTTCATGGCCGACAACGCCACGACGCTCCAGACGCGGACCCGGACCAGCCCGACCGACCCGTTCGCGGGCGACTACTCCAGCCCCGACTGGATCGAGATCCGCAACCCCACCGACGGCACCGCCATCCTCACCGGCTACTACCTGACCGACGACCTCGGCAACCCGAAAGGATGGGCATTCCCGGCCGGCACGACCATCGAGCCGGGCGGGTACCTCATCGTCTTCGCCTCCGGCGACGACATCACCGACCCCGCGCTCGACGAGAACGGGTACCTGCACACGGACTTCAAATTGAAGGACGCCGGCGGCGAGGACCTGGGCCTGGCCGACCCCGACGGCGTCATTCTATTTGCCTACGAGGACTTCCCGCCGCAGATCGAGGACACCTCCTACGGCATCGACCCCGAAAGCGAGGAGCGCTTCTTCCCCGCCCCGACGCCCGGCTGGGACAACGCCAACGACGTTCCCCAGGCCCCCCTGTTCAGCGTGGCCAGCACCACCTTCAGCGGGGCGCTGGTGGTCGACCTGACGGCCCGGTACCCGACCGACGTGGTTCACTACACGCTGAACGAGTCGGTGCCGACGGTGCTGTCGCCGGTCTGGAGCGGCCCGATGTCGCTGACCACGTCCACGATGCTGCGGGCGGTGTCCATCGGGGCCAACGCCAAGTCGAGCCGGGTGGTCAGCGAAACGTACATCGCCCTGGGCGCCGACGTGCTCAGCACCAGTTCAGACCTGCCGCTGGTCATCGTCGAGACGTTCGGCGACGGCGTGCCGGGGGTCGGCACGTACTTCGGCGACACGTACATGGCGTTCTTCGAGCCCGGTGCCGACGGCCGCGCGCACCTGACCGACGCTCCGACGCTCGGCACGCGGGCCGGTATCCACATCCGCGGCTCCAGTTCCGCCGGCTTCTACAAGAAGCAGTACCGCGTCGAGTTCTGGGACGAGGCGAACGAGGACCGCCGCCTCGATCTGCTGGGCCTGCCGGCCGAGGCCGACTGGATCTTCTACGGTCCCGGCCCGTACGACCGGGCCCTCATCAACAACCCCCTTATGTACGACCTGAGCAACCAGCTCGGCCGCTACGCCCTGCGGACCCGGTGGGTCGAGATGTACCTGGACTCGGGCGGCGGCCAAGTGACCGCCGCCGACTACGTCGGCGTGTACGCCATCATGGAGGTCGTCGAGAGCGGCGACGACCGCCTCGACGTCGAGCCGCTCATCTCCTCGGGCGCCGGCGGCGTGCCCGTCGACGGCGGCTTTCTCTGGAAGAACGACCGCGGATCGCCGTACGTCGACCCGGAAGTGCTCACCTCGTCCCAGCAGACCTACGTCAACGGCTGGATCAACGGCCTGCAGGCGGCGGCTCTGAGCGCCAACTTCCGCGACCCCGACATCGGCTACGCCGCCTGGGCCGAGGTCGACTCCTTCGTCGACCACAACCTGCTGAACATGCTGGCCATGAACGTCGACGCCATGCGCCTGAGCGGCTACTACTTCAAGACCGACGGCGGCCTGATCGAGGCCGGGCCCATCTTCGACTTCGACCGGTCCCTGGAGTCCACCGACGGCCGCGACGACAACCCCTACTAGTGGAACGGCACCGGCGACAGCACCCGCTACTTCAACGACGACAGCCGCGTCCGGATGTGGTGGCCGCGGATGTTCCAGGACCCCGACTTCGTCCAGCGGTACATCGACCGCTGGTTCGAGTTGCGCCTGGACGAGTTCAGCCTGGCCAACGTCTACGCCACCATCGACGCCCATGCCACGCTGCTCCAGGAGGCCGCCCCGCGCGACTACGCCCACTGGTCCGGTTCGCGGTACGGCAACTTCGCCGGCGAAATCCAGCACATGAAGACCTGGCTGACGAACCGCATCAACTGGATCGACAGCCAGTGGCTCGCCCGGCCGATCGCCAACGTCGCCGGGCCGGTCGTCACGCCGGGCACCCAGGTGAGCCTCTCGGCCGCCACCGGCACCGTCTACTACACGCTCGACGGCACCGACCCGCGGGCCGTGGGCGGCGGCATCAGTCCCGGCGCCATCGCGGCCTCCGGCCCCATCACCACCAACGCCTACACGCAGATCACGACCCGCGTCTACAAGGCCAACCACAATCCGTCGAGCGGGGCGCCCGGCTACATCGCCACCGGCGACGACTGGTCGGCCCCGCTGGTGGCCGAGTACTTCGTCAACCCGCTCGTCACCTCGGGCGACCTGGTCATCAACGAAATCAACTACCACCCGTACGACGCCACGCCCGAGGAGTTGGCCACGCAGCCGCCCGAGGAGCCCGACTTCGAGGGCAACGATTTCGAGTTCGTCGAGTTGATGAACATCAGCGGTCACACGGTCAACATCTGTGGCGTCCGCCTGACGGGCGGCATCGAGTTCGAGTTCCCCAGTTACGTCCTCGCCCCCGGCCAGCGCATCGTCGTCGCCGAGGACCTCGCGGGCTTCACCGCCCGGTACGGCACCGGCGTCACCGTGGCCGGCCAATGGGCCGGCAAACTCGACAACCAGGGCGACCACACCCTCGTCCTGGCACGTAGCGGCGCCGCCGTGCTCGACTTCACGTACGACGACGGCGGCACCTGGCCCGGCCGGGCCGACGGCAAGGGCGCCAGCCTCGAACTCATCGACCCGTGGGCCGTCCCCGCCACCGAGCCCGAGCGCCAGGAGTACCTCCAGGACGGCGCCAACTGGCGCTCCAGCGTCTGCTACGGCGGATCGCCCGGCGCCGCCGACGACTCCGCCGTCCCCATCGTCGTCAACGAGGTCCTCACCCACACCGACGACCCGCTGGCCGACACCATCGAACTGCACAACACGAGCACGACCGAGACGATCGACCTGGGCGGCTGGTGGCTGAGCGATTCCTGGGGCTGGGAGTGGAACGCCCAGAACGGCGACTACCAGAAGTTCCGCATCCCCACGGGCACGGTCCTCGGGCCCGGCGAGTACGTCGTCTTCTACCAGGGCCACTACGTGGGCGGCGTGATGACCTTCGACGACGACGAGTTCGACGGCGGGGCGAAGGGCTTCGGCCTCGACAGCGCCCATGGCGACGACGTCTGGCTTATGAAGGCCGACGCCGAAGGCCAACTGACGCACTTCGTGGACCACGCCGAGTTCGTCCCGGCCGCCAACGGCGAATCGTTCGGCCGATGGCCCAACGCCACCGGCGACCTGTACCCCATGATCAGCCGCACGCTGCCCGGCGAAAACAGCGGGCCGCGCGTCGGGCCCATCGTCATCAGCGAGGTCCACTACCACCCGAGCGCGTCCGACGACCTGGAGTTCGTCGAAATCTGCAACCCCACCGCAGCGGCCGTCAACCTCTGGGAACACTGGTTCGTGGACGGCGAGTGGCGGGATTACCCGTGGAAGTTGGAGTCGTTTGAGTTCCCGGTCGGCACGACCCTCGCCCCCGGTGAGTCCCTGGTCGTCGTGCCGTTCGACCCGGCCGAGACGACCCTCCTCGATGCCTTCGAGAGCCATTACGGCCTGGCCGGCTCCGGCGTCCAGATCCTTGGCGGCTACGGCCCCTACCTCGACGACGACGGCGAGGCCGTGCGGCTGTGGCGACCCGACGAGCCGCCACCCGAGGAACCCGCCTGGACACCGTACCTGCTGGAGGACGAGGTCCGCTACGACAACGAGGCCCCCTGGCCGACCGGGCCCGACGGCGGCGGCACGTCGCTCCAGCGGCTGTCGGCCGCCGCGTGGGGCAACTCCCCCGAGAGTTGGTCTGCGGCCGACCCGACGCCCGGCGATGCCGACATCAACCCGCCGCCGTACGTCGTCAGCATCATCCTCAACCCCGACCCGTTGCGGACCGTCCGCACGGTCAGCGACATCGAGCCGAGCGGCATCGGCGTCGACACGGTCCGGGTGACGTTCAACGAGGCCGTCACGTTCACCGCGGCCAACGTGGTGGCCGAGAAGGTCTTTGTGGACGAGTCCGGCGACGTGTCGGTCACCGAGACGCTCTCGCCGGCGGTCGGCGGCAGCGGCACGACCGAGATGACGATCCATTTCCCGAGTGCCTGGCAGAACGTCATCGACACGTGGGTCCGGATCCGTCTGACGGGCGGCGTCATCGACGCCGACGGTCACGCCCTGGACGGCGAGCCGCGGCTGGATTCGTCGAACCTCGGATACATCTACACGGCATCCGCCGACCTGCCGACGGGCGACGGCACGGCGGGCGGCGATGCGGTGTTCTACGTCGGTAGCCTGCGGGCCGACATGCGTGGCTTCGGCCCGTTCCAGCCGAATCCGAACGGGATCGTGGACCAGTGGGACTTGAACGGGTTTACGTCGAAGTACACGCAGGGGGACCTGGACGCCGACTTCCGCGGCTTCGGCCCCTTCCAGCCGGCGCCGGACGGGAATGTGGACCAGTGGGACCTGAACGGCTTCACGTCGGCGTACACGTCGGCGCTGACGCAGGGGAAACGGTTGTGGGCGCTGCCGACGGCGCCGGAAGAGATGGCGCCGGCCGAGGCGCTCTCAGCGCCGCTGGCCGTGGGCGATCCGGTGGCGGTGTTCGCGCCCGAGACGAGTCTTTTGGCGGCGGATGTGGCGGTGCCGGCGCTCGTCTTAGCGGAAGGTTTTTCGCAGGCCTTTGCCGCGAACGTCCCGGCCACGCAGGACCTCGCAGCCGACGATGCGTACGCGGGCGTCCTGACGGTCTCGCCGGACGGAGCATCAGGCGGAGGCGGTGGGTGCAGAGCACCCACCCTACATTCTCTGGAACCGGCGCCGGCGGTCTGGTCTCCGGCGTCATCGGAGCCGTCGACGGCCGGCGAGGCGGTGGACCTCTTGGCCGGTCCGGCGCTGGAGGTGGCACTGACGGTGTAACTGGCGGAGAGGGAGGGATTTGAACCCCCGGTGACCTTGCGGCCACGCCGGTTTTCAAAACCGGTCCCTTCGACCACTCGGGCACCTCTCCGCATGGATTCGGCCGGAGATTCTACTCCTTTTCGTCCATGCGAGTCCACCGCTTTCGTGCCGCGCCCGTCACCGCGGTCTTGCTCCGCCCTTTACAGCCGAGCAAGAATCGGTTGCATGGGCGGCCCATCCATGATGAAATAGCCCCTCCGGAATCGCACGACATCGCCCACATGCTCCCAAGGCGATGTGGCACAGCGGGTTCGTCCAGCCGTGGCCGGGTCGGGGGCCGCGTAACCGGCTGCTTTCCGCGAGCGAGGGAAAAAGTCGCCATGCGGCGAAAGGTATAGATGTCGCAGGTCATCGGCGAAAACGTCTGTCACGCGTTCGGAGACCGCCAGGTCCTCAAGAACGTCTCGTTCTACCTGGGCGAAGCCGACCGCGTGGGCCTCGTCGGACCCAACGGCGAGGGCAAGACCACGCTGCTCAAGGTCATCGGCGGCATGCTCGACCCGACCACGGGCACCGTCCACCGCGCCCGCGGCGTGAGGTTCGGCTACCTGCCGCAGGAATCGCCCGCCCTCCAGGACGCCACCATCCACGACGCCGCCCTCGACGTCTTCGCCGACCTGGGCCGCATGGAGGCCGAACTCCACGCCATGGCCGACCGCCTGGCCGCCGGCGGCGAACCACCCGACCTCCTCAATCGCTACGGCACCCTCCAGGCCGACTTCGAGGTCCGCGGCGGATACCGCTATCCGCAACGCATCGAGCAGATTCTGACGGGCCTGGCCTTTCCGCGCGAGATGTGGGACCGCCCGCTGGCGCAACTTTCGGGCGGCCAGCGGACGCGCGTCGTCCTCGCGACGCTCCTCCTCCAGGACCCCGATATCCTCCTGCTCGACGAGCCCACCAACCACCTCGACCTCGATTCCATCGGGTGGCTGGAGGAGTGGCTGTCGGCCTTCCGCGGCGCGATCGTCGTGGTCTCGCACGACCGCTACTTTCTGGACCGCGTGACCACGACCACGTGGGAGATCGCTTTCGGCGCCCTCGAAACCTACCGCGGCTCGTACGGCAAGTACGTGCCGCAGCGAGAGCAGCGACACAAGGAGCGCCAGCGCCGCTACGAGGCCCAGCAGGAATTCATCCGGAAGACCGAGGAGTACATCCGCCGCAACGTCACGGCCGCGCGCGTCGACGTGGCTCAGGGCCGCAAGACCCGCCTGGCCCGGTTCCTGCGCGACGAAGCGATGGAGCGCCCGCAGGAACACCAGGCGATGCACCTGCACCTGGAGGCCGGCGCACGCACCGGCGACCTCGTCCTCCGCGCTCGCGGCCTGTCGGTCGGCTACGACCCCGCCACGCCGCTGCTCGCGGTCGAGGAACTCACCGTCAACCGGGGCGACCGCGTGGCCATCCTGGGCGCCAACGGCACCGGCAAGACCACGCTCCTGCGCACGCTCATCGGCCAGATAATGCCCCTGGCGGGCGAGGTGCAACTGGGCGCGAAGGTCGACGTGGGCTACATGTCGCAGACGCAGGACGAACTGCCCGCCGACTCGAGCGCCCTCGACTGCGTCATGGCCGCCGGCGACAAGACCCTCACCCCCCATCGCGTGCGGACGCTCCTGGGCATGCTGCTCCTCAGCGGCGACGACGCCTTCAAGCCCGTCGGGCGCCTCAGCGGCGGCCAGCAGAGCCGCGTGGCTCTCGCCCGCCTGGTCGTGCAGGGCGCCAGCGTCCTCGCGCTCGACGAGCCGACGAACCACCTCGACATCCCCTCCACCGAGGTCATTCAGAACGTACTCCAGCAGTTCGACGGCGCGGTCCTCTTC
>Ga0307379_10006622_pt1 | contig 15887 bp, 11 predicted proteins | sample UN2MG_FD_202237 | JGI IMG/M metagenome (GOLD analysis project Ga0307379, IMG submission 202237) | Soil microbial communities from Risofladan, Vaasa, Finland - UN-2 | ecosystem: Environmental > Terrestrial > Soil > Coastal area > Acid sulfate soil | place: Finland: Risofladan, Vaasa | collected... | reverse complement strand
GACCAGCACATCGGGATCAGCCAGAACCAACCTGCAAAGCATCAGGCGATTGCGCTGCCCCCCGCTCAAATCCCCGCATTGCTTGAACACATCGTCGCCGGTAAAGAGAAAAGCGCCCAGTCTGTTGCGCACCTGCTCCGTTGAGAGCCCGGGATTTGTGCCGAGGGCCTCCTCCAGAACGCTTCTGGAAGGATCCAGAACGTCGCCGTGCTGATCGAGATATCCCACACGGAGATTCTTCCCCATGCGGACCCGGCCTGCCGACGGTTCATGCTGGCCGAGGGCCAGGCGTAAAAAAGTGCTTTTGCCCGTACCATTCGGGCCGGTGATACCGATGCGCTGCCCGCTGAGTATATCAAATGTCAGGTTCTCAAACAGCCTCAGATCGCCAAAGGATTTGCTAAGCCCTTCACAGCGCAGCACAAGGTCGCTTTTCCGGTCGGTTTTGCCGAATGAGAAGCTTATTGTTTTCTGGCTTAAGGATTTTTCCAGGTAGTCGGGATTGTCTTTGAGCAGGCGTTTCAAGCGAGTCTTCCGGCCGCGGGCAGTTCCGCGCATCCCTTCCTGATCCTTGTTTCGGGCGATGAAGTCCAGTGTGCGCTCGACCATCTCGACGCGCCTGGTATGTTCCCGCTCCCGTTGCAGCCGTTCGATCTGTCTGGTTTGTACATAGTTGCTGTAATTGCCGTTCCAAACGCGGGCCTGCCGGTTTTCAACTTCAATGATCTTGCACGCCACTTTATCCAATAAGCACCTGTCATGACTGATGATAACAGCAGCCCCATTATAGCCGGTCAGGAACTTCTCCAGCCATTCGGTAGCCTGCAGATCCAGGTGATTGGTCGGCTCGTCCAGGAGCAGCAGATCGGTATCCAGCATCAAAACCTGGGCCAGGCCCAGTCGCGACAACTGGCCGCCGCTGAGGGCCGATGTCTTGACATAATGCTGCTCGGGCTCAAAGCCCAGACCCGCCAAAGTCTTGAGGATGCGGAATTCATAAGCATACCCCCCTGCTATCTCGAAGTCGTGGCACAGGCGATCGTATTTCTTCATCATGGCCTGCAGCGCCGAATCGCTCAGGCTTTCCATTTCATGAGAGACGGCCTGAATTTCCCGCTGGAGTTTGAGCATATGCCCTACACCGGCGTGCATCTCTTCCATAATTGTATGATCGCCGCTGAAGGTAGTTTCCTGAGATAAATAGCCGATACGCAGAGCCTTCTGTTTGACCACCCTGCCCATATCGGGCTTGATCTGGCCGAGGATCAGCTTTAAGATCGTACTCTTTCCTGAGCCGTTTGCACCCACCATACCGACTTTTTCGCCCGAATGGAGTCGAAGATTCAACTGATCCAGAACGACTTCCGGGCCGAAGGCTATATGAATGTCAGACAACGTTACGATGGCCATGAAACACGAACCATTTAGTATCCATTACTTATGCAAGCATTAAGCAGGGAGTTCACTCCCGGTATTCGCTTGCGAAACCGACCGATTATCTTATCCTCAGTTGCCTGGAAATTCAAGTGCTACTCGGTGGATGGTATAATTGTGATAACTATTCTCCGGTAAGGATGCGATATTTATGTCTCTCGAATGTGTATTAATGTCAAAGGGTGCACATGAAAGTCTAAATCGTGTAGAATATGGAAAACAGAATCCAATGATACCGACAATAAATCCAGGAGCTGAAGCCTGATGGAACAACATTCAAAGATTCGGATGGCGGTTTTACTTGCAGTTGCCTTAGTAATGTGCCTTAGACAATGCTCTGTCCGGGCAGGTGATTCACAACCATACGATAAAGTTCATGCCTTTTATTACCCGTGGTATGGCAACCCCCAAACCGACAAGTTTCATTATCACTGGAGCCATCAGCAATTTGTTAAAGAAGGTGAACAGAAGAACTACCCCGGCTCCGACGACGTTGCCGCTAACTTCTACCCCAAGCTTGGCTGCTACAGCTCCAACAGCGACCAGGATCTGGATGCTCACATGCTGATGCTTCGCCGGGCAAAGACCGGCGTGATCTGCACATCATGGTGGGGCAGAGATACATATACGGACAAGGCCGTTCCGCGTTTGCTCGAAGCTGCACCCCGGCATAACATTAAAGTGTGTTTTCATATCGAGCCGTTTCCAGGCCGAAACGCTCAAACCACTCGCGACGCCATTGTCTATATCATCGACAAGTATGGCTCACATTCGGCCTTCTATCGCTACGGCAAAGACAAGCCCCGCCCCATGTTCTATGTCTACGATTCCTACCTTACCCCGGCAAAGCAATGGAAAACAATCCTCTCGCCGGATGGGCCGCAAACCATACGAAACACCAAATACGATTCGGTCGTCATCGGCCTGTGGGTCAAAGAAAACGAACAAGCTTTTATGACGGAAGGTCACTTTGACGGCTGTTATACCTACTTCGCAACCGACGGCTTCACGTACGGCTCGTCCATCGGGAACTGGCCGAAGCTCGCAGAATGGGCACAGCAAAACGACAAGCTGTTCATTCCTTCCGTCGGACCGGGATACATAGATCTGCGTATTCGACCGTGGAACGATGTCAATACCAGAGACCGTCAGAACGGCGCCTACTACGACCGCGAATTCGCCGCCGCCATCGCCGTCCGACCGCCCATCATCAGTATCACAAGCTTCAACGAATGGCACGAAGGCACACAAATCGAACCGGCCGTCCCCAAACAGATCCCGGATTTCAAATACCTTGACTACACGCCTTACGATCCCGAATATTATCTGGACCGCACCGGCTACTGGGTAGATCGTTATGTCGAATATAGCGCCGCCCAATCCACCAAATACATAATCGTCGTCACCGGCGGCGAACTGCTCTCAGGCGTCTATCCGGATGGGCACACCTACTATCTGACCCGAACCCTGCGCCCGTTGGGCCTGGAGTGCATCGGCTCGATGAGCGTCGATGACAAGCAGGCCGATCTGGTTGAGGCGCTCCGCTACGCCACGGACAAAGCAGATCTGGTCATTGTCACTGGAGGTCTCGGCCCGACCGACAACGACATCACCCGCGAAACGCTTTCCGACTTCACTGGCATCACGCTGAAAGAACACCCCGATGTGCTGCTGGAGATGGCACGAAGGTTCCGCGTGTCACCCGATCGGCTTGCCGCAAACTTACGCCGGCAGACACAAGTGCCAACGGAAGGAACCTACTTCAGGAATACCGAAGGCACAGCAGTCGGTCTTGCTTTCGAGCCGGCCGAGGCAGTAATCGTAGCGCTGCCGGGACCGCCTCGCGAATTGCAGGCCATGGTCCGCAATGAGCTTGTGCCGTATCTGAGCAGGCGGTTCGGCACACGACTGCCCGGGTGTTCGCTGATGCTGCGGTTCGTAGGCCTCGGCCAGTCCCAGATCGATCAGTCGCTTGGAGATAACGTGCCGCTGGCGCCCGACATTACCGTTTCGTCGCAGTTCGAAGGCAGCCGGGTGGATTTCACATTTTCGCTGCCCGAAGACACGCCGCAGGACCGGGCGAGACTCCTGGAGCTCAAACAAAAGATAATGAAACACCTGGGTGAATATGTATATGCAGACGACGAAACATCACTGGAAGAACACGTCTTAAAGCTGCTGAAAGCACGCGGTGAGAGGCTGGCACTGGCGGAAGCAGGCAGCGGCGGGAGTCTGGCCGAGGCATTGAGCAGCGCCGACGGGGACGGGCAGGTACTGGCCGGGGCGTATGTGGCTCCAACCGTAGAGAAACTGCGTCACTTACTCGGTGTGAAGGATGATGGCCAGACCGGCAGCACATCCCCTGACCAAAGTATAAAGCGGCTGGCTACAGCAGTAGCCAATACAACCACAAGCCAATGGGTGGTTGCCGTCGGCGAGGCCGGGCAAGATGGAAGCGGTTCCGGTTACGTGGAGGTTGCTTTCAAGCTGCCGGACGGCCACATGGAAAGCCGACAGGTTCGGCTTCGCGGCACCGGCGAACTGGCCCGCGCCAGACTCAGCACGCAACTGCTCGACCAACTTCGGCGGAGATTAAAATGAAACTCGTTTATTCATCATGTGTGATATGTGAGAAATAAAGCGATTTCCTCGTGGCCTATGATAATTGCACAATCTGGTATTATCGCTTATGAGACAAAGACTTATCACATTCTGGAGAAATTGAACGTAAGTCCTTATATTCAAAAAAGATATAACGTTCTTTCAATCATGGCAGGCCACCAAGCGAATTTTTAAAAAATTCTGTAACTTTTTGGGTTGTTTAGCGTCTATATATAATAGGAACACATTGGTATAAATAGAATATGGAAAACCTGCGTTCCTTCGGATTTACAGCAGGTGGAATTTCTATGCTTTTTTTGAGGATTTCCTAAAAGACATAGAACAACAGCTAAGACCGCCGAAGTGGTATGCTTCAGAGATAACATTTTTACTTTGTCGATTTATCGTTATTTCTTGAAGGGAGGAGGTAGCGTCAAATCGCAGAAAAATCGTTCTGGGCAGATGTTTTTCAGGATGTAGTGAAGTTAAACATTATTATCGGTCACTTTAACTTAACTTTTTTAAGGAGGACTATTATGTGTAAGAAGATGACTACGAGAACCAGAACTGTATTGACCCTCGCCGCTGTGGCGATGGCAATCCTGGGCCTCACGACCACCTCGGCCAACGCGGGGGTGATCAGTTATGTCCAGATCACTAATGATGCAGATTGCGGCATCAGTGCTGACAAAACCTACACCCACACATTGGATTTTGGGACCGGCAGCCCGGGCGCCTTGATCAATGGCGTTCAGTTCGATGCCTACAACAATGCGGCCAACGGTACGTTGAACTTCAATAGAACAGCTACCTCAGGAACTTTGAACGATCACGCCGGCGACGGCTCTCACAACGTCTCCGGCAACCTGGTGAACCTGATGACGGATATGTATTTTAACAACAACAACGCCGTTGGTGGGAGCACCACGTGGACGCTCAGCGGGCTCACCGCGGGACATACATACAGCACTCGGATCTACTCACGCCAGTGGGTAGTGAGTAACCGCACTTCGACCATCGTGTTCGATCCTGATGGTGGTGGTGCCATTTCTGACTCCACCGGACCCATCAATCAGGACGACGCTTCTGCCTCTCCCCCGGGATTCACTAACGCCAACGACGCCTATTACATCAACTACCAGTTCACCGCGGTCGCAGGCCAGGATCTGGTGATCACCGCGACGCAGAACCTCTTCAACCAGTCTTGGCACCTCTATGGCCTTACTAATGAAATTGCCGGGCCGGTGACAAAGGCCTATGGCCCGTCTCCGGAAGATGGTGCTCAGCATAATTTAACATACATTACTCTTGGCTGGAAACCGGGAGATCTCGCTGCGTCACACAATGTGTATATGGGCGATAATTTCGATGATGTGAATGATGGTACCGGCGATACGTTCCGAGGTAATCAGCCCTTGATTTCAACGTATTATGTTGCTGGCTTTACCGGATTTGCTTATCCGGACGGCCTTGTAAATGGCACGACTTACTACTGGCGAATCGATGAGGTCAACGATGCCGATCCGAACAGTCCGTGGAAAGGTGATGTCTGGAGCCTCTGGATTCCGTCCAAGAATGCTTATGACCCTGTTCCAGGCGATGGCGGCAAATTTGTAGATTCAGAAAACCCGGTTCTGGCCTGGACGCCCGGTTTCGGTGCGGTATTACATACAGTGTACTTCGGCGACGATTATGACACTGTAGCGAATGCCGCTGATGGGGTGCCGCAGGGATTTACAAACTTCAGCCCCGGGCCGCTTGAAGTAGATAAAACGTATTTTTGGCGAGTCGATGAGTTCGAAGTTCAGGATTCCCACACAGGCGATGTCTGGAGCTTTACGACCGCCAAGGTTGGCGGCGGTATTCGAGCCGATTACTACAGAGGCATGAACTTTGACAATTTCGCGCTGACCCGCACAGATCCTCGGATCGACTTTAACTGGGGCGATCCTGGTGGACCAGATGCAACTGTCGGTGATGATAACTTCTCGGCCAGATGGACCGGTGAAGTCGAGGCGGCATTTACTGAGACTTACACATTCTATGCCAGGGCCGACGATGGCGTGCGCTTATGGGTCGATGGTCGGCAGCTTGTTGATGCATGGATAGATCAGAGCGCGACCGAGTACAGGGGAACAATTGACCTTGTGGCCGGAAATGTTTACAGCCTGGTTATGGAGTATTATGAGAACGCCGTCGACGCTGTGGCAGAACTTCGCTGGTCGAGTCCATCCACACCAAAAGATTTCGTTCCGCAGGCGGCACTGGCCCCGCCGGTCAAGGCAAGAAGCCCGAATCCTGCAAATGGAGCGACCGGCACGAAAATAACGCCGATTCTCAGGTGGGACGCGGGAGATTACGCCGCTTCGCACGAGGTGTACTTCGGCACTGATGCCGATGCCGTAAAGAATGCCACCAGGGCCTCGCCCGAATACATAGGCCCTATGGAACTTGGCTCGGAGAGCTATGAGCCCGGAAAACTTGCATGGGAAAGCACTTACTACTGGCGCGTCGATGAGGTCAATAATCTCAATCCCGATGGTCCGTGGGTAGGCAACCTCTGGAGCTTTACGACGGGTGATTTGCTCGTTATAGATGACTTCGAGGACTACGACGCCGGCGACAACCGGATATTTTACGCCTGGCATGACCGTCTTGGCTATGACTCGGCTGATCCGCCCTATCTCGGCAACGGGACCGGCTCGATGGTAGGCGACGACAGCACATCCTCTTATACTGAGGAAACTATCGTCCATAGCGGCGGTAAGTCAATGCCGTACTGGTACAACAACAATATGCAGGGCTACGCCTACTATTCAGAGGCAGAGCTGACATTAACTACCCCGCGTGACTGGACTGAGGAAGGCGTTGCCGAATTATCGCTGTGGTTCAGAGGCAATCCGGCATCCGTCGGCAGCTTCACAGAAGGCCTGGTTGGTACCTATACGATGACCGCCTCCGGCGCGGATATCTGGGCAGTGAATGGCGTGGAAGCTGATGAGTTCCATTTTGCTTATAAGATGCTAACCGGTGCCGGCTCGATTGTCGCGAGAGTCGACAGCGTTGAAAATACGAATGACTGGGCCAAGGCCGGCGTGATGATTCGCGAGACGCTGGATCCTGACTCGGCGCACGCGTTTATGACTATGACGCCTACTCAGGGTGTTTCCTTCCAGCGACGTCCCGGCACGGGCGCTACAAGCGAAAGCGATAACTCGACGACAGGCACTGAAACCGCACCGTACTGGGTGAAGATCGAGCGTGATTTGTCCAGGAACTTTACGGCGTACCATTCAGCCAACGGCTCGGCGTGGACGATACAGGGCGCACCAGAGAATATCCCGATGGGCGATAATGTCTATATTGGTTTGGCGGTAACGAGCCATGATGCTGCTTTGACATGCCAGGCTGTATTCTCCAACGTCACGACTACCGGGGCAGTCAGTCAGCAGTGGACGCACCAGGATATCGGTATAGCCAGCAACACTGCTGAGCCGCTTTATGTGGCCGTGTCCAACAGCGCAGGCGAACCTGCAGTAGTGGTTCACGATGATCCGGCCGCAGCAACGATCGACACCTGGACCGAGTGGATTATTCCCCTGCAAGCTTTTGCCGATCAGGGCATAAATCTGAACAATGTTGACAGGATTGCTATTGGTCTTGGCACCAAAGGCAATATGACGACGCCCGGTGGTTCAGGTAAGATGTTCTTTGATGACATCAGGCTGTATCGGCTGAGAACTACTGCCGGTTTTGATCGCGATTTTCTGCGCACTGAACGCACCGGCGGAAAGAAACGGTAAGAACAAAGATGCAAGAACGAAAATCCCTTTTATGTCTCTCATCTCTCTATCCCACATAAATATCAGTTTTAATGCTTTTAGCACTACCGATTGGCTGTGTCAAAAGAATTTCTTAAAAATAATTACAAAAAATCACAGGACCATATCGACGATACGATCTTTTCAGAATCAACGGTATCGTGACTATTGAAGCTCAAGGTCAAACAGTTTATAATAAGAGAATGAACGCCGGGCTGCCAAAACCTTACGGCAGGAGGCGGGTCGGCAACAATATTCGACGAAAGGAACGATTCAATGAAAAGACGCGAATTCTTAAAGATGGCCGCCGCGGGAGTCCTGGCGAGCATGGGCGGAGTTTCATTCGGCTCCGGGAAAACCGCCAGGCCCAACTTCGTTTTCGTTATCGCCGACGACTGCACTTTCAGGGACATCGGCTGCTACGGCGGCCAGGCCTATACCCCCAACATAGACAAACTGGCGTCAGAAGGGATGCGTTTTACGCAGTGCTTCCAGGCGGCACCGATGTGTTCGCCGACCAGGCACAATATTTATACCGGCCTTTACCCGGCCAAAAGCGGAGCATATCCGAACCACACTTTCGCCAAAGACGGCACCAAAAGCGTCGTTCACTATCTCAAACCCCTCGGCTATCGCGTGGCTCTGAGCGGCAAGAAACATATTAATCCGCCGGAGGTATTTCCGTTCGAATATTCGGGCAAAGACAATAACCCCGACTTCGAAGCCCTCGATAAGTTCATAAGCGAGTGCAAAGACAGCGGTACTCCTTTCTGCATATTCGCCTGCTCCAACGAGCCGCATTCGCCCTGGGACAAGGGCGATGCCTCGCGCTACGACGCCGCCAAATTGAAACTGCCGTCCTACTTTGTGGATACCGCCGAGACGCGAGAGAACATGACGAGGTATCTGGCCGAGATTACCTATTATGACTGGCAGGTCGGCCAGGCACTCGCCCTGCTGGAAAAGCACGCCCTGGCGGATAATACGTTCGTCATCGTAGTCAGCGAGCAGGGATCGAGTTTTCCCTTCGGCAAATGGACTTGTTACGATACGGGTCTGCAATCGGCCTTCATCGCCCGCTGGCCCGGCAAGATCGAGCCCGGCACGGTCAGCGATGCAATGATCGAATATTTGGACGTTCTGCCGACATATATCGAGGCCGCAGGCGGCACACCCGAAGCCGTACTCGACGGCAAGAGCCTGCTGCCGGTCCTGACGGGCGAAACGACCGAGCATAAGAAATACGTCTTCGGCGAGATGACTACCCGCGGCATTAACAATGGCTCCGACTATTTCGGAATCCGCTCGATCCGTTCGAATAAGTTCAAATATGTCTGGAATTTTACGCCGGAAATACAGTTCCAGAACGCCTGCACCAGTTCGAGTATCTTCAAGTCCTGGCAGGAAAAGGCTGCAAGCGACTCCGACGCCGCAGACAAAGTTCGCCGCTACGAGCACAGGCCCGGCGAAGAACTCTACGATATTACGAAAGACCCATACGAATGGAACAACCTTGCCGACGACCCGCAATACGCTACAGTCAAAGCACGAATGAGGAGCCGCTTGCTCGACTGGATGAAGGCAATGGGCGATAAGGGCCAGCAGACCGAACTTGAAGCGCTCGAGCGCCAGGCCAAAAACAGAAATAAAAAAAACCAGGAATCGCCTAAGAAACGCCAAAAAAAGCAGAAAAAAGCCGCACAAACGAGATAAACAAGACAAGGCATATACGCAATGTTCGCCGGCAAGCCGAAAGCCGCGTTTTACGCCGTTTAGAGTAGATTCTGAATTGGAAAAAGCATGACTCATATCTCTCCGATTTTTTCCATGTCCGGGTGGTAATTTTTCTCTTGACGGGGGGCAAAAATTTTGCGAACTTCCGCAATTTAAAATCGTAAATAATTGCTTATAGGGCGAATATAATTATTGCGAGCTGGAAAGATCGATTTTGCCTTTTGCATATCGCGTTTGGCACTATTCGATCCCAACAGCTCTGCTTTTGTTTGATTTTGGGAAAGGATTTTACAATGTGGGACGATGATCCCGATATTATGGATGCTTATGAAGAATATGATTACGAGTGCGAATCCGATGAGGATTTCTCCGACCTTGCATTCGATTCCGTCGTAGCAGCGGATGTCGAGGACGATACATTCGATAAAGACAGCGATTTCTTTGACGACGACGATTAATTTCACACAATAACGATACTTGCCAACCCGATATAAACCGACCTTGACAATCCAAAACGTCTGTTTTTTACATATTTTCCGGGCAAAATGCCGCCGCACCGCGTCTGACAGAATAACCGAACAAATGGCAGCGCGAGCCAACGCCGGGTTCCGGCCGGTCAAATAACCAGGCCTAACCCTGCGACTTGAAAGCTCCGCCGCCGAGTACCGCAGACCCGTTGCAGGCTTTTAATGCGCCAAAACCATGCAATTGGACGCATAAACCACCCCTAAACCGGCGCCCCCGCACCAATTCGCCTTGTTTAGGATTCCCGGGACAAAACCAGCTCGTAGCTCGTAATCCCATGAAAGGCTGTCTTGAAAATCAGTACAGTCGCCAACCTCGCCAGTAAGCGATCTCTACCACGATACAGCCGTTCTTGTCACCTAACGCACCATCCTTTGAAATTGGAAGCTCTACGTACTCGTGATTATTATGGATGACAATCCTAACCGGCCCGCGAGGAAAACTGTTTTTTAGCCAATATGTATGCTCACGGGACTCGTCACGAGGCAGGGTTCTGTCAACAAAGCCCGCGGAGATTAGCTCAGCCTTTGCATTCAAACAAACATCATTAAAGTCGGCTTCAAATGAATAGGTGTAGTATTTATCCACATTCCGTGTTTTCCCATCTTTGCAGGCCACCGGATTTCGACCGCCTAAAAAACGATACGATGGTGCAACCTCATCACGTGATCGAAGTCCGAGCAAAATCAGAAGGACGATAGTTATGATGACGAATGCCAGAGATATCTTAATGACAGACTTCTTCATAACTAATCTCCTTCCAATTTATTAAGGACAATTAAATTTTTGTAGGATGGGCAAATTTTTGCCCATGCGGTTTTTATTCTCCGGCGAAATCCTCTCCGAAATTGCCGTCATAATTACCCAATACTTTGTGCCGGTAAAAACCTTCGCGAACAAACCTGTGATATGTCGACCATGGCCAATCTTCAACAGCGTTAACCAGCCCATGTTTTAACGGATTGTAATGAATATAATCAACATGCTTGTCCAAATCCTTTTCATCCCGTATCTGATGTTCCCAAAACCGCCTCTGCCAAACACCACGTTCTCGCTTTCTATCTCGCGAAAGGCTTTGTCCGGATTCATATCCTCCGGCCTTGAGATATTGACGGGTAAATCTTTTTTTGATTAACATCCACCGCGTCGAATAATCGTTGTCGCCTTCCGGCAGACGCCACAGACAATGCAAATGATCCGGCAATAAACAAAGAGCCGTTACCTCGAATGGCCGATTTTGACGAACGTTTTGCCACGCTTTTCGAAGGCATGACCTCGCCATATCATCCACAAGAAAACGCTTCCGTTTATACGTCACCACCGTAAAAAAATAATAGCCGCCACAGAGTTTGGCACGTCGATATTGCGTCATATCATCGCCGATAACAAAATGTAATCAATCCGCATGGGCAAAAAAATTGCCCATCCTACCAGGCTACCAGGCTGGGATGTTAAAGACTGGTTTATGTAGCTTTTCATACATTAATAAGTCACGGTGTTTTCCATTTTCGTATTCTTCAAGTAGTTTCTTACAAATCGTGACATCTAATGTAGAGCACACCTCCTTGATCGCAGTCTCAACGTTTTCCTTGGAGAATAAGTACATTAATATGCCTTTGAGGTTATCCGTTATCGACGAGTATAAGATTTATTTTGCTCATCATGGACTATAATCCATAGTATCTTATGTCTTCTACTTCTTCCTAATGAGGAATTGGAATATTAATCTCCACACCTGGGCAGAGCTCGATCTTGGCGGGAACCGTCTGCCAGAATTCATCAGTAACAAATTCATCAGCTACCCATCTTCGGAGATCTTTACCGTCCCGCAGCCGAATAAGCCCCTTTTGGTTATCTGCAAACCAGCGAGCATCTGCCGTGAACGTTGTATTCGTGATCACGACGCCAAACTGAAAAGGATGGGTCGCCAATACTCCACGAAAGTCGCGGATCACGTCCGGACCATTTGATCTATACTTAATTCGATGGTGCTTTACTTGTGCCGCTCCCAAGACAGGAAAAGGGCCACTATTCCAGAAGAAGATATCTATCCCACCGTCCTTTCGATTTGTACGTCCAGTTCGACGGGCTTCGAAGCCCATTTTTGATAAGCGCTCACAAACAAGCCCCTCAAGACCATCTTCACTAATGCGATAAATCTCATCTGGTTGAAGGCGGAGTCGCTCAAGAATGATCTTACTAACATCAACTAATTCGACGTACACCGGCTGAATCAGCGGCTCATCAAAAGGCAGATCAAGTTGTTTTGTTCTACGTTGCTCTTCGAGATAAACATCATTATCAATGCAATGGACACAAAAATGCCTGACAATCTGTCCACGATGGTATTGTGCCATCGGGTGAGGATCATCACGGTAATAGTATTGACCCTTTTCTATTGGAGATTGACAGAATGCACATTCGTACCATTTCCTTGCTCGGAATATTCTTAATCGAAAGATTTTCCTAGACATCGCCCATCTTCCTTAACTTCCAAATAAAGGTTAATATGCACAGTCATGAGCTTCTCCCTTTCATTGAGGTTCTTACGAATCTCGAATAGGGCTCTTAAAAACATGCGATTAAAACGGACTCGCTAGAACTTAGTGAGGTTCATATTATAAAAAATGAGGCTGATTGTCAATCTTCTTTGTCATATTCTTGCCTGTGGATGGTGGTTTTGTTATACTTACGTGGCCGGGAGGTCCGGCGGGGTTTTGGTTGGTCTGTTTTAGGGCTTTGTAAGTAAGGATGTTAAGCTGATATGGGAAATGTGTTTTTCTTATCAAAAGTCACGCTGAGGATGTTGAAAAACGTGAGATTGCCACGTCGCTCCGCCCCTGAGGGGCAAGCTCCTCGCAATGACAGGGGCTACAAAAATCATGCTGAGGAGAAAATTTAATGTTAGCGAACCGCTATTTTAGAATTCTTTTATTGATATTTATGACTTTTAAAGGATTTACAGCTAATGATGCCCAAGCACAAACGTTTGCCGAGCGGCTTGGGTGGCCGGAGGGGACTAAGGCGGTGATTTTCCACGTTGACGATGCGGGGATGTCGCATAATTCGAATATGGGCGCAATCAAGGCCATCGAGGACGGCGTCGCTACGTCAACGAGTATAATGATGCCGTGCCCCTGGGTGCCGGAAATGAGCGCTTATCTGAAGGAGCATCCGCAGGTTGACGCCGGCGTGCATTTTACACTTACGGCCGAATGGAAAAAATATCGCTGGGGACCCGTCGCCGGCAAGCCGGCAGTGCCGGGGCTTGTGGACTCGGACGGTTATTTGTGGCACGGCGTCGCCGAAGTGGCCTCCCACGCGACCGCCGACGAAGCGGAAACGGAAATGCGTGCCCAGATCGACAAGGCCCTGGCGATGGGTATAAAGCCCACGCACCTGGATTCGCACATGGGAACGTGCTTTCATCCGCTTTTCCTCGACCGCTACGTTAAGGTCGGTATCGAAAAGCAGATTCCCATTCTCATATTCGGCGGGCACATGCAGCACATCGGCGCCGAGGCCGGTGCTTTGAAGCCGATGGTATATCTGATTGCCAATCGGGTCTGGCAGGCAGGGCTGCCGGTAATCGACGATCTGGTTACGTCGCCGACCTCCGCCGACAGCTACGAAGGCCGGAAAGAGCAGTTGATTAAACTGCTGCGCGAGATGAAGCCCGGCATTACGGAAATTATCGTCCACTGCACCGTGCAGACGGAGATCTTCTCGCACATTTCCGGCTCCGGCCCGAAACGTGAGGCGGAACTGCGTTTGATGACCGACCCGGACGTTAGGAAGTTTATCGAAAACGAAGGAATCATCCTTACAACCTGGCGCGAACTGAAAGAGCGGCGACAGCGCGTGCAAAATGAATCGGAGTAATATGAGTCGCGACGAAAAAAATCCAGATCCTGATAAAGCGAAGAAACACCAAAAAAAGTATGACCGGTATTGCAGGCAGTTGGCAAAGGCCAACGGTGTGCCGGAGAACGTCGTCGACTGGCTCAGGATGGTCGACGAGAGGTACAATGAAATAACGGAGCTGTTAAGTAAGGCGGAAGATGAGGCCGGGATTGCCGATCTGGAAAACGAGGACGGCGAGACCTTCTCGCAGCTCGCCTGGGATTACGCCAACGAGAACGGCTCTATGCCCTACGAAGAGCTGATCTGCATCCTCGGCCAGTTCCACGGCAAAGCAGCAACTGACGACGAATAACACCGCTAAAATACGGCCCCTGATGCCTCAACAAGGCGTTCTCATGCGGCTTAAAACTTTGTTTTTCCGTAAGAATCCGGCCGGCACAGCGAACAACGGAATTTCAGAATCGTATATCCTTGAAGTAGTCATGCCACTCTATTAACGATAAGCGGGAGATTAAGAGATGGATGTTCTGAAATTCAAATCCAACAAAACAGGATCAGGTTCTTGTGTAATGTTAGTGCTGTCTATGCTCGCGCTGTTGACAGCGCCGGCTTCAGCCTTTGCCCGGGATGATAACGCTGTTGCTACTCTGCGGCAGATCGGCAGAATATTCGCCGAAATCTCAGAGAAAGCATCCCCAGCGGTAGTGGTCCTGACCGTCGATAAACCTATTTCACGCGGACAGCTTGGGGCCGAGCAATGGTGGAAAGTGGGATCAGGAGGTCGTCAGCCAGCCTTGCCTTCAGAGCTTCTCGACAATTATCGACCCATTCGCCCTGATCCTCCATACCCACGACCGCGTCCCACCCGAATACAGCCACTTGGCCTGAAATCGCGGAGCCTCGGTTTCATCGTATCCGATGATGGTCACATCCTGACATGCAATCATATTGTGGATGGCGTACAGAAGATTAATGCTGAGCTCGCGGACGGGCGCCAGTTCGAGGCCCAGGTCGTCGGAACTGATCCGGAGACCGATATCGCTGTTTTGAAGATTGACGCGAACAACCTGCCGGTCCTCAAGCTTGGCGACTCTGACGCGCTCGAAGTGGGCGATTGGGTGGTCGGGATCGGCAACGCGATGGGAGTGGGCCGTACATTTGCTGCCGGGCTGGTCACCGCCAAGAGCATAGGGCTGGGCCTGGCGGCGTTAGAAGACCTCGTGCAGACGAGCATCAATCTCCAAATCGGCGACGGCGGCGGCCCCCTGCTGGATCTCGACGGAAATGTCGTCGGGATAAACGTCGCTACCATCGGCGATGGAAGCGGCACGGGAATCAACTTCGCAATCCCCGCCGGCATGGCCAAAGGGATCTACGAACAGCTCATCAAAACAGGAACTATCGAACGCGGCTTTCTTGGCATCGCTTACAAAGATGTGGATGCCGTGATAGCCAAAGCCCTTGGTCTTGAAACAACCGAGGGAGTGATTATCGCCGACGTCATCAAAGATTCAGCCGCTGAAAAGGCAGGGATCAGGAAAAACGACGTACTCGTGGAATTCAACGGTAAGGCGATTAAATCACCCGGCCGGCTGATCATCCGCGTCGCGGCACTGAAACCCGGCACACAGGCCGAATTGGTTATATTACGCGAAGGGCAGCGTCAGAATCTGACCGTGACGCTTGGCAAACGCCAGTCGATGCAGTCCCGAACACAAGATGACGTTCTGGATGCGCCATAAAACACACTCGTAACATTCAGGATTATGCCGGGAAATTTTGGCATGGTTCAAAAACACCTGATTTTGGGTAACAGTGGATGGGGAGTCCTGGCTCCCACATGGTCATGGGGATTTCGTTTGGTGGTGGGCAGCGTTGAGGGGCGGCCGATCAATTTCGTTGGAATCT